>Ga0182035_10001047_pt1 | contig 13706 bp, 9 predicted proteins | sample flu12Cox44000170_FD_125969 | JGI IMG/M metagenome (GOLD analysis project Ga0182035, IMG submission 125969) | Lab enrichment of tropical soil microbial communities from Luquillo Experimental Forest, Puerto Rico - flux4day.12C.oxic.44.000.170 | ecosystem: Environmental > Terrestrial > Soil >...
TAAGAAGGGCCGCGACTCCTTTCTGAGCCTGATTCACAGTCGCAGTTCGTAAATCAGAGGCAGAAATCGGCAGATAACGGCTCAACAGCTCAACTGTTCGATCAAGAAGATGAATGAGGTACGTGCCAAGGCGTTCGCTGCCGTTTCCTGAACTGCTAAGCGATTGGTAGACATCGCGCAGCCCGGTTACGAGTGCCCGGCCAAGGAACACCGTGGACAAAACCATGAACAAGACGACGACACACGTGGACAGAAGTGCAGAAAGATTGCGATTGCGGACCCGGCGAAAAGTACGCGAGTGCAGAGGATAAAAGAGAACAGCTAATAAGGCGGAAAGATGATCGCTCTAAGGAATGGAGCAACGAGGACGTAGCAAAAATAGAGCGCTATTCCCGTCAGGCCCAGCAAGAAGACAAGGGCCGCCCGATTCTTCGTGCTGCTGAATTGTTCGGACATGCATCGCTTCCCTGGTACCTTGCAGATTCCAGCTCGCCGCTTTGGCACCTTTAACCATTCGGAGAATGTCGGTTAAGTGGGAGCGATCAGCGGCCTTCGTGCCCGGCGACAAGCGGCCACTGATTCGGAACCACCTGTTCACGCGTGGGCTGAAGCATACTGAGGCGTCGCATGTTCGTGTTCCGCCTGACGCGCGCGCTCGTAACCGATGGCCACAAAATACAGAATTCGGTTAAAAAACCGGTCCATCGAGTAGAGGAGGTCGATCTCGCCAAACAGGTCAATCGGTTCTTCGAACAATCCTTCCGCCAGCATAAATTCCCACAGATACTCTTTCGTCGTGGTAACGGCCCAGAGAAAGTCAGTGTAGGGCACGCCCTGCGTCGCACGTTTCATTCCGAGCGCAACAACCCGCTCCTCAAGCTCCGATTCCGTCTTGTGCAGCAGCCAATCACTGAGATCGCGATATATCTCGTAGCAGCGTCTTCTAAGTTCATCCGAAGGCACCCGCTGCAAGAGCTCACTGCACCTATCACTTTTCTTCAGCCTGTGGATGAGCCCTTCAGACAAGTGGTCTGCGCGGGCTTCGATGAGGCGAATCAATTTAAAGGAGTACATAATCCCTCCTGGAGGCAGATGTTCGGAGACCTGCATCAACTCTGCCGAATCGATCTTCAATCATGATCGCCGCTCCGTTGCGGATCACCGGCTGCGGCGCCCGTTTTGTTCGCTTCCTGCTCTCCTGCTGGTACCGGGGAATGTTTAACTGCAGCTCTCACCCCAAATTCATGTACTAGCTGTCCACCATTATGTGCGGTGTTCGTGAGAAGGAGTATGCCGCCCCCATAGAGGACCAAAAACGCAAGCGGGAGCACCGTGGATACGATCCTGTTCGGCGTCTTTTTCAAGATCACAGGAATCAGAAGAATCGCCGCGAAAACTACACTCAGAACTGAGAAGGCGATGCGAGTCGCTTCGGCCAATTGTTCATGGTGTTCGAGAACGACGTCGATCTGGGGCGTCCGTTCCGCTATTTGCCCTGCCGCCTCGCCAGTCGCGACTGCCAGGAAGGTACCCAATGTGCCCGCAATCATCAGTGCCAATGCAACATAGAGTATTGTTTGGCCCCTCTCTGGTGGACGCAGTGCCCCGGGCACGATAAGGAACGGTACGACCAGCAGCAAAGCGATCGGGAAGTGAATGACGAGCGGGTGTAGAGCATCCCAACTCGGAATTGGTGGAAACTGAATCATGACTGGTCACCTTGTATGGCTGCGCCTTTTCGTCAGTATTTGCTTTTGCCTTATCGCGGACCGCACCTGTGCCCTAGGTGACAGCTACGAACTTTTCCTTTGCGCTGAAGCAGGTGTGGCACTTGGCAAAGTCTAGATTTGTCGTAGTAAATCCACACACAGTGCACACATAATAGGTCGTCTTGCCTCGCATGTTGTCCAGGTTACTATAGGCCTCCTCGAACAGCTTGGCGTGTTCTGCCTCTGCCTCGCGCGCGTAATTAAACGTCCTGAAAGCGTCGTTATTTCCCACTGCGCGTGCCTGCTTATAGAAATCGGGATACATGATGTCGCGCTCGTAGCGTTCGCCCCTAATCGAAACTTCCAGATTCTCTTTCGTGGACTTCACCTCTGGACTGTCAATCTTAGCCTGGGCAGAACCTCCAAGCTTCTGGATTTCCGCTAAGTGATTCGCGGCGTGGATTTCCTCGGCGCGAGCCGCGGCTCGGAAGAGGCTTGCAACTCCGCCGTAGCCTTGCTGATCTGCCTTCACGGCGAATGCAAGATACCTTGCGTGCGCATTGCTCTCGCCGTTGAAGGCGGTCTGCAGATTCTCCACTGTGCGATCGCGGGTCGGGGAGCTCTGGGTTGCATGGGCTGCGATCGCAGCGGTGATCAGCAAGAGCGTTAAAGCAAGAATGTTAACTAAGGTCTTCATATGTATTCTCCATTAGTGAACGTAGACACAACTCTCTCAATCCAAGCGTCTCGAAAGCACTTTGCCTGCCAGACCGGCATCGCGTTACAAATACTCCAAAGCGAAGTACTTGGGGCGCCGGCTGAGGATGGGCAACTACAGGGATGTTCAAGTTTTTGAACAACCCGCCGAACCTGTCAAAAAACTCAAACGCAGAGATCAGAGCCTCAGTTCCGCCAAGCGTCCATAAGTCGTTCTGACGAGACGGGAAACGCTGTCGATCTCACCTTTACCTTGGATGGCAATTGAAGCGAACAGAGTGGAAGGACATTTGCAGTAAACCCAGGCTAGGAGCACTGAGTTAGCAGTTCAATTCTCGTGCCCACAAATCATAAGGAGAGGTTATGAAGAAGGATCCTGAGAAGAAGCTGCCCTTGTCCGTTATGCCTGATCCCCCCACCGACGAAGAGACGATCCGGAAACGAGCATACGAACTCTACATGGACCGAGGGATGGAAGACGGACATGATCTTGAAGACTGGTTTCACGCTGAGGAAGAGTTGTTGGGAACGGAACGCGCTGTCGCGGCCTGACTCCATCTCTACTCATCGCGAACGGCGAATGCCGTGACTTGTCCCCCGGCATTCGCCACCCCAGTCTTTGGGCACTCGGCCACGAGGAATTCTGCCGCGCTGCCGAGCACCCGGCGCTGTCGTCCTACTTCGTGATTGCGATCACTGACTTTCTGAAATGCTCGATGGGGGACGTGTTTCTTTACACAGTTACCACGGAGGTGTGCTATGGCATCTCAAGCGAAACTCTCCTGCATAACCATTAAGAGAATCCTACTTGCAACTGATTTCTCTCCTGAAACGCAAAACGCTCTGCAATGTGCCGTCTCTCTCGCAAGGCGCTATGGCTCCACAATTTTTCTCACCCATGTTCTCGCCACGGAAGGCTCCGTCGGAGCTGCTGTTGAGGGATGGCCTACATTTAGTGATGTAACGCGCCGCAATGCCGAACGGAGCATGGCGAAACTAGCGAACACAGAGGATCTGAGGCTCCTTCCTCACGAAGTCATCCTACAGTCGGGTGACACCTGGGACGTGATCTCGGAGGTTCTGTCGGACAAGAATGTTGACCTGATTGTGATAGGCACGCAGGGACATGGAGGAATCAAAAAGCTGTTCCTGGGATCTACGGCGGAAAAGGTAATAAGACACGCCACTTGTCCGGTGCTTACTGTTGGTCCTCATGTCCGATTGGTATCGCCGAACCGGTTTGGTCACATTTTTTTTGCCAGCGATTTCTCGTCTGGATCCACGCGAGCCCTGACCTATGCCTTGTTGCTGGCGGAACAGGACCGGGCCGAGTTGACCTTACTTCATGTCATCGAAAGCGAACCGGCATCGGAGTCGGAGTTGCTGGAATGGAAGCAACAGGATCGCGAGAGACTGAGTCAAATAATTCCGCCCGACGTCGATCTGGCGTACAAGCCTGGGATCGAGGTTGGGATCGGGATTCCTGAAGTTGAAATTGTCCGGCTGGCTGACACCAGGAAAGCAGACCTCATCGTTATGGGTTGTCACTTAGGCGGCGCAATGTCGACGCATTTGCCCTGGACGACTCTGCATCACGTTTTGCAGCGCGCACATTGCCCGGTGCTAACCGTCCGCGGCGAATGGTTCGCGGCGAATAGAACCGACGCAAGCCAGAGCACCGGAGTCTGGTTTGGTGAATAGATCGTAGAAGCTGTCTCGGTTGCTGACCGTCCCTTGTATCAAGCCGTGAGCGGAGGAGTGAGATGAAAACGGCGAATTCTATGACTCAGATCAAGCTAAAAAACGTTCTGCTTGCGACGGACCTGTCCGAGGCTAGCATCCACGCCACACGATACGCTATTTCGTTGGCCGCTCGATACGGCGGAAAGCTTTATGCAGCGCACGTCATTTCCCCCGATGCCCTCGCTCTTGCACATCCCGAAGCCTTGGATCGGATTCTGAAGGAAACCAACGACTACACGGAACGTACTTTGGGCGAACTGCTTGCACCGGCGAGGAGGCAGGGATTGCCTTGCGAGGCTCTGGTCGGCGTGGGAGATATAACCAATGTGCTAGCCGAGTTCGTGGAAAAGTACAAAGCAGATCTGGTGATTGTCGGCACCAGCGGGCGCGCAGGATTGGGAAAAGTGTTTCTTGGGTCAGTAGCTGAGGAAATCATCCGAGATGCGGCCTGCCCGGTGCTAACTGTCGGGGCAAATGCTTCCGGCATGACGGCGCAAGATATCAAAAGTATTCTTTGCGCGATCGATTTCTCGCAAGAGTCTCTGCATGCTTCAGAATATGCCTTTTTCCTGGCGCAAGAGCACAAAGCACACCTTGCACTGCTGCATGTTGTCGGGGGCTCGATGGACGAGCCTCCCTCTCATGCGGTACAGCTGCTCAGCCAAGCGCTGCGAGAACTGATCTCTTTGCAACCCCAACTTTCGTATGAGCCTGAGATCGTAGTTCAAGGAGGTCCGGTGGCCGATGGCATTTTAGAGTTTGCAGCCGAACGCTCTGTACATCTAATTGCGATGGGAGTTCGAGGAGTAGGGGCTTTTGCTTCGCAAGCCAGCCATTTTGGTTCAATTGCTCATGCAGTAATCGCGCGTTCGCCGTGTCCAGTTCTTACGACCCACGCGGGGAAAGGTAGTCCCGGCACCGATTTCGCTCCAGATCGCTGACACCATCTGAACTGGGGTCTTGGCCCAGGCAGCCTGTTCTTATAGGAGACCACCCGATGGACCGTTCATGAAATGCTGCGTCGAGGTAGAGCGACACTGTCGGCGCCACGGGGGTCGTAACTGTCCGCGGTCACTGTTCGACGGGACCAGGTTAATGGAACATAGAAGGTTGGACTGTCTATCAAGAACCAAGGAGAAGATCATGCCGGAGAGCGCAGTGAGCGAGCCGATCGAAGTCGCAAAGGAAGTACACCAATCGGCTCCCGGACAGACGCCGAAGAAGTCGACCAAGGCATTCAATTCATTTCAGATAGCGCAAACCCAGTTCGACAAGGTAGCCGAATATTTGGGTTTAGACCCAGCTACCCGGGAACTTCTGCGCTACCCTTTACGTGAGTTCCACTTTGCCATCCCTATACGAATGGACGATGGAACGGTGAAGGTTTTCCGAGGCTTCCGTGTGCAGCACAACGATGCGCGCGGTCCGGGCAAAGGTGGGATACGCTTCCATCCTCAGGAGACGATTGATACCGTACGAGCGCTCGCGATGTGGATGACCTGGAAGTGTGCCGTGGTGGATGTCCCGCTGGGTGGCGCGAAGGGCGGAGTCATTTGTGATCCTCACAACCTGAGCGCCCGCGAGCAGGAGCAGATTTGCCGTGGCTGGGTGCGCCAGATTGCGAAGAACATCGGCCCGATCTCCGACGTGCCGGCGCCCGACATCATGACCAACGCGCAGCACATGCTGTGGATCCTCGATGAGTTCGAGCACATCCATGGCGGCCGCTATCCCGGCTTTATTACCGGCAAACCAGTCGAACTGGGCGGCTCGCAAGGCAGAACCGAGGCCACCGGCTACGGCGTGGTGTTCACGCTAAGGGAGGCCCTCAAGGAGCTGGATATCCGTCCGGAGAACACCGCGGCCAGCGTTCAGGGCTTCGGAAACGTGGCGCAATATGCCATCGAACTCTACCACCGGGTGGGCGGCCGCGTGATTGCCGTGTCCTGCTGGGACCAGGCGGAGCAGTGCTCTTACACCTACCGCAAGCGTGAGGGAATCGATCTCCAGCAACTCCTGTCGATTACCGACAGATTTGGCGGCATTAACAAGAGCAGGGCGACGGAACTGGGATACGAACTACTACCGGGAGACGCCTGGATTCAGCAGAAGGTTGACATCCTGATTCCGGCAGCGATTGAAAATCAAATCACCGGCGAGAATGTTGGTAGGATCAGCCCAGGCGTCCGGATCATTGCAGAGGGAGCGAACGGCCCGACCACACCGGAGGCCGACGCCCAGATTCGCGAGCGCGACATCCTGCTAATCCCGGATTTTCTGGCCAACGCAGGCGGCGTCACCTGCAGCTACTTTGAGCAGGTGCAGAGCAATATGAACTACTTTTGGGAGAAGGACGAGGTGCTGGGCAAGCTCGATGTCAAGATGACGTCGGCGTATTTCGCCGTGTCGGACCTGGCCCGCCGCGAACATCTCTATATGCGGGATGCAGCCTACGCCATTGCGATTGGCCGCGTGGCCAAGGCTTGCCATGAACGCGGCTGGGTGTAATGCCTGCCCCCACACACCTGATGAGTCAGCCGCGGTGATGTCCGCCGGAGGCAGCGATGATCGAGACCAAACCTGCGTTTGCTGATCTTCCGGTATTCGACCGGAACTTCTGGGATGGGAGGTTTTGTTTTACCCGCATCGGAAACGGTGCGCTTGGAGGTAAAGCCAGGGGCCTAGTGTTCATCAAGAACCTGCTGGGACAAGGGATCGATCCAGCCCCGTACCCAGACGTCGAAGTCAATGTACCGACGATGGCGGTCATAGCAACCGACTACTTCGACCGATTCATCCAGCGTAATCGACTTTCAGAACTGCGGTTCGACGAACTAACTGACGACCGCATCGGCCATGCTTTCCAGCAAGCCGGTCTTCCTGTTGAATTGCTCGGTGATCTCCGCGCCCTGAGCCAGGAGGTCAAGACACCTCTCGCCATAAGGTCTTCCAGTCTGCTGGAAGATGCGCTGGATCGTCCTTTCGCCGGGGTGTACGCGACGAAGATGATTCCCAATAACCAGTTCGACGCGGACACGCGGTTCCGCCGGCTGGTGGAGGCCATCAAGTTCGTCTACGCCTCGACCTTCTTCCGCGAGGCGCGCGATTACATCCGGACGACCGGTCGCCCCACCACGGAAGAGAAGATGGCCGTCATCATCCAGGAGGTCGTGGGCCAGCGGCATGATGATCGCTTCTATCCCAACCTGTCGGGAGTTGGCCGTTCGTACAACTTCTACTCCGTTCCTCCGGCTTTGCCCGAAGATGGCGTTGTGAACCTCGCCCTTGGATTGGGAAAGACGATTGTGGATGGCGGCGTGACTTGGACATACTCACCTGCTTATCCGAAGAAGCCGCCGCCGTTTGGTACCGTGAACGAGCTGCTTCGCGGGACGCAGACGGAATTTTGGGCGGTCAACATGGGCAAGCCGCCCGCGTACGACCCGGTGAGCGAGGTCGAATATCTCACACGGGCAAGCATGAAGGATGCCGAGACAGACGATGTGCTCCGCTTTGTTGCCTCGACTTACGATCCCGCGCGTGACCGAGTGGTTCCAGGCGTAGGAACGCGGGGAGCGCGGGTGCTGGACTTTGCACCGCTGCTCGTGCTGGAGTACTTCCCGCTCAATAGTCTGGTGCGGGAACTCCTTCGGGCGGCAGAGAAGGCGCTTGACGCCAAGGTCGAAATCGAGTTCGCTGTCACCATGGAACAGCTCCGAGGCGAGGCGGCAAAGTTGAGGCTGGGCTTCCTGCAGGTTCGTCCCATGGTGGTGTCGGAAGATGTCGTCGAGGTGACTGCCGAAGATCTCTCCGACTCTGCTGTGATCGTCGCTTCGGACATGGTCATGGGCAACGGCATTGAACAGGGCATTCAGGACGTAGTGTTTGTGCGGCCCGAAGTGTTCTCTCCGATGCAAACCCCAGCTATTGCCCAGCAACTGGAGTCAGTCAACCGCACACTGATGAGTGAGCACCGGCCTTACGTGCTGATCGGGTTCGGCCGCTGGGGCAGTTCTCATCCCTCACTGGGAATTCCCGTGGACTGGAGCCAGATTTCGGGGGCTAGGACCGTTGTGGAAGCCACCCTGCCGGACATGAACGTGGAACTCAGCCAGGGATCACATTTTTTCCACAATCTATCGAGCTTCCGAGCCAGCTACTTCATGGTGCAACATGACGGGCCATTCCCCATAAACTGGGAATGGCTGAACCGGCAGCCGGTGGTGCACGAAACCGAATTCGTTCGCCACGTACGGCCGTCTGTTCCGCTCTTCATTCGTGTGGACGGACGCAGCGCGCGGGGCGTTGTGCAAGCGTGTAACACAAAGCTCCCGCGAGAAGCAGCCATGAATCATGAATAAAGATGAGCCCCAGGTAGCGGCGATCCTGCATGAGTTGCAGGAGCGGGCAAAGGAACTGAACTGCCTGTATCGCGTGGACGAGCTGCTGAATCAGTCGGAGCTGCCGCTTGAGCAGATCCTGCGCGGTACCGTGGAGATTCTCCCCCCCGGCTGGCAGTACCCGCATGATTGCCAGGCACGAATTGTCTTCGAAAACATGACGGTCGAGTCCGCCAACTTCCGGCCTACGACGTGGGTGCAGAGTGCCAACATCGTGGTGCAGGGACAGATCGTAGGCGCGGTCGAGGTCTCCTATCGCGAGCAGATGCCTCGCTCCGACGAAGGACCGTTTCTTAAAGAAGAGCGCAAGCTGATCGAAACCATCGCGGAGCGCATCGCCGGTCACGTGATGCAACGCCGACTCAAAGCGGCATTTGAGGGTTTGACCGCTGCTGCCAACGGCCACCCGCCGGCCAAGGGCGAGTGGCGCATTGTAGTGGAGTTCCTGCGCGACACCGACCCGGTGCTGCTGCAACGGATCTCGCGGAAACTCATCAATCACCTGAGTTGGAACGGGATCCAGGAGGCGAAGGAGCTGTTGCAGCGAGGCGGCGCCGCTGCTGCGGTTGAAGCAGCACTGCCTGGTGATGAAAATCGGCCGCTGCGCCTCGAGCCATTGCCCAAGTTTAACGACCTGACTACCGACGCCTTCCGTATCGCAAGCGAACATCTGAGCGAAAACGAAATCCTGACGTGTGTGACCACGTGGATCAAGGAAGAGAAGTCTGGCTTTCTGGTTCGCGCCCTCGAGCAACTGGATACTCCCCTGGGCGAAATCATTGAGGCAGTCGAGCGCTACCGCCACGCCGGCATGGACGAATCCGAACTCACTTTGTCCACCCAGAAAGGACTGCGGGTTTCGCTGATCCGCCGCTTCTTCTCTGAGAGCCTTGCGTTCATCAACGTCGCCAAAAATGTCATCACCGTCACGGACTTCTACGATTTGTTGGGAAGAATCATCTTTCCGCCGCGCTGCCATGGCAAACTGGGGAGCAAGAGCGCTGGACTTTTTCTGGCCAAGAAGATCGTCGACAAATACGCAGCGCCCGATAGCGTTCTGCGCCGGGTGAAGGTTCCCAAAACTTGGTACATCACGTCAGATTGGATTCTGAATTTTGTTCATCACAATGAACTGGAAGACGTGCTGAACTGGAAGTACATGGAAATCGACCAGGTGCGCCAGGAATATCCGCGCCTGGTTGCGCGGTTCAAGGACTCATCCTTCCCCTCCGAGCTGGAGAAAGGGTTGTCGCTGGCACTCGACGACATGGGCGATCGTCCGATTATCGTACGCAGCTCAAGCCTGCTTGAGGACCGCGCCGGATCAGCCTTTTCCGGGAAGTACAAGAGCCTCTTCCTAGGCAACCGGGGCTCGAAAGAGGAGCGCCTCGCCGCGCTGATGGACGCCATCGCGGAAGTCTATGCTTCCATCTTCGGTCCTGATCCCACCGAATACCGGGCCGAGAGGGGCTTGCTCGATGTCCACGAAGAGATGGGAATTCTTATACAGGAAGTTGTTGGCCAGGCCGTCGGGAAATACTTCTTGCCCGCTTGTTCTGGTGTTGCCTTCAGCAACAATGAATTCCGCTGGTCGGCGCGGATCAACCGGGGTGATGGATTGATCCGACTTGTCCCGGGACTCGGCACGCGCGCCGTCGATCGAGTCGCGGACGACTATCCTGTTCTCATCGCTCCCGGTCAACCCAATCTGAGGGCCAACGTCACCGTGGAGGAAGTTCTGAGGTACTCGCCCAAGCGCGTTGACGTTATCAACCTCGAAACCAACTCTTTCGAAACCGTTGAGGTGAAGGAACTGCTGCGAAGCTGCGGGACACGATATCCGCAGATCCGGCTGTTAGTTTCGTTAGTCGACCAGGACAGAATCGAACAGGCGATAGGACTGGTGGACTTCGACAAGCGTGAAGTGGTGTTCACTTTTGAAGGCCTGATCCGCAAGACGCCTTTTGTGAGCTATGTGCGTGAGCTGTTGACCTTGCTACAGGACAAATTGGGAGCGCCGGTTGACATCGAGTTTGCCTTTGATGGCAGCGACTTCTATCTGGTCCAGTGCCGAGCACAAAGCTACAGCGGCGATGCGGTGCCCGTCCCGATTCCCCAGGACCTGCCTGCGGAACGGGTGTTCTTCTCTGCCAGCCGCTTCGTCTCCAACGGCCGAGTGCCGGAGATCACGCACGTTGTTTACGTGGATCCAGAGGGGTACAGCCAGTTGCCCGATGAGAACACGATGCGCGATGTCGGTCGCGCTGTGGGCCGCCTGAACAAGCTGCTTCCCAAGAGGCAATTCATCCTTATGGGCCCTGGTCGCTGGGGCAGCCGAGGTGACATCAAGCTGGGCGTTCCAGTCACCTACTCCGATATCAACAATAGTGCCATGCTGATCGAAGTTGCCCGGCAAAAGGGAAACTATCTGCCCGATCTCTCTTTTGGCACCCATTTTTTTCAGGACCTTGTGGAAGCCTCGATTCGCTACCTGCCTCTCTATCCTGACGATCCTCAGACAGTATTCAAGGAAGAGTTTCTGCGCCGCTCCCACAGCGTGCTTGAGGAACTTCTTCCGGAGTTCGCACACCTGTCGGATACCCTCCGCGTTGTCGATGTGCCGAAAGAAACCGCCGGCCTGATCTTACGAGTGCTGATGAATGCAGAGCTGGACCAGGCGGTGGCGTATTTGTCACCTCCACAACAACGAGGCGGACAGGCTGAATCAGGCATCGAGGTAGTTGATCGTACAGGCGAGGAACACTGGCGCTGGCGCTTTCGGATGGCCCAGAGGATCGCGGCGCAGCTCGATCCCGAGCAGTTCGGGGTCAAGGCCTTTTACCTGATCGGCAGCACGAAGAATGCAACCGCTGGCCCGGCGAGCGATATCGATCTGGTGCTTCATGTCCAGGGCACCGAGGAGCAGAGGAAGGAACTGATGCTCTGGCTGGAGGGCTGGAGTCGATGCCTTGGTGAGATCAATTTCCTGCGCACCGGCTATCGCACCGAAGGTCTGCTCGACGTTGAGCTGATTACCGATATGGACATCGCAGAGCGCTCGAGCTATGCAGTTAAAATTGACGCCATTACCGATCCTGCGAGGAAGCTGCCGATGAAGCAATAGTAGTTTGAACTAAAATACTCTGCATGCTGCTGCACCCCACACCATCCTTCTCAACCTGTAGTGAAGCTCGCTGATCCGCTGTGGCGGGCGTTTTCATCTTATGCGTCAATTTGTGGTGATATTTTAATCTGATGGGCTCCACGATTCTCACTTTATCGAGACACGGTTGATCTAAGTCGTTGTTCTTGCTGACCTGCTGACCTGCCATTCCCACCTTATGCGTTCACCCACAAGGGTGTTGACGATCGCCGAATGTTTACCATTGGCGCTGACAATGCGAATCGAGCGCTCAGGCGTGACCGTGAAGACAAGGTATTGTCCTGCCGGAAGTGACCTGTTTCCAGAATCCTTCGGATCGAATTTTCTCCCTCCCCTGGGAGAGGTTGCGAAAACAATAACGCCGCTATGCTAGTGACCACTGTGACGGGTGACTCACTGCAACGTGATAACAACGTAAGTCATGGTAGGAGCGCAAGAAGATCATCCTGTTCAAGGTACAGCCCCCACGTTGACTGAGAAAGCTCGTGCATGATCAGCACCCTCTTTTCGCGCACTGAAATACCGGCACTTCCACAATTCGAACCGTTCTTATCGCCCCCAAATCGTCCGCTCGTTATGTCAGACGCGGAGTCCCACAATAGCCCTCATGAGGCGAAATCAGCTCCAACGTGCGCCTTCCCCGTGAAACCTGGAGCTAGAGGTTTCAAAACCGGGACCTAAAAAATCGGCACTGAAATTTTGGTTGCTCAGACCGCTCTGCTGGCTCGGCCGAGACCACCTGACACCTCCTTCCCAAGACTAACGGCACATACAAATGATTTCGGGAACCTATAAGTAATGATGCGCGACTCGTCCCCCACCGGCAGCCTGGATTGATGAGCACATATTTCAGCCGCGGGAGAACGAGAGTTGGAGTTTTGCGGCTGGCTACTACGCCAACCGTACCTCGCGTTATCTAAGAGCCAATGCGTATTGGTACGAATGCGTGGACCGATGGACTCAGACCAAACCGACCCGCTATCCGTCGTTCGAGGAGTGGAAGGACGATGCCGCTCATCGTGATTAGACAATGCCCCTTGTCCCTGGTGTCCAGGTTAGGCGGCGGTCAGAGTCAAATGCTACTTTCGAACGCGATTGCCAGTCCTCGGTTCCGTACCGTTGGTGACACGGCACGTCTGACGCCCCTCTTCGAGGAGCGCCCCAGCCAGCGCGGGATTCTGTAGCTCTTTGAGAGCTCGCTCCATCTCCGTCCATTTCGATGAAGTTTGCTCCTGCTGGATCGCTTCGCAGACAAGCCTCAGCACTCGGCGGTCCTCGTCGGGAGGCATCGCCAATAGGCCCGCTTCGCGATCGAAGCAGTTCGCGAAATCGTCGCAAACTAGGGACTGACACTTCTCCCACGCCTTCTGATCAACGTAGCCCCCGGCAAGCAGCCCGACGACGCCCGTTAAGTCCCCCATCTTCTTTTGGATGCACTCGGCGACTAACCCATCGATGTCCGCCGGCAGACTGCACCCAAACGCATTCCGACACACTCTTGTCTCCACTGAGAGTACGAAGTCATGGTTCTCGGCCTTGCTCGGAAGTGTACGACCAACGAGCCATGAAGCGTCGGCGAGTAACACGGCACAAATCACTAGAGATGGCATCAACCGGCGGGTAGGGTTGCGCAGGTATGGAATGAACGCTAGCCCTAGCGCGATGAGCATTACGAACACCGTCTCAAGGAGCGTAGAGGCTAACGCATGGCTGTAATCAATGAATGCGTGAGAGAAGTACAGCATCCGACCCCACAGCAGTATCAGCCAGAGCGCACCGATGCCCCAGCATATTGGATGCACACGGAAGCGGGGCGGCAGCGTCTCACTAACCGCGAGCTGAGCCAACAACTCGCGCAAGGGGGCAGGAGCGGCAGCCGCGTTTTCGCTCTGTGAGGCCGCTCGTGGCTTCTCCTGAGTTACGTCGAGTGCCACGGCTCGTACACGAAGGGTCTCGAGGACATCAGTCACGGAA
>Ga0182035_10001049_pt1 | contig 13698 bp, 11 predicted proteins | sample flu12Cox44000170_FD_125969 | JGI IMG/M metagenome (GOLD analysis project Ga0182035, IMG submission 125969) | Lab enrichment of tropical soil microbial communities from Luquillo Experimental Forest, Puerto Rico - flux4day.12C.oxic.44.000.170 | ecosystem: Environmental > Terrestrial > Soil >...
ACACAAAACAATCTCGGCATTGCATATAGCATATTGCCTACTGGAGATCGTGCCGCCAATACGCAAAAAGCTATCGCCCACTACGACGAAGCCATCCGAGTCGATCCAAAATTCGCGAATCCTTACATCGGCCGTGGCAACGCCTACCAATCCAAGAACGACTATGACAAGGCCATTGCCGACTACGACGAAGCCATCCGGCTTGATCCAAAACGTGCGTTTCCTTACACCGCCCGTGGGAATGCGTACCAATCCAAGAATGACTACGACAAGGCCATTGCCGACTGCGACGAAGCCATCCGAGTCGATCCAAAATTCGTGCTTTCTTACATCGGCCGTGGCAACGCCTACCAATCCAAGAACGACTATGACAGGGCCATTGCCGACTACGACGAAGCCATCCGACTCGATCCAAAGGACGCGATCGCTTACGATATCCTCGCATCGCTTCTAGCGACATGCGCGCAAGCCGGTTTCCGCGACGGAAAGAAAGCTGTGGAGTATGCAGCCAAGGCGTGTGAACTGTCGGAATGGAAATCTCCAGATTTTGTAGACACGCTGGCCGCCGCTTATGCCGAAGCGGGAGATTTCGAGGCCGCGATTAGGTGGGAAACGAAATTCCTCGCAACTTCAAACTTATCCGAAAAAGACGCCGCAGACGCCAAAAGCCGACTGGCACTTTACCAAGCCCACCGGCCCTACCACGAAGAGAAGTAACCTCTTTCGCCCCGAGACGCTTGAAATCGTGGTGTTGGGTAGCAGCGGAGCAGGGATGGAGGGCTAGATTGCGTTAGAGGTACAGGATAGTAACACCAAATCGTCTGGGGCGTCGGGGGAATTGGCTCATATCGCTGACATTTGTAACTGAGGATTCTGGTAAACAGACCGCAGTCTGGTTAAGCCGAGCTGACGCTCGACTCTTTAATTTATTTTCCTTTCAAACGAGCGCGCCAGCAGATCAATCCGCCGATCAGAATGAATCCGAGCGCCCCGCCAATGACCTTTAACCGGAACAGCAGAGGGTTTCCCATATCCGGTGGAGGAATCGTCGCGATAATCATCGCAAACAACGTGACGATTGTACCGCTCAAGCCGGTGAGCCATCCGCCAATAGATCCGCCGGGCGCAAGCACGACCTCACTGGCGTTCTCGCTGCGTCGACGATGAATCAAAAAAACAATGAACAAATAAAGATACGGGATGAAATAAATCAGAATCTGCGTGTCGAGCAGGATGAGATAAACGTCCTCGACATTCGTGCCCCTCCCGAGCACCGAGACAAACAAAAATATAGTCCCGAGTGTCGCCTGAACGAGGATCGCTACATACGGCGTGTGCCAGCGCGGATGCACCGCTCCGAAAGCTTTCGGGAAATAGCGGTCCAGCCCGATCACGAACGCCACGCGCGCAGGCCCGATCAGCCAGGCGCCCACGCTGCCGAGATTACCGACGGTGTAAAGCGCCGCGCAGAACGGGGCGAGCCACCCCAGCGTCGGAGAAATGTTATCGGCGCCGGCCTTGATCGCCTGCAGAAATCCTGAGACTACATTGACATCCTTGTTAGGCAGGCGCCACAGCACCGCTGCTGTCCCGACAATATATGCGGCGGCGATCAACGGTGCGGAGATGAAGATCGAGCGCGGCAGATTACGGCGCGGATTTTCAATCTCGTCACCCATCGTTGACGCCAACTCGAGCCCCGCGAACGCGAACGCAATTGAAGCCAGCAGGTTCAACGCGGGGAGGTTGCCCAGATCGGGCGTCAAAGTTGCCACGCTGAGTTTATTGGCAGGAGGAGCCGTCATCGCGCCGTAAAGACCCAACAAGATCAGAACAAGCCCGGGGATGTACGTGCCGACGCCGCCGGCGTTTTGCAACCATTTCCCCGTGCCGAGGCCGACCATGTTTATCAACGTGGCGATCCACAGCACGCCGAGCGTCACCGGCAGCACATACGCCCAATTGTTACTCAGCCCACTCCCACTTTTCCCGAGCATAAAAGTCGCGATGACCGCGGCCGAAATCAGCAGGTTCGGGTAATACAGGACGTTGTTGATCCAGTAACACCAGCCGCACAAAAACCCGTGACCCTCGCCCAACGCGCGTTTCGTCCAGAAATAGATACCGCCCTCTTTCGGAAACCGTGATGACAGCTCGATCACGGCCAATCCCTGCGGAATAAAGAAGAACACGGCGGCGATTAGCCACATCAGCAACGACCCAGTCCCGAATCTCGCTGTCGTCCCAAGATGCCTGAGACCCAGGACCGCGACCAGATTGAACAGGATCAGGTCGCGCAGTTTGAGCGCGCGTACGAGGTGAGGTGCGGTTTGTTTCGTCTCTGTGATCATCAAACCTCGAAAAAGGAACAAGAATAAGCTACAGCGAATTTAGCTGGGAGATGATTGATGAGCGGAATGCGATAAAGCTTGAATGGCGCATTTATCGAATGGTAAGCTTGAGCCGAAAGAGACTAACAATCGTGAGGATACATCACTACAATAGGCGGAGCACGATCCTTCTACTCATAGTCTCGCTGTTCTTTAGCGCGTTTGCCGCCGGTCAGGCGACGGCTGCCGATCCACGGTCATTTCACGTCGCGTCGAGCCAGGCCCCTGCTCGTTTAATCATAAGGCGCAATCCGAATTTAGGGGTCAACATAATTGGCTAACGAGTAACGAAAGTTCATCCACGGAGTAACAAACTAATGAAAACACCTAATTACAGTACCCGCAGCGCGATCCTTCTACTCATCGTCTCGCTGTTCTGCAGTGCGTTCGTGACTGGTCAGGCGATGGGTGCCGAACCGCGCTCAGCGCACGCTGCAGCGACAAGCCAAGCCCCTGCGCGTTTGATCATAAGACGAATGCCAAATCTGGGCGTCAACGTGATCGTCCAATTGTGGATCGATGGCCAGCAAACTGCGCCGCTTGGATACGCCCGCGATTATGAAGGCGTCCTGACACCTGGCCGGCATGTTTTAGCAGTGCTGGCGACCCGCTCGCGATCGCCGATTCCGTGGGAAATGTCCTTGAATGCGCAAAGCGGGCAGACCTACATTTTTACAGCGGGGGGAAGTAGTTCTGGAAATGTGGTTCTGTACCGCGGCGGCCTTTAGCCGGTAACGTATCCGTTCAAGCGGCCGCGGCGACGCCTGGCATTTTCGAGCGGGTGAGAAAATCGAGCGCGCCGAACTCCGTGAGCGATCGTGTGAATGTCACGTGCCGTTTGCAGCCGTCGCGTTGCCCGCGAAATGGAGGTGCTCGAGAATATTTCCGCGGAGGCGCAGGAATCCCAAGCTGCTGCGATCGCGGGGTCGAGCGAGTGTATTCGCAATGGTCTGATCGATCCTGCCCGGAGGCTGAGTCATGATCATGATGCGATCGCTCATGTAAATCGCTTCGTCGATATCGTGGGTGACGAGAAGCATGGTGGTGCGACGGTTTTCCCAGAGGCGCAGCACCTCATCCTGCATACGCATCCGGGTAAAAGCATCAAGCGCGCCGAGCGGCTCGTCGAGCAGGAGAACCTTAGGGTGGTTAATGAGCGCTCGGGCAAGAGCAACGCGCTGGGCCATGCCCCCGGAGAGATGGTGCGGGTAAGCGTCGCCAAATGCTTCCAGCCCCACGAGTCGCATCAATTCGTCCACCTCATTTCGTTTCTCACGCAACACCCCACGCGCGACAAGACCGGCCTCGATGTTGCGGCGAACGCTAAGCCAGGGAAACAGATTTGGATCCTGAAAAACCAGGCCGCGTTCCGCACTTGGTTCGCTGATTGGTTCAGAACCGATCAAAACCTCACCTGAATCGGCGAAATCCAAGCCAGCAATGAGACGAAGGAGGGTCGATTTGCCGCAGCCGCTCGGGCCAACGAGCGAGACCAATTCACCCGGCGCTATCGATAGCGAAATATTGCTCAGAGCCTGTCGACGCGTGAACGGATCATCGGGAGCGGGAAAACTTTTGCTCACCTCATGAACGCGGAGTGAGGAGGCTTCGGTCTCAGTTAGCGCTACCATTTGATGATGCCTTTTTGCCAAACCAGCACGCGGTCGCGGATCTTAAACAGAAGAGTCATTACAGTTGAAAAAAAGCCAGCCATAATAATCAGCGCGGCAAAAACTTTGCCATATTCGGCCCAGCCCTGCGCCCAACTGACATACCAACCGAGCCCGGACTTCACTCCGACCGACTCCGCGACCACTAGAGTCAGGAAAGACGCGCCAAGCCCCATGAATAAGCCGATGAAAACGCTCGGAACCGCTGCTGGAATCGCCACCCGAAAGATAAGAAAGCCGCGTCCGGCGCCGAGTGTTCGAGCTACATCAAGATAGGACGCGCGAGTATTAGAAATTCCGGACGCAGTCAACATCGTGACCGGAAACCACACCGTGAGCGCGATCAATCCCGCTGCGGACACGATTGCCGAAGGGGACACTACCATCGCAAGAGGTATCCACGCTGTCGCCGGAATCGGCCCCACAACCTTGAGCAGCGGCATTCCCCAGTACCGCACCGAACTTGACCAGCCGATGCATACGCCGCTGATGAGTCCGACAATCACGCCAAGCGTGTAGCCGCTCAAGAGCAAAACGAGCGAGTGCCAGGTGCTATCCAGCAACAGCGCGCGATCGCTGATTAAGCTGCGTAAAACTGCCGCGGGTCCGGGAAAGTACGGCAGCGGAAGTAAGCGCAAGCCCAACGTAATGACATCCCAAAAACCGATTGACAGGATCGCGGCCGTAAAAATCGGCCACATGTGCCGCATCCATTGGCGCAATGCCGGCCAGAAACTTTGCGCGATTGCGAGAACAGTTGAGACGCCGAGAATTTCCCAAAACAGGAGCATGTAGGAATGCGTCTCGAGCGGCGGCGCCTTTCTGGAAATCAGCAAATGAAATCCGAAGGTAATTATACTTGCCACCGGCACAGCCAACTGCATCGGCCAGGGCAATATTGATCGCTCGGTAAGCGCGGCGTCCGCATTCATTCCTCGTCTAATTGATGTCATTCTGAGCGAAGCGAACAATCTCGGATTAATTGGGGCGCGTGTCTGCGGAAACTAGTCAGAGATGTTTCGCTCCGCTCAACGTGACAGCAGTTTGCGCTCCAGTGCGACTCAGTCCCCAGCCGCCATCACGTCTTTCCCCAGACACGGCGCGTCAGGGTCGGCGAGATTCGGCGCTTCCTGGTCCGGCTGATCCAACATTTTTCGTTGGCAACATGAACCCCCGCTGTCTTTCTGGATTAACGACGCGATTAGCCGGATATCGTCGCCCGGCGAAACCTGGGCTCCAGCAATTTTTTCCACCTGCAGGTTGTTAACCCACTCGTCTGTTATGCCGGGAAGATGCATGAACGCGCGTTTGGCGAGCGCTTCCGTATCAGTTTCCGCAGAAAGCATCTTCGCGGCTTGCATCTCCCGGCCGATGGTGTGAACCGACTCCTCAGCCAGGTGAACACTTGGTATGTACCGCAAACGCGCGAGAGCGACTGCGTTTAGTTCAGGAGTTGAGGCGAGATATTTTTTCTCCACCGCCAGAACCGCCGCCGCCTTTGGATTCGTTTCGACCCATTTGGCGCCTTTCAAAAGTGCACGCGTCGCTCTGGCCGCGGTATCGGGATTGGCGTCCACCCATTTGCCGTTGGCGATGACCTCGCAGCAATATTCATCCTTGTAAGGCGCATCCATGATCTGATCCGCGACATTTCTTACCTTACCCTCCGCAATTAAGAGGCTTCCGATTGGTTCCGAGTCTGCCACGGCATCGATTTCACCTTTGTCGATCGCCAGACCCAATTCGCCCGCCGGATAAACCTTCCATGTAATATCTTTCCCGGCATCGATCCCGTGAGTTCCGAAAACCCGATTCGCAAACACGAAGGGCGGCGTCCCCATTCCGGGTACGCCAATTCGTTTTCCTTTCAGGTCCTCAATCGTGTGAATATTCGTTTTCATGCCCGCTTGAACACGCAAGCATCCGCGATGGATTCCGGCCAGGAATCGTACATCCAGACCCTGTTCGACCGGCTTCAGAAAGAGCATCACCAGGTGATGAGTGATGTCGAAGCTGCCAAGCGCCAATGCGTCTTTGTAAGTCGCCCAGTTGCATTTCACCAGTTCAGGCTCGAGTCCCTCCTCCTTGAAAAAGCCCTTCTCGTAAGCGGCGTAGATCGGCGCCTCGCATGTTATTCCGATATAACCGACCCGGACCTTGTTTGAATTCCGAACGGTCGAACTGGAGTTTTTATTACAGCCTGCGACCAGCAGGACACTCAGCGAAACGATGGCGATGAGTTTAGAAGTCATTTTGAAGGTTTTTGGAAATAGCCCAATAAATTCGGCCACGCGACTATTTTTAAACCTGCCAGCCCTGCGTTCAACTGTTTAGCATGTAAAGGCTCGCGGAGCTCGCGTCTCCATTGCAAAATAGTCAATCCTGGTCAAGCAATGAGGTTGTTCGCATTCGCTGCTACGCTCGCGTTGTCCAGCTCTGCTTTCAGCCAACAGAAACCTGAAACACCGCACGATACCGGCAACGATTTACTTTGGAAAAAGCTCGAGACGCGCGTTGAACAAATCTCTGCCCGGCTAGATGGAGTAATGGGCATAGCCATTCTCGATCTCACTGATGGCCGGATCCTTTTGCGCAATGCGGATCGCGTTTTTCCAACAGCTAGCTCGATCAAAATCGCGATCCTGCTGGAATTGTATCGGCAGGATCAGCAAGCTCGCGAGGGCGAACAAGGGAAGGCGAAGCTGAATGACATTTACTCCTTCGATCCGAAAGACCTCGCCGAAGACAGCCAGATCATGGCTGGTCTTACACCCGGCGTGACGCGCGTGACCAATCGCGACCTGGCGCAATTCGTGGTCGCTGTGAGTGACAATGCCGCGGCGAATGTTCTGATCGATCGCGTTGGAATGCAGAACGTGAACGCGACCCTGCGGAGTCTCGGCCTAACGAAAACGATGTTGCGCCGGAAAATGATGGACATCGCTGCCGCTGGACGCGGCGATGAAAACGTTTCGACGCCGCATGAAATGGCGCGGCTGTTAGAACTGATCTACAAAGGCAAAGCGTTGAACAAGGAAGGCGCCGATGAACTCATCAAGCAATTGAAGACCTTGAAGAAGGACAGCTACCTATCGTACGAGTTACCGGCGGACGTCGAACTTGCCGATAAACCCGGGAGTTTGGACGGCGTGCGGACGGATTCAGGAATCGTGTTCGTCAAGAGTAGGCCATTTGCAATCAGCGTGATGACGGCCTACGACCGCGACGAGAAAGCCGCCGAGCGCGCCATTGGCGAAGTCGCTCTCGGAGCGTATCACTACTTCGACATGCGCGGCAAAACCTCCGAATACGGCCGCGTACTGCCGCCAGTCGAGAAGCCATAAGCGGAACGCGGCCGCTGCCAGCTAAAGTAACTGATAAGGATCGACGTCGACCGTCACGGTGACGTCTTCGGGGAATGGCAATTTGTCGAGCGTCTCGCGGACGAGGCGGCTCAGACGCATGATGGCTTCGCCACGGATCAGGATGTGAAACCGGAATTGGCCTTGCAGTTTTTCCAGCGGCGCCGGCGTGGCGTCGCCCAGGATGAATTCTTCCGGAAGCGCTTCTTTCAAACGGCGCTTCAACGTTTCGGCCGAAAGTTTCGCGCGACCTTCGTGTGCCGAACGAACCGTGATCAGGATTGCGTGTTTGAACGGCGGGAAATCGCAGCGTTCGCGGAACTCTAGTTCCTGTTGAAAGTAGCCGGCGAAATCGTGGTGCCGCGCGAATTGAATGGATGGAGAAAATGGCGTGTACGTTTGCACGAAAACGTCGCCCGGTGTTTCGCCGCGCCCGGCGCGTCCTGCCACTTGCGTGAGAAGCTGGAACGTCCGTTCGCCTGCGCGGAAATCTGGCAGATGCAGAGCGAGATCGGCATTGATGATTCCGACAAGCGTCACGTTCGGGAAATGCAGACCTTTCGCGATCATCTGCGTGCCGACGAGAATGTCGATCTTTCCGGTGCGAAAATTTCTCAGCGTTTCGCGATACGCTTCCTTGCGCGTCATGGAGTCGGCGTCCATGCGACGCACGACAGCCTTCGGAAAAATCTGCGCGACAGTTGATTCCACTTTCTCAGTGCCAAAGCCGTAATAAATCAGGGCGTCTTGTCCGCAGGCCGGGCATTTCTTCGGCACGGCAGCGGTATGTCCGCACAAATGGCAGCTTAATCGTCCGGCCACCGCGGGATGGCGGTGAAACGTGAGCGCGACGCTGCAATTCGGGCAGTTGCGCGTTTCGCCGCAATTGCTGCAAAGCAGCGACGTGGAGAAACCGCGCCGATTGAGAAACAAAATTGTCTGCTCGCGTTTTTCCAAGCGATCAGCAATGGCTTGCAACAATTTTTCCGAAAGAATGGTCGCTTTCTTTTCCTTTCGTCGTTCCTGGCGAAGATCGACGATGCGCATCAACGGCATCTGCTTTTCGTCTATGCGTTGGGTGAGAGTGATCAACCCATATTTGCCGATCGCGGCGTTGTGATAACTCTCGAGTGACGGCGTGGCACTGCCCAAAACCACAACGCATTTTTCAATCTTCGCGCGCACAACCGCGAGATCACGCGCATGATACCGGGGCGCTTCTTCCTGTTTGTAGGTTGTCTCGTGTTCTTCGTCGACAACGATGAGGCCGAGATTTTTCAAGGGCGCGAACACTGCGCTGCGCGCGCCGATCACGATCCTGGCGCGGCCTGAATGGATTTTGTGCCATTCATCATGCCGTTCGCCGTCGGATAGATGGCTGTGCAACACCGCGACCGCATCCTGCGCATCAGCGAACCTGCCCTTGAAACGCTCGACAGTCTGCGGTGTGAGAGAAATTTCCGGCACGAGAACGATCGCTGTCCGCTCGCGATCGAGCGCAGCGCGGATTGCCTGCAAATAGATTTCTGTTTTACCTGAGCCGGTGACGCCGTGGAGCAAAATCGGGCGGGCGATTTCAGGTGAATCGACGGCTTGCGTGATTTCCCGCAGCGCGCGCGTTTGCTCCTCGTTCAAAACAAGATTTGAGGTGGCGATGAACTGCTCATCGGCATGTGGGTCCCGGACCACAGCTTCCTCGCGCAACTCCGCGAGACCGCGTTTAACCAGCGCGCGCAGCGTCTGGCTATCGAGAGATGTTTGCCGCAAAAGCTGAGCCGCGCGCATTGGCGCTTTCAATCGCGAGATCGCTTCCAGAAGTTCCGCCTGACGCGGCGCGCGCTTTCGCAGTTTCTCGAGCACGCCGCTTTCGATTTTTCGCGCGGGCTGGACGAACAACTGTTTTTTCCATCCGACTTCCGCGCGTCGAATCACTTGAGGCAGCATGCTGCGCATCACGGTTTCGATCGGGCAGCAATAATAGGCGCTGATCCATCTCGCCAGTTCGAGCAATTGCTCGCTCAAGACTGGCGCCTCCCCGATTACCAGTTCGATGGGCCGGATCCCTTTTGCTTCGCTGCGTTCTGGAACGGCCACGACCGTTGCGAGCGCGGATTTGTCGCGAAAAGGTACGCGCACGCGCGAGCCCACGCCGACTCGTTCGGCCAAGCTTTCCGGCACCGAGTAATCGAGCTCGCGATGGATCGCCCGATCAACAATGACACGAACATAATTGGCCTTTGTCTCCTGCTCATGATTCGTGCTCATGCTCCTGATCGTTTATTGTAGCTCTTGTGAAAAGCTACTTCGACCACGAAAAACTCGATGTTTACTGCGAGAGTATGGTTCTTCAGCCTGGTACGAATATGATTAGCAGCACGAGCACGAGTTAATGATACGATTTTTCTTCAAACTGATCCTCTGTGCGTTGCTGGCGCTGGCTGCAGGCTTTGCTTACCTCGGAGTGCGATCGGGAGATCCGGTTTACACGTTCTACGAATGGATGAGCCCGGCACGGTTTCAACAATACGATTCTCTCATTCGCGGCGTCGCGGTTGAGCACCATCTGGATCCGATGCTGGTGAAAGCAGTCGTCTGGCGCGAGAGCCGCTTCGATCCGGGAAAGCATGGCAGTCATGGAGAACGCGGGCTTATGCAAGTGAGTGAAAAAGCGGCTAACGAATGGGCGCGTGAAAATAAAATCGCCGGCTTTCAAGTGGAACAGCTTTTCGATCCGAAAACAAACCTGGAGGCGGGTAGTTGGTATTTGCATCGCGCGATCGGCCACTGGGAACATCAGGGCGATCCGCTTCCTTTCGCGTTGGCGGAGTACAACGCCGGCGCCAGTCGCGCTCAGCGATGGAACGGCGGAAACGGTGTCGCCGATATGCCGGTAAAAAAGTTTCTTCAAAACATCGATTTTCCCGGGACACGGAAATACATCGAGTCGATAATCGATCGCTACCAATTCTATCAGCGCCGTGGCAGGATGTGACGACGAGTTGTGTGGGCCGACGATTCGATTTGTCTTGCGGTTCGTTTTTCGATTTGTGCAGTAAAAATTCCGAACTAGATTGGCAGTTTTCCGTGGCGTAATCATGCGGAGGCCAAGCTTTCTCGTAATTGGTTCAATCATTTTTGATGGCTTGGCGCTGGGGCTCCCTGCGTTCGCCAGTGATATCAATCCACCGCAGCAAAACATCGTTTCTCGCGCACCGTTCCAACCCGGCGCCGCGAAGCACGAGACGCATGTAGGATCCCAAGGTGTGCCCGAGTTTCCGAACGCGAGTGAAGTTACCTCTCGAATTGAAATTGTTTGGCCGGAGCCGCCGACGCGCAGCAGCTTTATGGCGACGTGGGCCAGCGTGAGCGGGGCCAAAGGCTACCTGCTGGATGTGTCGACGAGCAATTCGTTCAGCAGTTACGTAGCTGGCTACCACGATCTGGACGTGGGCAATATCAATGGCCGAGCTGTAACCGGATTGAATCCGGGAACGACCTAACATTATCGGGTGCGTCCTTACACTGCCGCTGGTTCAGGCAGTTACTCGAATGTCATGGCGGCTACGACAGAAACTCCCACTGGGCTGATCATTCATGCAACATTCGACAGCTCTATCCTCGGCAATCCAAACGCGGCGGCCATCGAGGCGATGATTAACCGAGCCATTGGGATTTACGAGTCGCTGTTTAGCGATCCGATCACGATTCAAATTCTTTTCCGCTACTCGACTACTGCGCCAGACGGCACTCCTTTGCCATCGGGGCTTCTCGCAGAGAGTGACTACGTTGTTTACGACGTACCCTGGAACGATTTCATCAGCGCTTTGCGAGCGGATGCGCGGACCAGCAACGACAATATGGCGAACGATGTTTTCGTCAGCGCTGCATTCGGCCCAACGATTCCGGCCGGCTGGAGCTTGGTCGCGCCTTAGCCGCACTAACTGACAATCAGCGGCGCTTCGCCGTCGACGGCGAGGCAATCTGGGCTAACGGTTTAAGCGATGACCAAAGAGGAAATCGCCCGCATTTTGGAGCAGATCGCAGCCCTGCTCGAACTGAAAGGCGAAAATCCATTCAAAATTCGCGCATATGTGAACGCAGCGCGCGCGATCGAAACCTTTGGCGGCAACGTCCCGGATCTGCAGGATGAGGAAGCAGTAGCGAAAATTCCAGGGATTGGAAAAAGTATTGCGCTAAAAATCAAAGAGCTTGCTGGTACTGGTTCTCTGAAATACCTGGAAGATTTGCGTGCGCAATTCCCGGAGGCCATTCTGGAATTATTCTCGATTCCCGGTCTGGGTGCGAAAAAGATCAAGGCCCTTTACGATCGGCTGCGCGTCAGTTCAATCGAACAGCTCCGCGAGGCTTGCGAGGCGGGTCGCGTGGCGGAATTGCCCGGCTTCGGTGACACAACGCAAGCGAAAATTTGCAAAGCGATCGAGGAACGAACCCGACACGCTGGCTATTTTCAATTCGGGCAGATCGCGCATGAAGCGGAGACGTTAAGAAACGATCTGGCAGGCCATCCCGACGCACTACAGGCGGAGATCGCGGGAAGTTATCGGCGTCGAAAAGAGGTTGTACACGATCTCGATTTGTTGGTGGCGACCAAAAAGCCCGAGGCGATCACGAAATCTTTCGTTTCTCATCCGCTGGTGGAATCGATCATCGCTCAGGGCCCGACGAAATCGAGCGTGCGACTTCGGTCCGGAGTGCAGTGTGATCTGCGAGTAGTGAACACTGCGGAATACCCTTTTGCGCTTGCTTATTTCACCGGGAACAAGGAGCACAACATCGAACTGCGCAGCCGCGCGCTTAAACGAGGTTGGACGCTCGACGAGTACCGCCTGGCGCCGCTTCCTGTTGAAGGTAGGGGCGGTTCACCCGAACCGCCCGGTATGCAGGGCAAAGCTGGACGATTGAGGTCAATCGCCCCTACCACGAAAAAGAAAATTCGGCCAAAAAAAATCCCAAAGGTGCACGATGAAGCCGGACTTTATCGCGCGGTTGACCTCGATTTTATCCTGCCGGAATTACGAGAAAACTGGGGCGAGTTCGAAGCCGCGGAGAAACATTCTCTTCCAAAATTGATCGAGAAGGAAAATTTGCGCGGCACGTTTCATTGTCACAGCACCGCGAGCGATGGTCACAACTCCCTTGAAGAAATGGCAGAAGCCGCGCAGGCGCTCGGCTTGGAATATCTCGGCATCGCCGATCACAGCCGCAGCCAGATTCAGGCGCACGGGCTCGATGAAAAAAAATTGCTCGCGCAAGTCGCCGCCATTCGAAAGCTAAACAAAAAGTTCGACGGCTTCCGTCTGTTTGCTGGAGTCGAATGCGACATTCTTCGCGACGGCACGCTTGATTTTTCCGATGAACTTTTGTCGCAACTCGATTTCGTCGTTGCTTCCGTTCATTCTGCTCTTGGTCTGAGCGAAGCGGAGATGACCCTGCGCGTGATTCGCGCGATGGAAAATCCGTTCGTGACCATGCTGGCGCATCCGACCGGTCGTTTGCTTTTGAAACGTGAGCCTTACAAAATCGATGTCCCAAAAATTCTCGATGCCGCAGCGCGTACCGGGACATGGGTTGAACTAAACGCCGCGCCGAAACGCCTCGATCTCGATTGGCGCTGGTGGCCAATGGCGAAACAGAAATGCGTCAAGTGTGTGATCAATCCCGACGCTCATCGCGCCGAGCGTTTGCAGGATTTATGGTTCGGGATCGGCATCGCGCGCAAAGGCTGGCTCTCTAAAGATGACGTGATGAATTGTTTGCCATTGGAAAAAATAGAGCACGCCCTTGCAGCGAAGAGAAGCTAGCCAATAAGCCCGGAGATCACATTCCGATCGGTGCTGCGACCGCGACCTATTTCATTGACTGGGCTCTGGCAGATTTGCCAGTGTAGGTGTTTCCCCTACAAATGGTTCAGTCAGCAATGGAGGCTATCGATGCCTGCCCGGCGAGACCGTCCGGACCGAGAAGCCCATGGCTTGCTTACGCGGCGCTTTGTCGTGATCCGCTTGGCTATCTCACGCGTGCAGCGCGCAAACATGGAGATGTCGTCCACATAAAGATTGGTCGTAAGACCGATTTTCTTCTTAACCATCCCGATCTTGTCCGTGCCGCCTTGCTTGATCATGAGAATCTGCGCCGGTGCGTCCACCGCCCACTGCGACGGGTCCTTGGGACAGGCTTGCTGACTTGCCGCGGCGAGAGGCGCAAGAAACAGCGCGCTCTCTTGCAACCGATGTTTAATCGCGAACGAATCGTTGC
>Ga0182035_10001053_pt1 | contig 13688 bp, 13 predicted proteins | sample flu12Cox44000170_FD_125969 | JGI IMG/M metagenome (GOLD analysis project Ga0182035, IMG submission 125969) | Lab enrichment of tropical soil microbial communities from Luquillo Experimental Forest, Puerto Rico - flux4day.12C.oxic.44.000.170 | ecosystem: Environmental > Terrestrial > Soil >...
GACACGTTTCTTCGCCTCGATGAGGAGATCACCGATCTCCATTGCACGTTGCACAGTGGTGCGCGCGCTGGCGGTCATCTGCGCAACCTTCTCGTTGATCGCCTTCGCCAACTCAGGGGGCTTCATCTTTGAGAGCGCAACCACTGGCGCAGCAGTCGGCGCGAGTGGAGCTATGTGTGCCTCAACCATGTTGCTCCCCCTTCTCTGAGGTTGACGCAACAACGCGAGCCGCGATGTACGCGTCCAAGTCTTGCGCGCGGTAGCGCACGGAGTGGTTGATGCGAACGAACTTCGGGCCCTTCCCGCTCACCCTCATTCGCTCAATCGTGCGTTCGGATAGGCGTAAGACATGCGCCGCCTCACGCCCTGTTAGCAGGGTCATGGCAATCTCCATTGATCGCGATGTTGGTGAAGCTGGCAGCCCTATACTCAGTCAGAGTGCCGACTGAGGTTTGACTAGTAGGTTTCCGCTGGTCCTGTTACCAAACCAAAGCGCGGTTTGGTCTCGCAGGTTCTCCTACCCTCTCAAGCCAATGCGACGACATTAGCACACAGCGGTCGGGGGACGAAGTCGGCGCGCCCGACACTGGCCGACACAAGTACGAACGTCACGAGAAATTGTTCGACCACTTTTAGATCGCGCGATGCGGGGCCGCCTGAGGAAGAGGGGCCATGTCCAAATCTGTCTGTGCTGTGTCAGGTCACGCAGTGATGCGCTCGACGTGGTCGGCCCAACGCTGGAGCGCGGTGCGCGTCTCCCCCTCGTATTTCGCTCGTTGGTACACTCCTGCCACGCCCGCACGATGGCCGCTGTAGTGGTTCAGGATCGCCTCGATGTGGTGGGGCTGCACTGCGAGCTCGCCGAGCTGCGTGGCGCAGGTACGACGAAGATCGTGTAAGCGCCAGGGGGCGATGCCCAAGCGCTGGTCGAGCTTCGCCTTGCCACGATCCCAGTTAGCGAAACCACGCTCAGCAAAGAGGAAGTCTGAGGAGTTGCGCCGGGGCACCCTCTCTATAATGGCAAGGGCTTGAGAAGAGAGTGGGACTTCATGAGGACGGGAGTTTTTGGTGCGCTCAGGGGCCAGCACGATTACCCTTCGGGTAAGGTCTACCTCACTCCACCGAAGCTTGCTGATCTCATTCCTGCGCTGACCGGTGAGCAACAGGAGTCGAACTATGTCGCTAAAGCGGTCGTCGCCTAGCGCACGCCATAATGCCTTAATCTCTTCAGAGCTCAGCACCCGCTCGCGCGAGCCGCCCTCATCCGCTTTACCTGTACCGGCCACTGGGCTGATATCGACAAGACCCTCTTGGATCGCCCATGTGTAGAACGCAGAGAGTGCGGAGCGGGCACGATTACGCGAGGCAGGGCCGTATGCGGTTTCAACGTCACCGAGCAGCGCGGCGACCTTGCGTCGGTCAATCTCCCTTAACTTCAGCCTGTGGAGTGGCGCACAGCGCAAGCGCAGATAGCGTTCAGTTTCGGTGAAGGAGGCAGGTTTGAGCGAGCCCCGTTTGCGCGCAAGGTAACGATCGAGCGCGGTTGCGAAGCCTTCGCCTGCCAGCTCCTGGGCGAATGGGTCGGTGCCACCAGCGACTTCCCCTAACAGTTGGAGGGCCTTGGCACGGGCAGTGTCGGGCGTCCAAGGGCCATGCCTGCCAATGCTCCGCACAACTTGCCTGCCCCCGTGTCGGTAGCGCACGTAATAAAACACGCCGTTGGTTTGGCGACGCGCGCAGAAGCCGGTGACGTGAGTATCGCAGAGCCAGCCTTGCAGCTTGGCGATTGATGAGATCGTGACCTTTCCGACTGCCATTCCCCGCCCCCATTACGAATTGAAATGTGTCGCTCTTAGTCACTTTTAGTCATCACGGCAAGCATTATTCTGGTCGGCGCGTGTCGGGACGTGACGGGAGTTGGCGAGCCAGAAATGCCGATGGCACAAGGGGAAGTGAGTGGTTTGATGCGATGGGGCAAGCACGACCCAAAGGCGTGCCGCCATTATTGGTGGGGTTGGCACCGCGCATAGGATTGGGCATCGATGGGGTTGGCTTCGCTACAGGCGCCGCCAGTGAACGGAACGGTTCAATCGCGGGCGCTTCGCTGTGCGGCACGCGTCAGGGCCGTGATGAACTGGGCGCGAGCTTCCGGGATCGAGAGCCCGCGCGGTGCGAAGGCGTGGCGGTCCAGGAAGAATCCGGTGAGCGTGAAGGCGTCGACCAGGTCGCTCGACAAAACGGGTGTGCTTTCTCCGTCCTGATCTTCCTTCCCTCGGCGCAGGAATTCCGGCAACCGCATCAGTTTGTCGCGATAGGGCTCGCCCGCGGCGCGCGACACCGCGCGGCCCGACCGCGGCGATACAAAAACCAGATCGTCCTTTGCACCCGTTGCCGCGCAGGCCGCAAGATCCAAGCCGAAACCGAGCTCAGCCAGGAAGTTGAGTTCAAAACGTGCGATCATCGGCGCGACTGCGCCAGCGTCATCGAGCCGGTCGAGGATGTGCGCCAGGGCCTCGTAAATGGCCGAGTGCGGTTCGCGCTCGGCGAGAAGACGGCATAACGCGGCAAGATGGCTGACGCCATGCAGCGCATGCGGCTGCGTCAGAAAGGCGGCTGCGCGGAGACTTGCACCCTCGACGAGGTAAAGCCCGAGATGCTCGTCAAGCCGCGCCCGCCAGGTCGCGCGCACCGCGTTGCCCGGTTGCAAAATGCCGCGCAGCCGCGCGCCGGACCCGCCGCGCACTAGGCCGAGATGACGACCATGTCCGTGCGTCATCAATTCGAGAATGATGGAGGTCTCGCCGTGGCGCTTTACGCCGAGCACAATGGCTTCATCGATCCATTCCATGGCCGCGTATTTACATAATTTCTATTCGTGATCGCATCACCGCGCCGCCCACTTGTCTATTCCTTAGGGAATTCCAGGCCCATCGCGCGGTAGCGCTCCGGGTCGTCCGCCCATCCCTCCCGCACTTTGACGTGAAGAAAAAGATGTACAGGCTGCTCGATCGCGGCGGCGATCTCGGCGCGCGCCGCGGCGCCGATGGCTTTGACCGTCTGACCGCCCTTGCCGAGCACGATTTTGCGCTGGCTTTCGCGCGCGACATAGAGGGTCTGCTCAATGCGGACCGAACCGTCCTTGAGTTCCTTCCACACCTCGGTCTCGACTGTCGACTGATACGGCAGCTCCCGATGCAGCCGCAAATAAAGCTTTTCCCTTGTGATCTCCGCCGCCAATTGGCGCAGTGGCGCATCGGAAACCTGATCCTCTGGGTAGAGCCACGGCCCCGCGGGCACATGCTCGGCAAGCCAGCTCTTGAGATCGGAAACGCCGTCGCCGGACAGCGCCGATATCATAAAGGTGGCGGCAAATTTGGCGCGCTCGTTAAGCTTGCGCGTCAATGCCAGCAATGCCGGTTTGTCGATCAGGTCGATCTTGTTGAGGATCAAAAGTTTTGCGGCGCGGATATCGGCGAGCCCGCGCAATATGTTCTCGTCATCCTCCTTAAGCCCTTTGCGCGAATCAACAAGAACCGCAACGAGATCGGCGTCTTGCGTTGAGCTCCAGGCGGTGCCGACCATGGCGCGGTCCAATCGTCGCCGGGGAGAAAAGATTCCCGGCGTGTCGACGAAAATGAGCTGGGACTCGCCGACGATGCCGATGCCGCGCACAAGGCTACGCGTGGTTTGCACCTTCGGCGTGACGATCGAAACTTTCGAGCCGACCAGTGCGTTTAGGAGCGTGGATTTTCCGACATTCGGGGCGCCGATCAGCGCCACAAAACCGCAGCGGCGCTCCCCTCGGTGCTCGGCTTGCGCCGGTTCAGCCATTGCGACGCGCCGGCGCGACGCCTTCGCGGGCCAGCATGGCGGCAGCGGCCGCCTGTTCGGCAGCGCGTTTGGACCGTCCCAATCCTTCCGCCGGCGCGTAGGCCGGAAGTTGCACCGCGATGCGGAATTCAGGATTGTGATCGGGTCCGGAACGGGCGATTTCGCGATAGGCCGGCGTCGGCAAGCCGCGGGCCTGCGCCCATTCCTGCAACACAGTTTTGGGATCGCGCAGCGGTTGAGCGGTCGCGCGCAACCTCACCTCCCACAGATGTTCAACCAGTTGCTCGGCGGCCTTATACCCGCCGTCGAGATAAACGGCGCCGATCACCGCTTCGCAGACATCGGCCAGGATGGCCGGACGCGTGCGCGCGCCGGCATTGTGTTCTGAAGATCCAACACGGATCGCTACGCCCAGATCGATGCTGCGTGCAATCTCGGTGCAGGTTTCCTTGCGCACTAGATCAGCGAGTCGGCGCGACAGTTCACCTTCATCGGCCTTTGGAAAGGTGCGATAGAGCATGTCGGAAATCACCAGGCCGAGCACGTGATCGCCGAGAAACTCCAACCGTTGATAGCTGCCGGCGCGGTTGCGCGCCCCCTTGAGCGCCGAAATGTGCGTGAGCGCGATTTCAAGCTGGGCGGGATTCTTGAAATGGTAACCGATGCGCTCTTCAAGGACGCTGGCGGCCCGGTTACGGCGGCGCGATGATTTGCGGCTGCGTGGCACCACGACAGGCGCAGATTCCTCGGCAGCCAATTCGCGAATTGCGGAGACTTTGCTTTTTCGGCGGCCGCTCATCGCACCAGTGTGAACAGGCGATCCCAACGAACTGCCCACGGCCAGCGCCACACCTCCCAGGCGTGGGTGTCGTCGCGGATTGAGAAAAAGATGATTTGCGCCCTGCCAATAATATTCTCGCCCGGCACATAGCCGACCTGACTCAGCACGCGGCTGTCCGTCGAATTATCGCGATTGTCGCCCATCATGAAATAATCCCCGGGCGGCACCGTATATACGGGCGTGTTGTCGTAAAAACCGTTGTCGGTGAGGTCGAGCGTGTTGTAGCTCACGCCATTGGGCAATGTCTCGCGATACTGCTTCACGCGTTGCACGACACCATCATCGTCGGTGACAAAATCCCCGACCCGCTGCCGCTGCACCGGCACGCCGTTGATATTGAGCACGCCGTCAATCATCTGGATGCGGTCGCCCGGCAGGCCGATGACCCGTTTGATGTAGTCGACCGAATCATCTTTTGGCAGGCGGAATACGACAACGTCGCCGCGCTGGGGTTGTGAGCTGAGGATTCGGCCGGAGAAGATGGGCGGCGAAAACGGAAAGGAATAATGCGTGTAGCCGTATGAGAACTTGGACACGAACAAATAATCGCCCACCAAAAGCGTGGGGATCATCGACCCGGAAGGGATATTGAAGGGCTGAAACAGAAAGGTGCGGATCACAAGCGCAATGATCAAAGCGTGAAACACCACGCGTACTGTTTCGGCAAAGCCGCCTTCTTTCCGCTTGGTTCCGGTCTGCACGCTCATTGACCTATCATCTTGCATGGAAGCGCCCCGCCGCGGGTCTTGTAACGTCTGGGGCGGCGACAAGCAATTACGCACGGGATTTCGTCGCGCTGCCGCGAAAGTCCATTTTACGTAGTATTCCCATGCGCTTACGAACGGGTTACACCGCGCATGACGAATTTTTCATTACCACACTGCGCACCAAATTACGGTGTGCCGGTCGGAATCGCCGAAATGACGACGAAGGCATGAGCCATAGGACCTTCATCGGTGATGGTGACGTCGATGCGCGGCTCGTAGCCCGTGGGCGTGATCACCTGCAGGCGCCGGAGCGCGCCCCCAGTCAATTCCATGGTTGGCCGGCCGCCGGGCAAATTGACTACGCCCATATCGCGCCACCACACGCCGGCGCGAAGGCCAGTTCCTAGCGCCTTCGCGCAGGCCTCCTTGGCTGCAAACCGCTTGGCATAGGTCTCTACGCGGTTTCGCCGCCTGTCGGCACGCGCGCGCTCGATCGGCGTGAACACGCGATCGAGAAAGCGCTCACCGTGCCGGTCTATCACTTTGGCGATTCGCCGCGCGTCAGCGATGTCGGAGCCAATGCCGAGGATCATGGCATCCCGCTCCGCGAACCCGTCGTCGCCGCGGCTTTAGCCCTACCCCGGTCCATGGCGGCGCGCATCGAACGCACGGTGGCGCCCAATCCGGCGAAGATCGCCTCGCCGATGAGGAAATGTCCGATGTTGAGCTCCACCACCTCGGGCAGCACCGCAATCGTCTCGGCCGTCGAAAAATCAAGACCGTGACCAGCGTGAACCTCGAGCCCCGCGCGCTTGGCAAGCGCAGCGCCGCGCACGATACGATCGAATTCCGCCGCGGCGGCCGCCGCTTGCCCACCCGCAATAGCGTCGCACCACGCGCCAGTATGAATTTCGATAACCGGCGCGCCGATCATCGCCGCGGTCTCGATCTGCGCCGGCTCGGCGGCGATGAACAGCGAAACCCGAATCCCGGCATTGGCCAATTCTTGAACCGCCGGACGCAAGGTCTCTTTTTGGCCGGCGGCGTCGAGACCACCTTCGGTGGTTCGCTCCTGGCGACGTTCCGGCACGATGCAGGCGGCATGCGGTTTGAGCTTGCAGGCAATGCGCGTCATCTCAGCGGTCGCCGCCATTTCCAGGTTCAGCGGCTTGCTGATGCGTTCTTTGAGCTGTGCCACGTCTGCATCGAGGATGTGGCGGCGGTCTTCGCGCAAATGCGCCGTGATGCCGTCGGCGCCGGCGGCGATTGCCACTTCGGCAGCTTTGACTGGATCGGGATGCCTGCCGCCGCGGGCGTTGCGGATGGTTGCCACGTGATCGATGTTCACGCCGAGTCGGATCGGAAGCAAAGCCATTTCAGCCGATCGATCCCGATTTGGCAGCGCGCGGCATTTTCTTCTTATCCATTGACCCGCTCGGCTGCGGCGACGACTTTTTTCGCCCGCAATTGCGAAATGATCGAGGTGAGATGCTTGAGGTTGTAGACCTCAAGATCAATGGTCAGTTCGGTGAAATCCGGCGATTGACGGGTCATGCGGATATTATCGATATTGCCGTCATGTTCGGCGATCACTTGCGCAATCTGGGCAAGGGTGCCCGGTTCGTTGACCGACTGCACCGCAAGCTGCGCCGGAAACCGCTGCGGCACTTTATCGTCAACGTCCCAGCGCACGTCGAGCCAACGTTCGGGCTGGTCCTCGAATTGTTTGAGCGCCTCCGACTGGATCGGATAAATCGTAATCCCTTCGCCGGGAGTTAAGATGCCGACAATGCGGTCGCCAGGCACCGCACCGCCGTTGGGAGCAAAACGCACCGGCAAGTCCGTATTGATGCCGCGGATCGGGATTGCGCCGCCTTCAGCTTCCGGCGGCAGCTTGAACTTCACCGCTTTGCCGAATTTCAGTCCAAACCAACCGCTGTCGGGTTTCGGCGCGGCCGGGGCGACTCGCTCGTCCTTGTAGTCGGGATACATGGCGCGCACCACGTCCGAGGCTTTCATCTCGCCGCGCCCCACTGCGGACATCACATCCTCGATCGAGCCGCGGGCGAGCCGCGGCAAGGCCCCTTCGAGCTTCTCGTCTGAATATTCGATCTTGGCGCGTTGACACAGCCGCTCTACGAGGCGCCGCCCCAACCCGGAATATTGCTGGCGCACCGCCGTGCGAGTCGCTCGGCGGATGGCATCGCGTGCCTTGCCGGTGACGACGATCGATTCCCAGGCAGTCGGTGGCGCGGTTTGCGCTTTTGACGTCAGGATCTGCACCTCATCGCCATTCTGTAAAGGCGAACTGAGCGGGCCGATCTTGCCGTTGATCTTGGCGCCGACGGCCATGTTGCCGACGTCGGTGTGCACCGCATAGGCAAAATCGATCGGCGTGGCGCCGCGCGGCAGTGCAATCAGCTTTCCCTTCGGCGTGAAGCAAAACACCTGGTCGTGGAACAGTTCCAGTTTGGTGTGCTCCAGGAACTCCTCCGGATTCGAGCCTTCGGCCAGCATTTCGATGGTGCGGCGGAGCCACGCATAGGCGCTCGATTCCCGCGACAAAAGTTCAGTGGGCGAGCCAAACCCATCCTTATAGAGAGCGTGAGCGGCGATACCGTATTCAGCGATTTGATGCATCTCGCGCGTGCGGATCTGCAACTCGACACGCTGTTTCCCCGGCCCGATCACGGTCGAATGAATTGACCGATAGTCGTTCTGCTTCGGCGTCGAAATGTAATCTTTAAAGCGGCCCGGCACGACCGGCCACGTCGTGTGCACGATGCCCAGCGCCTGATAGCATTCCGCAACGCTGCCGACGACCACGCGGAAGCCCAAAATATCCGACAGCTGCTCGAAGCCGACCGCCTTGCGCTCCATTTTTCGCCAGATCGAATAGACGCGTTTGCGCCGGCCTGAAACTTCAGCGGCAATGCCGCGGTCGGCAAGCTTCTTTGTCAGCTGTTGCTCAATCTCGGTGGTCCAACCGCGTGATCGTGCGGCGAGAATCTCCAGCCTTTCGCTCAAGACCTTGTAGGCCTCCGGATTGAGTTCGCGGAATGCCAGATCCTCCAGCTCTTCCCGCATCCGCTGCATTCCCATCCGGCCGGCGAGCGGGGCGTAGATTTCGAGGGTCTCGTCGGCAGTGCGGCGCCGCGCGACTGGGGGCTGGTGCGCGAGCGTGCGCATATTGTGCAGCCGATCGGCGAGCTTGATCAGCAGCACCCGAACGTCATCGGCCACCGCCAGCAGAAGCTTGCGCAGATTTTCCGCCTGCTTGGCTTCCTTGGAAACGAGCTCCAGCCGCTTCAGCTTGGTTAAGCCTTCGACCAAGAGCCCGATCTCATGACCGAATGTGCGATCGATTTCCGCGCGGGTGGCGTCGGTATCTTCGATCGTGTCGTGAAGCAGCGCCGCCGCAATGGTGGCGTCGTCGAGTTTAAGCTCGGTCAAGATCGCCGCAACTTCGAGCGGATGGGAAATGTAGGGATCGCCCGAGGCGCGTTTTTGCTCGCCGTGGGCACGCATGGCGTAGACGTAAGCGCGATTAAGAAGCTCCTCGTTCGCGTTTGGATTGTACTGTTTGACACGATCGATGAGCTCGTACTGGCGCATCAGCCGCTTGCGCGGCTTTGCCGGAACCGCCTCGAGCTCAAGCGGTACTAAATCAGGGCTGCTTGTGACCGGCGCCCGAGTGCGGGGCTGGTTCTGCATGCGCGGCAGGTCGATTGGCAAGCGCGGCACGGCAATTCCTCAGACAGGCCGTCAGCGGCCCTGTCGCCACCTCAAGTGCGCCCAAAACGGCGGTCAAAAGCGCTCGACAAGGATATCATGGCGTGGCGATTGCACCACCAGCTTGATATCGCAAGCTTGCCACCACGAGGCGAAACGCCGGTGATGGCCGGTGGCAAGGACGCCCCGGCGGCGAGAGCGCCGCGAGCAAAGACTGATTTTCGTTAAATAATCGTCAGAGACGAACAATAGTGCCTGCGGCAGGTGCGGGAGGGCCTATTCTTCCTCTTCCTCGCCCACGTCAGGCTCGGGTTGGTTCTCGGGAGGGGTCAGGCCTTCGAGGCCCTTGAGAAGCTCCTCTTCGGACATGCGGTCCGTGGTCACGTCGGTATCGTCGGCATCGACCCCGGTCCCTGGCGCGCCGATGAGCGGAACCGCCTCGGGTTCGGGCTCGTCGACTTCCACATATTTCTGCAATGAATGGACTAGCTCTTCCTTTAGGTCCTCCGGCGAAATCGCCTTCTCGGCAATCTCGCGCAGCGCCACCACCGGATTCTTGTCATTGTCGCGCTCGACCGCAATTTGTGCGCCCGATGAAACCAGCCGGGCGCGGTGGCTTGCCAATAAAACGAGATCGAAGCGGTTCTCGACCTTGTCGATGCAATCTTCCACGGTGACGCGGGCCATTCGATTTTAGCTCCTGGCTAGCTTCCCGAAGGCTTCCGGGGTGCGGGCACACCCAGAACAGCCCCCGTAAGCTCCTGTAACCTATAACCATAAGATAATGTGGCGCTTAGGTATCCTGCCCGGCGCGCCGGTGCAAGAGGCAGGCCGCAAAAACCACGCCAAACACCTCGTGAACCACGCCCGGACCCACGCTGCAATCTCAGGCTGAAGCGAAACGGTTGTGCGTGCGGCGCTTCGGCCCCCTTTTACGGCCGAATTTCGACTATGTTTTTTTGCTTGGTCGAAGCGAGCCGAAGTTTTAACTTGGCCTTCGCGCTTAGCTCTGTTACCGAAAATTTTGGGAACCGGCCCCGGGGTTCCGAATCGTAGTCACGAAAGCGCCGCGACGGCGTGCCACAGTACGTCGGCCGTGGATTTTGCCCAACGATGACGACAGTATTTCACGTGTGAAATGTTTCCGGTGGTGGGAAACTTGATTTAAGCGCCGGCAGGCGAATCCGTTGTGATCGAGCCGGTTTTATCACGAGAGCGTCACGAGACACATCATGTCGGCACAAATCGAAAAAATTGCGCTGTTTATTGACGGCGCCAATCTGTACGCGACGGCAAAGTCGCTCGGCTTCGATATCGACTACAAACGCCTGTTACGCGAATTTCAGTCGCGCGGTTATCTGGTGCGCGCGTTCTATTACACCGCGGTCATCGAGGATCAGGAATATTCCTCCATTCGCCCGCTCATCGATTGGCTCGACTACAACGGCTACACCGTCGTCACCAAGGCGACCAAGGAGTTCGTCGATCAGACCGGCCGGCGCAAGGTCAAAGGCAACATGGATATTGAACTTGCCGTCGATGCGATGGAGCTGGCGCCGTTCGTAGACCAGATGGTGCTTTTTTCCGGCGATGGCGATTTCCGTTCGCTGGTGGAGGCGGTGCAGCGCCGCGGCGTGCGCGTCGTCGTCGTCTCGACCATTTCAACGCAGCCGCCGATGGTGGCCGACGAGCTCCGTCGGCAAGCCGACCAGTTCGTCGACATCATCGAACTGCAATCCAAGATCGGTCGCGACCCGACCGATCGGCCGGTGCGCGAGCCGCGGGAAACACGCGAGCCGCGTGAGCCCAGGCACACTCCGCAATTTCTGCAGCGCAGCCCTACGTCACAGCGCGTCGAAGTCGAAGACGAATTCGAAGACGAATGACGCGCCCGAGCGGACCGCCCGGCCGCGACTGCCCGCGCTGCGCGCGGCTAGTAGCATTTCGAAGATCGTGGCGCGCGCAAGAGCCCGACTGGTTCAACGCTCCAGTCGATTCATTCGGACCGAGCGAGGCGCGTCTCTTAATCGTCGGGCTTGCGCCCGGGCTGCGCGGCGCCAATCGCACCGGGCGCCCCTTCACCGGCGATTATGCCGGCGACCTCCTCTATGCCACGCTCGTCGAGTTCGGCTTCGCGCGCGGCAATTACGCGGCCAGAGCCGATGACGGGTTTGAGCTGATCGACTGCCGGATCACCAATGCGGTGCGCTGCGTGCCACCCAACAACAAGCCCACCCCGGAGGAGATCACAACCTGCCGCGATTTCCTAAAGGTCACGATTGCAGAAATGAATAATCTGCGCGTTGTGGTAGCGCTGGGCCGCATCGCTCATGAGAGTTTTGTGGCTGCGACTGGCGCACGGCGATCGCAATTCCCGTTCGCCCACGGGCAGATGCACGCGCTACCTGCGCTCACACTTATGGATAGCTATCATTGCTCGCGTTACAACACCAATACCGGCGTGCTGACGCCGCAGATGTTTCGCAAAGTCATCGGTCAGGCGCGCGAGCTCATCGACGTGGGCCGGCAGAGCGCGTTCGCAGCCACGCTATGACCTCCTCGGCGTTCTTATCGGGAGGAAATACCGGGTAAAACACCCGGACGATGGTGGCATCCTCCAGCACCATGGCCATACGCCTGTACAGTGTCATGCCTGACGTGAAAAACGTGGGCAGGCCGATAGCCGATTTCAATTGCAACTGAGCGTCGGACAAAAGCGGGAATGGCAGATGAAGCCGCTGTGCCGCTTCGCGTTGGTAAGCGGTGTCTTGTGTCGACAACCCGAAGACCTGCGCGACGCCAAGCGCTTTGAGCTCGGCGAAGTGATCGCGAAACCCGCACGATTGGGGCGTGCAGCCGCGCGCGCCTGGAATGTCATCCCAGCCCGGCGGCGCGTCGACACCCGGAACGCCGGTTCGCGGATAGACATAGAGCACACTCAAGTGCTGGAGCTTCGACAGGTTCACCGCAGGCCCGGTCGTAGCCGCCAGCGTGATATCGGGAAGGCGCGTGCCGGTGAGATGTCGCGCCGCGCCATCGTCAACCGGAATTGGCAAATCTGACGGCAGAACAGTGGGATCGTGCATTCCGGGGGCTTCCCTCATCTTCATCTCCCAAGCTTCGCAAGATCGCTGCTAACAGGCACAGCGAATAGAGCCTTATGAATACGACATGAATTCCATTAGCGAGCCGTCAGGGTCACGAAAATAAACGCTGGTGCCGGCACCCTTAGCGCCAAAGCGCTGCATCGGCCCGCTTTCGATCGCAATCCCGCAACGCTTGAGGTGCGCAACCGCGTCCGCGATCGGCCCACTCCATTCAAAACACAGATCGCTGTTGCCCGGCGCGACGGGAATTCGGGCTACCTCGGCCGGACGCACGCCTGGCCCATGCACGTTGAGCTGCTTGTCGCCGAACCGATAGGCGTAGCCGGCCGGCCGCGCGATCAATTCGGCGCCCAATACCGTCGTGTAGAACGCGTTCGAGTGCTCCCAATCGGTGATGTGGATGACGCAATGATCGAGTTTAGTCGGAATGGACATGTGGTCGTCGTGATTGCCTGAACGCCCAAGAAGTAAGAGTAGCATTCTATGCTGACCCACGCCGTCGGTCGATTTAGTGTGTGGTGTATCGCGACCGACGAAGCAAAATTGGGTTCTTTTTGGCATTCGCGATTTGAAGCGGTGCTAGACGTCAACACGGTAACGGCCCTCAATTTGTAATTAGCTGATTCCCAAACAGTTTTTGACTTCATTTTTCAAAACCGACTACTTGAACGTGTAGGATAATAATCTGCAACCGCGCCGCTTATCACAGCGAATGCGCGTTCATGTGCGTAGAAGGGTCCAGGGCGTCCAGCGTTTGTTGTTAAGCTACGAGATGCGGTGCGGACAACGAATTGCTGTGCGAGAAACAACGCTATGGCCTAGCGCGACGCGTCGAGACCCGGAGCGGAGAAAAATCGCTGCTTAGCAGCAGTCGCTATGTCTTGCTCCGCGCTTTTTCGACTTCTTCCCAGGCTTTTAATTCAGCGCAATGCCTTGTTTGCTTAACAATCATCGCGTTGAGGCGCTCGGTTTCTTTAAGTTCATATTCGAGAAGTTCGCGCGCGTAGGCGATTGAGCCTTTCACTTGTTGGTCGGTTCTCCATTCGCGCAGGTGCCTGCTCCAACTCGTCGGCCCGGTAACCCAGTTCAGGCGCCTCGAATTGGGGCGCCAGTGGAACTGAAAGAATTTCAGTTGTGACGGCTTTGACCCATTCCACTGTTGATTGGTAATTTGTACGCGGAAATTTTTGTTTCAGATCATCGATTTTATCGCGGCGCAGATATTTTTTCGCGTATTGCTTGAAACATGTTTCTGGCTCAGCGCGCAGCCGGGAAAGAAACATGGCGGAACCCCACACTTCATCGAATGCAGGATGGTGAGGGTCGAAGGTGTTTTCATAGAGCTCGGTTTGCACAGATTTTTTCAAGCGACGCAGACCCACATCGAATCAGCAAGGCAATGGACAGCGTGTCGTAGACTTGGGCCCAACGGTTTATATTCATCGAGCAACTCGGCTAACAGTTCGTCAA
>Ga0182035_10001055_pt1 | contig 13686 bp, 9 predicted proteins | sample flu12Cox44000170_FD_125969 | JGI IMG/M metagenome (GOLD analysis project Ga0182035, IMG submission 125969) | Lab enrichment of tropical soil microbial communities from Luquillo Experimental Forest, Puerto Rico - flux4day.12C.oxic.44.000.170 | ecosystem: Environmental > Terrestrial > Soil >...
CTACCGCAAGGCGCTCGAGCTGAAGCCCGATTACGCGCAGGCCCATGCGAGCCTGGGGCTTCTCCTTTGGCGCGAAGGCAAGCCGGAAGCCGCCCTGCAGGAATTTCGCCAGGCGGTCTTGTCCGATCCTGATCTTCCCGAAGCGCATTACAATCTCGGTCTCGCGCTCGCTCAATCAGAACTTCTCGACGAAGCGGCCCGGGAACTTGGCGAAGCCGTGAGCCTCAACCCCAGGTACACGGACGCGCGCATCGAGCTGGGCCTTGTTCTCAATCAAAAGAACGACCCGGTCGCTGCTATAAACGTTTTCCGCGAACTGATCCGCCGCGAGCCGAATTTTGCCGAAGCTCACAACAACCTGGGCCTGGTCTATTTGCAATCGTCAGATTCCCAGGCCGCCCAGGCGGAATTTCTCGAGGCCGTCAAGATTAAGCCCGGCTATGCCGAGGCCCATTACAATCTCGGTTTGGCCTTGCAACAGCTCGGAAGGGATAGAGAAGCGCGCGCCGAGGTCGAGAAAGCCTATGCGATCTCGCCGGAGCTTCGCAATACGGCTCGTCCGCAATGAGGCGGCGCCTGAACGGATTTTTGCAACTAAGGAGGAAACAGATGGCGTCTCGAAACAATGCAAACCGCCGCGGATTCATGAAGATGCTCGCGGCTTCACCCCTTCTGGCTCAGATCGCGGCGCAAGGGTTGTATGAAAAGTCCGCGGCGGCCATAGGCCTCGATCCCCGCGGAAACGTCTATTCCCGCCTCGGCGTCAAGACCGTCATCAACTGCCGCGGCACCTGGACCTATCTGAGCGGCTCGCTGCAATTTCCCGAAGTTCGCGCGGCGCAGGAGGAAGCGGGCAAGCACTTTGTGAACGTGGTCGAGCTGCAGCAGGCCGCCGGGCGCCGCCTCGCGGAACTCACCGGAGCCGAATCCGGGCTCATCACTTCCGGAGCGGCGGGCGCCATGGCCGCGGCGACGGCTGCCTGTATTGCGGGCGCCGACCCCAAGAAAATCTGGCAGCTGCCGGATGTCAGCGGCATGAAGCACGAGGTCATCATGGTGGGCGGACGGAGTCCCTTTGACAGCGCCATTCGGCTGGTTGGAGCCAAACTGGTTCTGGTCGAGAAGCCCGAAGAAATCGCCAACGCCGTCACTGCCAACACTGCGATGATCTATACGACCGACCTCGGAGACAAGCTGACACGCGAGGCCGCGATCGCCAAAGACCGTGGCGTGCCTCTCCTGCTTGATGACGCCGCCGGCATTCCACCGGTCGACAACATCAAGCTGTACGCGAAAATGAAGCTCGATCTGTACACCTTCTCGGGCGGAAAAGGCTTGCGCGGGCCGCAGTGCAGCGGCTTGCTTCTCGGCCGCAAAGACCTGATTGACGCGGCATTGCGCAACTGCAGCCCGTTTGAGGGCGCCGTCTGCCGTCCCATGAAGGTCGGCAAAGAAGAGATTATCGGTTGCCTTACCGCGGTTGAAACCTGGCTGACGCTCGATTCGAAAAAGCTGTACGAAGAATGGCATGCCAGGGTAGACCGCATCGGCAAACTGGTCGAAACCGTGCCCGGTGTCAAGACGCTCATCTACATCCCCGACGATGGAAACCGTTACCCCACGCTGCGGGTCACGTGGGACCAGGCGGCAGTCGGACTCACCGTGAGCGACTGCGTGAAAAAACTCCACGACGGCGATCCGGTGATCGAGGCACTCAGCATCGATAATCCGAGCATGGTTTCCGCCGTACAGGAAGGCGACGACAAACCCAAGCCCAATCCCAAGGAAGTGAAAGAAGAGAACCGCCTTGAGCTGGTGTCCATGACTATCCAGCCAGGCGAGGAGATGATTGTGGGTCAGCGGCTCCGCTCCATTCTGAGCGCCGCGCGGCGGGGCAAAGCCGCATGACGCGCGCGAGCGTTCGGTGCGCGTTGTTTCTGGCGGCAGGATGCGTGAACGTCATAAACGCGCAGTCGCGGCCCATTCGAGCGACCGGTTCCGGGCCGGCCAGTCGATTCGGCTCAGCCGGCTTTGAGGGCGACGGTTACGTCTATGTCGCTGGGCAGGGTGCCCGCCGAGCGGACGGTTCGATGCCCGAAAAATTTCCCGAGCAGGTTCGCCAGTCGCTCGACAAGGTGCGGTCGGTCGTCGAGGCGGCGGGGTTGACGATGGACCATGTCGTCTACGTTCAGGTCTATCTCGAAGACGTTTCCCGCTACGCGGAGCTGAACGAAACCTTTGCCGCTTATTTCCCGCAAACGCCGCCCGCGCGCGCCGTTCTTGGAGTTGCACGCAATTCCGAGTCTCCCGTCCAGATCAACGCTGTCGCGGTTCGTGATCTCGCAGGTCGCAAGCCGGTCGCAGCGCCGGGCTTCGGTTTGAGCAAGGCTTTTTCGCCCGGCGTTCTAACGCACGACCGGCTGTTCATCTCGACCATGCCCGGTCTCGACCCGGCTAGCGGCAGTGCTCCTGCTAAGCCCGGCGATCAGGTGGACATGGCGCTCGATCGCCTCCGCTCCGTTTTGCAGGCGGCCGGCCTGACCGCAGAGAACATGGTCTTCGTCAATCCTTACCTAACCTCCGATGTACCGATGCGCGTCATGAACGATCACTACGCGCGGCGTTTTGAATTCGGGAACACGCCCGCGCGAGCCACCATCGAAGTGTCGGCGCTGCCCGAGGGTGCGCACATCGCTTACACGGGCGTGGCGGTTAGAGATCTCTCGCGGCGCCGCGCCGTTCGTCCGAAGAATATGCCGCCCAGTCCGACCGCGAGCCCCTGCGTCTTTGCCGGCGATACCCTCTACTGCTCGGCCAAAAGCGGATTTATTCCGGGGCCGAACGGCGGGGTCTACACGGCGGAAACGGCCAACCAGGCGCGCCAGACCATGCGCAATCTTCTGGACAATCTGGAAGAAGCGGAGATGAATTTTGATCAAGTTGTCGCCACGACGATCTACCTCGACAACCTCGGCGAGTCCGATGCTTTCCACGGCGTCTACCAGAAGTACTTCAAGGGCGCTCTGCCCGCCGAAACAACGCTGCAGCAACTGCCTCCGGGCGACCGCAACGCCACTGCCGATGGGCAGTACCCCGATCTTGAGCAGATGTCGCTCATCGCGGTGCGTTCTTCTTCTGCCGCGCACTGATGCGCCGACGGAGCGCCCTCCTAGGGCCGGCAGTCGAATTTGCCGCAAACCTCCGCCATTTTTTTCAGGCCAGGAATGGCTTGACTCGTGAGGCGAAAATCGTAAGTATTAGAAAGCAATCGCAAGCAACCGCAATCTAATCTATAGCCAAGGGGTTCTTGTTAGGGGTATGAGTCTTTCTCCGGGGAAACGAGTCCGACTCGAGCGAGTATCGAACGCCGCCGGCGTGATTGGGGCGCTTGCCATCGATCAGCGCAGCGCGCTGCGCAACCTGCTTGCCAAGGCCAAACGCACGACGCCCGACGAGATTCCTGCGAGGATGCTCGAGGAATGCAAAGAAGCGGTCAGCCGCATCCTGACCCCTCATGCCAGCGCGATCCTTCTGGATCCCGAATACGGTCTGCCGGCGGCGCGGCAGCGGGCGAAAAACGCTGGTCTCTTGTTGGCTTACGAACAGACAGGTTATGACGCGACGATCCCGGGCCGGCTTCCGCGCTTGCTTGATGAATGGTCTGCCCGGCGGATCCGGGAGGCCGGAGCGGATTGCCTGAAGGTACTGCTCTACTACTCCCCTTCTAGCCCGCCGAAGATCAACGACCTGAAGCAAGCGTGGGTGGAGCGCGTCGGGGCGGAATGCGCGGCGCTCGATATGCCTTTTTTTCTGGAACTGGTGGTCTACCACGACGCGATGGATGAAAAGAGCCTCGAATTTGCACGCATCAAACCGGAGACGGTGGTCGGCAGTTTGACGGAGTTTTCTAAGCCGCAGTATGGCGTGGATGTATTCAAAATCGGCTTGGCCGTCAACATGGCGTTTGTAGGCGAGAGCGGCGGAAACTTTGCGTACTCGAGGGAAGAGGCAAAACAACATTTGCGACAGGCCGGCGAAGCGGCGCGCAAGCCCTTCATCTACCTGTCGGAAGGAGTAAGCAACAAGACGTTCGATGAAGGATTGGCGCTGGCGGCCGAAGCCGGGGTTCGCTTCTCGGGCGTACTTTGCGGCCGAGCGACGTGGAAGGACGGAGTTGAAATCTACGCAACAGATGGCGTTGCGGCCCTGGAACGGTGGCTCAGCCAAGAGGGCGTCGAAAACATTCGCCGCGTCAATGAGCGGCTCCGCCCGGCATGCCCGTGGACATCGTTCGACGGGAATCAGACAGCGGGGTCCGCGCGCTAGCGCTGGGGACCATGTTCCTATGCGTCAGCGCCAATCCCGCAGTCGACAAGCGGATTCGAGTGGCCGAATTCAGAATAGCCGCCGTGAACCGGGCGAAGGAAGCGATTCCGGAGCCGGGAGGAAAAGCGGCGCACGTTGCGCTGGCGCTGCGGGCGCTCGGCGCCGGGCCGCGGTGGATCGGGTTTGCCGGCGGGGCAACGGGCGATTTTCTGGTCCATGGACTCGAAAGCCTTGGAATTTCCGTGCTGGCCGTTCCGGTTCGGGCGGCAACGCGCGAGAACCTGGCGATTGTGGATCGCGCCGGTATCGTCACAGAGCTCTTGGAACCCGGCGGAGCGGTTTCCGCGAAAGAACTCGGAAGGTTCCGCAAGGCCTGCGAGACGGAATTTGCGCGCGGCCGGAAGGCATTGACGGTGATCTTGTCGGGAAGCTTGCCCCCGGGAGCGCCGGTAAGCTTCTATGGCGAGCTGGTCTGCGCCGCGCACAAGCAAGGCTGCCGAGTGATTCTTGATACCAGCGGAGAAGGTTTGCGATTAGGGATAGCAGCGGGGCCCGACCTGGTGAAGCCGAATCGCGAGGAAGCAGAAGCGGCGACTGGTGGGACCATCGAACACAACGCGTCCGCTTCGACGCTCGCCCGCCAGATCGCTCTGATGGGGGCAGGGAGTGTAGCCCTTAGCCTCGGTAAGGAGGGCGTGCTCTGGCTTGGTTCGGGCGACGGAACGACACTGTTTGCCACCGCGCCTGAGGTCAAAGGAAGGTCGGCAGTAGGCAGCGGCGATGCGATGGTTGCGGGCTTCGCCTATGCCAGAGAAAAGAAGTTGCCGCCCCTCGAGGCTCTCCGATTGGCGGTTGCTTGCGGAACGGCCAATTGCTTCGCGGAATCGCCGGGAAGAATCCAGCGTTCGGACGTAAAGAAAATGGAACAGAGAGTAAGAGTGAATGCCGAGTCGTAGCGAGGTTCCATGCCGAAATTCGACGTCAGCGTGGTGGGCGAGCTGAATCTGGATCTGATCCTGTCGGGTCTGCCGGCAAAGCTCGAGCTGGAACGCGAGCACCTGGCGAGCGATCTGACCATAACGCTCGGCAGCTCATCGGCGATTTTCACGCACAATCTGGCGCTGCTCGGCAACCGTGTAGGATTCAGCTCGGCGATCGGCGGCGACGCGCTCGGAGAGATGGCGCTGCAGTTTTTGCGCGACAGTGGAGCGGACATAGGGGGCGTGCGCAGATTTGCGGGCAAGCTGACGGGACTGACCACCATTCTTCCGACAGGAAGCCAGAGGTACATCCTCACCTATCCGGGCACGATGTTTGTCATGCGGTTCGCGGATCTAAATCTCGCCTACATTCTCGATGCCGGACATCTGCACCTCTCGTCGTACTACCTGCACCGAGCTCTGCGTCCACAGATCCCGGAGTTGTTTCGTGCGGCGAAACAAGCCGGACTGACGACTTCGCTCGACACCAACGATGACCCGGACGACATTTGGGCCGACGATCTCGAGCGGGTGCTGCGTTTCGTGGACGTCCTGTTCCCGAATGAGCGAGAGGCATCGAAGATCGCGCATACCGATGACATCGAAAAGGCGATTGAGATTCTGGCCCGGCAGGTTCCATTGCTGGTTGTGAAGCGCGGCAAGGCGGGTGCGCTTGCGCGCCGCGGGAACGAGGAGTTCCGTGCCGCCGCGTTTTTGGTGCAGGCGGTGGACTCGGTCGGCGCCGGGGACAGCTTTGATGCCGGATTCCTCCATCTCTTTATTCGCGGCGCCGGAATCGAAGAGTGCCTCCGGTTCGCAAGCCTCGCCGGAGCCTTGTCCACTACCCGCTCAGGCGGGATCGCGGCCTTTCGCGACCAAGAACATCGCGAAGAATTTCTGCGCGGACACGCCTCGGTAGATCGAGAGACGAAATGAAGGCTAGGGCTCAAGGGCCAGAGGTGCGCGCCGCAACGGGCAAGAAATCAGCCTGCCAAAGCCGCAGCCGAACGACGCGGGTCGCTTCAGGGGCAGTTTCTCTGGCCATACCGGCACTGCTCGCGCTGGGGACAGCGGAAGCGCAGGAATGGCGTTACTACGGAGGAGATCCGGGGGGGACGCGATTTTCTCCCCTGACCCAGATCAGTCGCGAAAACGTTCGCCGGCTAAAGCGAGTCTGGACCTACCACACTGGTGAAGCGGACCGCGGCGGGAACTCGACCGATCGGCACATGGTGGCCCCGTTTGAATCGACACCGCTCATCGTGGACGGCGTTCTGTACTTTTCGACGCCTTCCAACCGAGTCATCGCCCTCCATGCGGAAACCGGAGCGGAGATCTGGACCTACGATCCGCAAGGCGGAAGCGGAAAACCGCGACGCTACTACCAGCACCGGGGCGTCAGCTATTGGCAGAGCAAAACCGGACAGGACCGTCGCATCGTTTTTGGAACCTTCGATGGGCGACTGATTGAGCTCGATGCCGGGACCGGCGCGCTCAGCAAGGAATTTGGCAATGGCGGAACGATCGATTTGCGGGCGGGATGGGACGGCGACCAGCCGAACGCGTTGTACTCGGTGACGTCGGCGCCTGCGGTCTACAAGGATCTGGTGATTACCGGAGCCATGGTGCCGGAATTTCCTTCGCGAGGCCCGAGCGGGAGCGTGCGGGCATTCGATGTCCGGACCGGGAAACTGGCATGGACGTTCCACACCATCCCGTGGCCCGGCGAGCCGGGGCATGAGAGTTGGCAAGGTGACGATTGGAAGGACCGCACCGGAGCCAACGTCTGGTCCACGATGAGCATTGACCTGGAGCGCGGGCTGGTCTTTCTGCCGGTAGGTTCCGCTTCTTACGATTTTTATGGAGCGGACCGCCAGGGCGCCAACCTGTTCAGCAATTCTCTCGTGGCGCTCGATGCGGGGACGGGAAAACTGCGCTGGTATTTCCAGATGGTCCATCACGACATCTGGGACTACGATATGCCGGCGCAGCCCGTCTTGTTCGACGTCCTGCGAGAGGGGAAAAAGATTCCCGCCGTGGCCCAGGTCACCAAGATGGGATTCGTGTTTCTGTTCGAACGGACGACGGGAAAGCCGTTATTCCCCATTGAAGAGCGGCCGGTCTCCAAGAGCGAAGCGCCCGGCGAACTGGCATGGCCTACGCAGCCATTCCCTCTCCGGCCGCCGGCTCTGGTGCGACAGACATTCGGGGAAGACGATATCGATCTTTCCTCGACGGAAAACCGGGAATGCGCCGAACTCTTCAAATCGCTCCAAGGCGGCAAGATTTTTACGCCTTACGGGCTGCGCCAGACACTGGTCGTGCCGGGAACGCTCGGTGGAGGAAATTGGTCGGGCGCGTCCTACGACCCTCAAAGCGGATTCTTGTTCATCAACGCAAACGAGATTGGCGCGGTCGGAGCGCTCGAGCCGCAGCCGGAAGGCTCTCCCGAAAAATATCGCCGCAACAGCCCGCGAGGCGAATACGCGCGGTTCTGGGACCAGCAGGAACGTCCGTGCCAGAAACCTCCGTGGGGCACGCTGAACGCCGTCGATGGGAACAGCGGGAACATTGTTTGGACCGTACCCCTGGGCGGTTCAAAGAAAACCGGTCTGCCGAATCTGGGCGGTTCGGTGGTGGCCAATGGCATTGTGTTCATCGGCGCAGCGACGGATGCGAAGTTTCGGGCTTTCGATGCAAAAACCGGCGAAGAGTTGTGGTCCGCCGAACTGGAGGCCACGGCTCATGCGACTCCCGCGATCTATTTAGGGAAGAAGAGCGGAAAACAGTTCGTGGTGATTGCCGTGGGCGGAGGAGGGTATTTCCACGGAAAGACTTCGGACGTACTGGCGGCTTACGCATTGCCGTACGAGTAGGCCCTTTCAACGGCATGGCGTTGCTTGATCGGGAGGTTAGATTGTCTGTCTACATAGGACGTAGCCTGAAGGCGGTAGCTGGGGTGTTCGGCGTGGTGTTGGCGCTGGGGCCGGGTCAGCCGGCGCTCGCACAGAGAAATGTAGTGGTGGTGCGTCCTAAGGAGATCGAGGACGTGCTGGTGAACCCCGGAATGGGAATCACCACCTTTCAAAGATTCAATGGCCAGGCGCCGAACGCGCCGCTGAAGTGGTCGGAAGTCGGACCGGAGAAAAAGATGCCGCAGGCGCCGACGAAGCCGGATTTTCCGGCTGCTTCGGTCTCCTACTGCCGTTGGTACTGGAATGCGCTTGAACCGGAGCGCGGCAACTACCGTTGGGAAATCGTGGATTTGGCGATTGCCGAAGCGCGGTCCCATGGGCAGAAGCTGGCGATCCGGCTGATGCCGTACTCCAATCAAGACTCCCTGCCGGAGTGGTACAAAACTTCGGGCGCCCAACGAGCAAACAAAGATTCGGACCAGGATGGAAAAATCTGGCAGCCAGACTTCTCCGATCCTCTTTATCTGAAATATTGGGGCGAGCTGGTGGCCGAGGCCGGCAAGCGTTACGACGGAAACCCCTATCTGGACACGGTTGATATTTCTTCTGTCGGCTACTGGGGCGAAGGCTGGAGCCCGTACATGCCGGAATTTTCCTATCAGAAGGCGCTGATCGACATCTGGCTGAAGGCCTTCACTCGCACGAAACTGCTTATGAACTTTGACGAGCCGGAGGCCCTGGCCTACGGTACGCGGCAGGGCGCGGGCTGGAGACTCGACTGTTGGGGAGATATGCGCACCAGTTCGAACGATCCGTATTTTCCCGCAGAGATGCTTGAGATCTATCCGCAGCAAATCGTGCGGACGGGAATTCAGGAGGTCTGGCAACGCAGTCCGGTGTCGCTGGAGACCTGCTACACGGTAGCCGGGTGGAAGGAGCGCGGCTACGACGTGGACTACATCATCGAACAGGGATTGCGATGGCATGTGAGTACGGCGAACATCAAGTCCGCGCCGATCCCCCCGGAGTGGAAAGCCAAATTCGATGATTTCCAGAAGAAGATGGGTTACCGGTTTATTCTGCGGCGGCTGGAATATGCAAAAACAGTGGCGGCCGGAACCATGATGCCGGTGCACATGTGGTGGCTCAATGCCGGAGTCGCGCCGATCTATGAGCCATACGACTTGGTCATGCAACTGATGTCGGGCGAGCGAGCGACGCAGCTCACAATCCCGGTGGATGTCCGGAAATGGTTGCCGGGCGATGCCGTGTTTGACGGGACGGTTTATATTCCCCAGGAACTTTCCGACGGCGAATATCGGGTTCGCATCGCGATGCTCGACCCGCGAACCGGCATGCCGGCAATTCGATTTGCCAACGAGGGCCGTGAGGACGACGGCTGGTATGCGATGGGTTCGCTTGCGGTGCGGAATAAATGAGTCCCCAAACGCTCTCTGCGCGACTCCTCCCTTTGCTGGCGCTGGGTGTTTGCCTGGCCCGCTTCTCCGCCGCGCAACAGGCCCCGCCTAAAGAAGCTTTTCAAGTCTTGCAGCCTCGGTCGGCCGGTCCGCGCATGACTCCTTTCCTGCGCTACCAGCTAGATCTGGCATGGCGGCAGGAAGAGGAGCGACAAAGAGCGTGGGAAGCAATCCGAAGCGAAGGCGATTTGCGCCGGCTGCAGGAAGAAACCCGCCAAAAGCTGCTCGAAATGATTGGCGGCTTGCCCGAAGAGAAGACCGCGCTCAATCCGCAGATTACCGGCAAGATCCAGATGAAAGGGTACGCGATCGAAAAGCTGATTTTCGAGAGTTTGCCCGGCGTGTATGTGACCGCGCTCGTTTACTCTCCCGACGACCGAGGAGTGAAGCATCCGGCTGTGCTCGTTCCGGCCGGACATGCGCCCAACGGCAAGATTCACTATCAAGGTGTGAGCCAGCGGCTCGTCAGCCGAGGCTACGTGGTCATTGCCTGGGATCCCGTCGGACAAGGTGAGCGCAGCCAGTTTTGGGATGCCAAGGAGCGGAAGAGCCGATACAACCTGATTTGCGCGGAGCATGCAGTTCTCGGAAACATGGCTTTCCTGGCTGGCGCCAATCTGGCCCGCTGGGAAGTCTGGGACGGAATAAGAGCAGTGGACTATCTGTTGACCCGGCCCGACGTGGATGGCGAGCGCATCAGCATTACCGGCACGAGCGGCGGCGGGACGCAAACCGCCCTGATTGCCGCTCTCGATCCGCGCATCAAAGTCGCCGTTCCGTCCTGCTACATCACTTCCTTGCCGATGCGGATGGCCAACCGGATTTACGCGGACCCCGACAGCGACCCCGAGCAGGACATCTACGGGATGGTTTCGCGCGGTGTCGATCATCCGGGATTGCTGCTCTTGCTGTATCCGCGGCCTCTCATGATTGCTTCGGCCACGCTCGATTTTTTTCCGATCGAGGGCGCGCGGAAGTCGTTTCGCGAAATCCGGGCTTTGTACGAACAGTTCGGACACGGCGACAGGATTGCGATGGTCGAGGGTTACCACAAGCATGAGTATTCGGCGGAAAACCAAGAAGCGGCCCTCACCTTCCTCGACCGCTTCAACCGGACGCCGGCGAAGGCGGGCTTAGCCGAGCCGGCGGGACTGCCCGACAGTGATTTGCTTTGCACGAAGTCCGGACAGGTGATGCTCGAAGAAGCGGGTGCGCGGCCGTTGCTCGATGTGATTCGCGAATACTACGAACAGCACAAATCGACCCAGCACCGGACCCTGCCTGAAGAGTATCGAAACGGCGGCGACCGCAGTATCGCCACCTGGGAAGTGCCAAAGTTCAACGGTGCTCCTCCGGGGAACCGTCAGATCGCATGGGAGTCGCGAGGTACCGCCAAGGCAGGCGGCTACCTGGTGGATCGATATCTCTTGCACTATCGCAAGGTGCTTGAGATGCCGCTGCTTTTTATCCACGCCGAAGCGGATAAGAAACGCGAGGCGCTCCTGTGGTTCGGGGAAAACGGCAAAGCGGGGCCATCGGATTGGGGCGCGCTGCAGGGCCTGCTGCAATCGGGATTCGACATTGTGACCTTCGACGTCCGCGGGCTCGGAGAAACGCGGATGCAGTTCACCGCCGTTTCTCCGGATGATCCCGCGCTCGGCAAGCTCGGGTTCGACGAGGCATACCGAAACTCCGTCTCCGGCGTATTGGCGAATCATGTCTACAACTCGCTGCTGACCGGGCGGCCCTACTTTTTCGACATGCTGGAGGACGTGGAAGTCGCCAGCCGGTTTGCCCGAGCAAGACTAGAGCGCAACGTGACGGCTGTAAGTGCAACCGGCCGGGGCTATATCCTGGCGAGTGCCGCTTCGCAAGTTCTCCCCGGGGTCAAACTGACCAATCCGGACCATGAAAAAATCCTGCGCTGGTCGGAAATCGTCGAAGGCGAACGAGAAGTGTGGCCGATCGAGCTGCTGGTTCCTGGCGGAGCGTACCTGCAATAGCCGCCCGGATGGGCTTAGTCGACGAAGCGAATCATCCCGAAACGACTGGGCGCGTGAAACGTTGTGCCCTCCGGAATGGTGCTCCAGGCGAGAAATTTCCTCTGGGCGTCCTGACCTTGCCCAGCTGCCCGGAAAAAGTTGCCTCGCCATTTTGTTCCCGGTTTGATTTCTGGAGCGCCCATCGCTCGCAAAGGAATCCGCATTTCAACCATCCACAGGTGCTTTTTTTCATCCACATGGACAGCGTGCGAAAAGCCAGAGTTCCAGGAAGCGTCGTGATTTGGTTTCTCGCCTCGAGTGATCTCGAGATCGATCCACTGGTTCGTCGGCGCGACCTCAAATTCGTAGTAGTGCAGGATCCGGTCGGGCTGGGGATTCAGAAAGACTTCGGCGACATCCCGGTTCCACAGTTCCCACCGCTCTTTTTGTGCGTCTTCGCCCGGAAAGACATTGAGCTTGTCGTATTTGCAGACAAAAGCGAAATAAACCGAGGTTGCGGTCCAAACCGAGGCCACGCGCGTAGCCTGCACAGGGTAGTCTAGCTCGCCAGACATGCTGTGGCTGAACCTGACCCAACTCGCTCGCTTCCACACCTTCTTGTTCAGGTTCGCGTCTGGCGCAAAGTCCGCCGGTGCGCGTCTTGATTCGACGCTGATCTCCGTGAAGTAACCGCCGTCGGTTTGCTGGGCTCGAGCGGGTAAGGTGGCGAAAACCCAAAAGAGTACGCAAATCAGCCTGGTCATGTTCCCCCTTCGCGCCGCTGAGCCAAGCCTCGGCACCATCCGTGGCGCGGAGCTTTTTATGCCACTTTGACAATCGAAAGTAAACGATATAGAAAGAAGCAAAACGAAAAAGTTCCCACATGGGGAAGAAGCCGCGGAGGCAAGCGATGAGCGAAATGAATCGAAGGCGGTGGCTAGGAACGGTCGTTGCGGCCGGCGTTGCCGGCGCACTTCCGGCAGATCGCGGGGTGCAGGTGAAGTCGCCCGAAGGCGCGGGCAAGAGGAAGCTCGAACTTTCGGAATTCCAGCCGAAGAGCATGCTGCACGTTAAGGTAAGCAAAGTTCCGCGGTCTCGCTATCCGCTCATTGACGTTCACACCCACCTCTCGTTCCGCTCGAAATCGAGCAACGGAGTTGGATTGGGCGAAGATCTGGAGTTTCTGGCGGAACCTCCTACGGTCTTGCCCGTTATGGACCGAAAAAACATCCACACCATGGTCAACCTCACCGGAAGTTCGGGGAAAGGGCTCGAGCAGGCGATTGCGAGATTCGAGAAGCCCCATCCGGATCGTTTCATAACCTTCACTGAACCGCTGTGGGATCAAAGCAATCGTTCCGACTACGGGAGGGTGCAGGCGGAGGCTATTGCCAGCGCGAAAAAAGCAGGAGCACGAGGCCTCAAGGTCCTCAAGACGCTGGGCCTGTATCTGCGGGAGCAGGTGACAGAAGGTCCGCTGGTAAAAATAGACGATCGGCGATTTGATTCGATGTGGGAGGCGTGCGGATCGCTCGGCATGCCCGTAGCGATCCATGTTTCCGATCCCGAGGCTTTCTTCTTGCCGACCGACCGTTTCAACGAGCGATTCGAAGAGCTCAACAATCATCCCGACTGGTCGTTTCACGGTAAGGACTTTCCCTCGAATGCGGAGCTTTTAGAAGCCCGCAACCGGGTCTTGGCGCGCCATGCAAAAACCCAGTTCATTCTCCTGCATGTCGGCAATGACGCCGAAAATCTTCCCTACGTGAGCGAATGCCTCGACCGGTATCCGAATACTTCCGTCGAGCTGGGGGCAAGAATCGGCGAACTCGGCCGTCAACCGCGGACGGCACAAAGGTTTTTCGACCGTTACCAGGATCGCATTCTTTTTGGAACCGATGCCGTTCCGAACGGGACCGACACGCCGCAACAGGTCTTTGGCGACCATCTCTATGAGATCTACTTCCGGTTCCTGGAAACCGAGGACGAGTACTTCGACTACGCC
>Ga0182035_10001057_pt1 | contig 13659 bp, 10 predicted proteins | sample flu12Cox44000170_FD_125969 | JGI IMG/M metagenome (GOLD analysis project Ga0182035, IMG submission 125969) | Lab enrichment of tropical soil microbial communities from Luquillo Experimental Forest, Puerto Rico - flux4day.12C.oxic.44.000.170 | ecosystem: Environmental > Terrestrial > Soil >...
CTTCGCAGGGGATAAACGTGATCGCCGGGGGTTCCCAATGCATGGAAGATCTTTATAGGGCATCGCTTCCGGAAAAATCGAGCAAATTCTATGTACATATACGACATATTGTGCCGGACCCGATGTGCGGATACAAAATATGGGCCTGGCTCTAACTAGGCTAAGCCTACCCGCGCGTTATGCCTGCGTTGGATAGCGCGCTCGGGACTGGTAGGCTCGCATCTCAGAGGCGACTGGCTTTTAGGGCGAATCGTAAGTTCAAGGCGACCAATGCTGACGGTCCGCTCGGAGATCGGACCCTACCGGCGCCCCTTCACAGCGCTGTCTCGTTTTCTACATCCCCTCGGTTCGGGCCTGGAAGCGGAATCGCAGGCTGAGCCGATCGGCATCTCGGATGGCGATTCGCATGGTGTTCAGGTCGTTAAACCGCCGGCGAATCACTTTTGCTTCGGAGATTGTGGCGAGCGATTGGACGTTGAAAGGCCATGGATCCACTTCCCAGAGGTCTTCTGAACCGGCGATTTTTCGAACGAGGATGTCAGCTTTTCCACCTTCCCGCGTCGGGACATCCGGGATTTTGAACTCGTTGAACCGGCCGCGGCAGAGTTGCAGGGAAAAAAGATCCCAGGTCGCAATGAGATCCCGATGATAAACGAGAACCTGGTCCTGGAGTGCCTTTTTCAAAAGAGGATCATTTTGCAGCAGCCTGCGAGCAGTTTCCTGATGCTCTTCTTGCTCTTTCAGGAAAGCGAAGGACGCGGATTGGTTTTCATCGGAACTTCGCTGGTGAAAGCGGGCGCATAAATTGCAAAAATGGAGGGAGACGACGAGGGAAGCGTACAGGCAGACCGGACGCAGTTGAGATATGCCGGTACGCCAGATTCCAAAATGGACCTCTTCGGGGAGTTCCTCGAAGGTGTAGGGCAAGCCTGTTGTTTGATTGAGAGTCGGCGCGCTTTCCCATTCGAGAAATCCAACGTCGTGTTGTTCGGCCGCATAGCACATCTGCTCGAATGGCTGAAAACCAGAGAAAGCTTTGTTGCCCCAGGCGCGTGCCAATTGACCTGAGATCCAGGAATGGGCGGTTTGGCTAATAGCCAGGAACTGGCGGGAAGGCTGCTCCGGTTGAATGATCATTCGATGCGAGACGGTACACGAGTAAGGGGTGGTCGCGAACAAATGTTTTTGTGCACCGCGGATGCCAGGAAATCATCGTTCGATTCCCTGATCTGTACTTGGCATGGTGCATGTTGAGCCCGGCAGGAGGTGGTAGGGGCAGATCTCCGAGTTGCCCGCCCAGCATAGCCCCACTGCCTTAAAAGTTGCCTCGCTGGAAAGCTGCCTCGCTGGAGCGGCTGGCTCGGGGATCCGGCCCTATATCTCGGCATTAACGGCCCGGCCCGTCGTCGTCAACCTCCACTCAAGACAGCCTAAGGAATAATAGGGAGGCAAGCCGGATCTCACTAGAATCCTTGAAAAGCAAAATCGATTGCAGATGAGTCAAGTTTTTCAGTAGCTGTGTATCACCCTCAAGTGTTCTGCTTTTGAAGGATTCTATAGATAATGAAAGGTTTCTTGATTCTGATCGCCGCCACCTTAGTTACCGCGCGTGCGGAGACGGTTTTTCACACCGGACCCGGCAAAGCATTGCTCATTGAACTCTACACCTCGGAGGGATGCAGCAGTTGTCCACCTGCCGAATCGTGGCTGAGCCATCTTACTGCCGATAGCCGCCTCTGGAAGGAGATTGTACCTGTGGCTTTCCACGTCGATTACTGGGATAAGTTGGGATGGAAAGATCGTTTTTCAAAACGCGAATACACTTCGCGCCAGCAGTCTTATTCCATAGTTTGGGGAACGTCGTCGGTCTACACGCCGGGATTTGTACTTAACGGCGAAGAATGGAAAGGTTGGTTTGCCGGGAATGCGTTGCCTGATCCGGTGGAACATGCAGCCGGGACGTTGGACGTCAGGGTGGCAAATGGGACTGCGAAGATCAGCTTTTCAGGGGATTCTGAGCAAAAAGCGGTGGATGTGCACCTTGCTCCTCTGGCGATGAATATCAGCTCCGAAGTTCGCGCTGGAGAGAATCGAGGACGCAAACTGATTCACAACTTTGTGGCTTTGGATCTGGTTACTGCGCACCTGAACGGTCGCGACGGAATATTCTCAGGGGAACTGGCGCTACCCGCGTCGGAAGCGACGGCTTTGGCAGTTTGGGTGACGCCGGCGGGATCGCTCAAGCCGCTCCAGGCTGCGGGCGGGGTGATCAGATAAGAATCCGTCCAGCGAATTTTTAGGTTTCCGAGGATTACAGTTGACTTCATTTGGTAATGTCGCGATTTCCAAGGTCCGAAGGTATTGTAGTATCCTGGTCATTCCTGGTGGCTCATGGGCAAAAAGCGCGACAAAAATTCGGGGCGTTTTTCAGAATTGCCTTGCGATCAACTTGAGAAGCAGGCAAGCGATGACATGGCTGCGGGCCGCTTTCGCAAGGCTCGCGATACCTACAAGGTTCTGTGCAAGCAAGATAGACAGAAATATCTGCCTGTGCTCATTGAAGCCAATCGCCGGCTGTCTGAGCAGCTCATGGAAAAGGGGCTGACCTCCGAAGCGCAACAGGTATTGGCTTATCTAGCAACGATCGCGCCTGCCTCCACGATCGCCGCGCAAGATCTTTCTATTGTCCTGAGACAACAGGATTGGCAGAGGGCCTTTGACCGGGCCTTGCGTTTAGTGACCGATACCGCCGCTGTGCTGAATGAACGCGACCGGGCAGAGATCGCAGACGCCTTTGTATTGGCGTTTCCGAACGCCCAGGAACTCAGCAAGTTACCGGTTACGGAAGCTTCTGAGTTGAGATCGGTCCTGGGGGCGGTCCGTTGCTTGTGTCAAGAGCAGTGGGAGCAAGCACAGGAATTTCTTCGGCCAGTGCCGCGCGGTTCACTGTTTGCCGCGTGGAAAATCTTGATCAAAGCCATGATCGCCTTCTATCGGGGTGATTCGGAAAGGGCGCGGACACTCTTTTTGCAAGTTTCGCCGCACGGCGTCCCGATCCGCGTGTCCAAAGCACTTTTGCTTTTTCTGCGTACAGACCATGCGCCGAAACTGGACGAGCCCGCACACGAGCAGACGACGCGATGTGCCTGCGCTTTCCTTGGTGCCAGCACCCTCGCGCCGTTTCTAATGCGCGCAGAGCGTTCGTGGCAGGCAGGGAGATTTGAGGATTCTTATAAGGAGATACGCCAAGCCCCCGATTTCCCTTCAGAACAAATGGATTTGGCAGGCGCGCTCTCAGATTTCTATTTCAGAGCGCCCTTTGCAATGCGAGGTACCGCCCGGGAACGCTATCTCAAGTGGTTCATGCGCCTCGCCGACTGCACAAGTTTCAAAAATAACGTCGAGGCGCTGCTGACTTTCCGACTGCTTGGATGCTCGGAGCTAGACGATCCTTACAGTGATAACGTTGAACATTTCTGGCGAAAGTTTCTGGAGTTATGGCCCGAGAATGATGCGCTGAACGGGAAGATCACATCACTGGTACTGGAACAGGTCGGCAACCACTATGCGCAACGTGAGGAGCCGCATCCCTTTCTGTTTGAGGATGAGGAGGAGGATCGATTGCGCGATGCGGAGGGAGCGATCCAGCTGCTGGAGGAGAGCATTGAACACGATCCATCGAACCTTAGCGCCTATCTCAAGCTGCTCGAAGTCTACGGGTTCGAAAAGAGAGAGAGCGATCGCAGCCGGTTGCTTGATCGGATGGCGCGGTTATTCCCGAAGGAAAAAGCGGTATTGCTCCAGGCAGGACAGGACTCCATAGAGCGCAAGGGCTACATCAATGGCATTCAATACCTGGAACGCGCTCACTTGCTCGATCCCTTGGACCCAGAGGTGTTGCAAAGGCTTGTCACTGCCTACACAAGACTGGCCCGGCAGTACTACGAAAGGAGAAAGATCAACAAAGGCCGGCATTCCTTTGAACTCGCTCATCGCCACGCGATTTGCGATCGCACTGATTTCATTCGTGGGCTCGATTTTCTCCAGGCTCTCCAGGCAGTGCTCGAAATGACATTTGGAGAGAGGGAGAAGGGCTTGCGGCTTATGGCCGCTGCGCGAGAATGCACCCGTTCGCGTGCTGCGCTCTTGCTCTTTGCGCACGGCAACTACCGGCTCTATGCGCGCAAGCGGCACGGCCCGTTCTGGGGAGAACTTCAGGAGAATTGTGCCCGGGTTGCCACCGCACAGGATCGAAAAGAGATTTATCTTATGTTCCAGCATGTCCGCTCACTTGCTGAGAAACTCGACTGGAGTGCGGAGAGTGATTTGGTGCGCGCATGCCTTGCGCCGCTGGGGACGACAGCCTTCAATCGCGAGGAAGCGCTGTATTTTGTGCCTCTCCTGTCGCTCTGTCCCCCGCTTGTCTCCCTGGCGAAAGCCATCTTGTGGGAGGCGTTGCGGCGCTACCCGGACGATCCACGATTCCGTTTGTATTCGGTCTTTGAGCGCGCCCGCGTCCCGGGCGTTGATGCAATAGTAGAACTCGAAGGGATTTATCACGATGCAATGCAGCGCGGAGACGCAAGTACTGCCGAGCTTGCGAGGAGTGCCATCAATACCGCTAACCAGTTGCTCGAACCTCCGGACGAACGGGAGGATTTTGGATTTCCTCGCGAGGAAATCGAGGAGATGCGGCGCATGGCGCTAGAAATGTCCGACCCCGAATTCGAGAAGTTCCGCAAAGAGAGTGGCAAAATCATACCGTTGCCGCTATTTGATCTCGTGATGGCAGGTGTAAGGAAGAAAGCGCCGGCGCCGGAATCTGAGAAGCGCAGACGGACTGGTGAGGGAACGGGCCAACTTGACCTTTTTAGCTGATGAATCCCTACCTCGTCCTTGGCTTATCGCCAGAGGCAGGCGATACCGAGATTCGTCGTGCCTATCTGGAGGCGATTCGAGAATTTCCGCCTGAGCGCGAGCCGGAACAATTCCAGGCGATCTCCCAAGCCTACGAAAAAATCCGCGATGAGAAGAGCAGGCTTAATTACATTCTTTTCAGTCGTGAATCACCCGGCAGCACTCCATTTGAAGTGTTCCTGAAATTTTGCGCCGCTTCGGGAAAGGAAAAGCCTTTGGATTTTGAAAAGATGAAAGCGTTACTCCGGTCATGCACGAGGAATTAGCTCAGCCGGCGCCGAGAGGCAGCAATACGCTCGATTCCTGGAAAGAGGAGCTGCGTCGGCAATTTGAATTGTGGCTGGGAGGGCTCGAGCAGATACCGGACACTGGGGAGCAAGCGGATACCCCAGACCTTTACTCGCTCTATGAGGAACTAGCCGCCCTACGAAACGAAACGCGTAAAGGCAATCGAAAAACGGCCGAGGTTTTCAGCCAGGTCGGTGAAAGCCTGGACCAGGTCGGAGGGGAGATCAAACGGTTGCGCGAGCAGTTGAATCGGACCGATCCTGCGCTGGGCGACAAAGCGGTCTTGCCGCGTTCTTATCTGCTGGCGCTGGTCGAAATGTTTGATCGAATCCATCGACTGGGAGCCGCTTTGCAACGACCACCACGACCTGCGCGTTTCGCTTTGCTGCGGCCCGACGGCTCGTGGAAGAAAGCATGGACAAACCTTCAACAGGCAGTGTCGATCCTTCTTGCCCATTTCGAAAAGCTTCTTGAGCAAGCCGGCGTTCAACGCGTGCACAGCTTAGGCAAGACGTTTGATCCTGTCAGCATGCTGGCCGTTGCGATTGTGCCGCCAGACGGGCAACCCCCAAACATAGTGGTGGAAGAAGTTGCTCCGGGATATCGCTGGCGTGACGAAGTGCTGCGCCCGGCCGAAGTCAAAATTACCAAAACTCAGTCATGAAGGAACTCATTGCAGGCATAGACCTTGGCACTACCAACTCTGCTATCGCTTTTGTTAAAGACGGCGTACCGGAACCCATTCTTATTGACGGCCAGCCGACTATGCCCTCGTGCGTTGGCATTGACCCGAACGGCAAACTGATCGTGGGCCAACCGGCTCGGAACATGTTGATTGCCTCGCCCGAATCGACCGTCCTTTCGATCAAGCGCAAAATGGGGCAGGACGCGCACGTTCCGCTCGGGGATCGCAATTTCAGTGCCGAGGAGATCTCATCGTTCATCCTCCGCCGACTCAAAGAGGAAGCCGAGAAGTTTCTTGGCCAACCGGTCCGGAAAGCCGTCATCACCGTCCCAGCATTCTTTGACGAAAAGCAGAGAAAAGCCACGCAGAACGCCGGTGCGCTGGCAGATCTCGAGGTGGTCCGCATCATTAACGAACCGACGGCTGCCGTGCTTGCGTACGAGGCCGGCCATAGCGGTGACGAACGGATTCTTGTATATGACCTTGGCGGCGGCACCTTTGATGTCTCGGTCGTCGTGGTCGAAGCCGGCGTAGTCGAAGTCAAAGCCAGCCACGGCGATACGCAACTCGGCGGCGACGACTTTGACCAGCTGCTCATCCAGCACGTAGTGAATGAATTCCATCGGCAGCACAACGTTTTCCTGAATGAAAACCCCCGTACAATGCGGCGTCTCAAGGTGATCCTCGAGCGCGCGAAGTGCCAGCTGAGCGACGAGCCCTTTGTCAAAATACGTGAAGAATTCATCCACGACGATCTCCATCTCGAAACTGAAATCCGTCGCGACGACTATGAGGAGATGATTGGGCCTTATCTGCAGAAAACTCTGGATTGCATTCATCACTCTCTGCAGGACGCGCGCCTTCTGCCGGGCGATATTGCCAAGGTGATGCTTGTCGGGGGCGCCACCCGCACTCCGCTCGTGCATCGGACCATTGAGGAAAAACTGCGGCTTGTCCCGCGCTGGGAGATCAATCCCGATCTCATTGTGGCACTTGGCGCAAGCATCTCCGGAGCCAGTATTGCTGGAGAGAAGACGAAATCGATTCTTGTCGATATTACAGCTCATTCATTTGGCGTCGAGGCGCTCAGTATGACCTATGAAGGCGAGCGCCTGGTCTATTCGCCCATCATCCACCGGAACACGCCGCTGCCCGTCAGCAAATCGGAAATTTTTTCGACCTGTTACGACCAACAGACGGAAGTCGATGTCACGGTTTACGAGGGCGAGGATCCCGTACCGGCAAATAATACGTTAATCGGCCAGTTTCGTGTTGAAGGGCTCCGTAGAGTTGGTCGTGGCAACCCCATCGTGATCAATCTGCACCTCGATTTAAATGGTATGCTGGAAGTGACCGCCACCGAAAAGGAGACCGGCCTGAACAAAACGGTCACGCTGGACACGCGCGGCGCAAAATCGACTCTCGATCTTGATAAGGCCAGGAGGAACATCGAGTCCCTGGTCAAGCAGACCGGTGAAACGGGGGCTGACGAAGATGATGGATCCGGTGGCGAAGCGCAAGATACTCAATCCCTGTTGCGGACAGCGAAAGATCTGCGCAAACGCGCCGACGCCCTTTTGCAGAAGGGCGTGAGCGAGGACGACGCCAAAGAAATCCGCAGTCTGCTTGATCGGAGCGCTGAGGCGGTAAAGGCGCGTGATGCTGAAAAGCTAAATACACTGAATGAGTCGCTCAGCGACATCATTTTCTATCTGGAAGATTAGGTAGGCGCTGACCAGGAGCGTTATCTGAACCGACGCCTGAAGGCCTTTAATGCACCATGGAAATTATTTGTCCGTCGTGTGGCAAAGCGAACGATTCGCCCGCGTGTCGGCGATGTGGATGCGAGCTTTCGGCTCTTTTCGCCATTGATTGCGCTGCGCGAATTGAATTGGCGATGGGTGGAAAATGTCTGCGTTGCGGAAATGCCCTGGACGCGCGCAACCACGCCGCGCGGTCCTGGCAATTGCGCCATACGCTCGGAGCGGCGCGTCTAGCGTTTCTCGCCTGTACCGCTTTAGCGGACTTTGCCTCAGCCTGGCTTTGGCATTGTCGGGCGGTCGGCCCGCATTCTCACGGTGACTAGCCTGCCTGCAGCAACGAGTTGGAGATGGCGGCGTAGGTAGGGCCGGATCTCCGAGCCGGCCGGTTCCTGCCTGGCAGCCCTGTTCTCGACAGGCGGCTCGGAGATCCGCCCTATCCACGCCGCCTACAAGAGTCGTGTGCGCCATCCGAGTCCCTTGCACAAGCCACAGAACCGCAGGTGTTTGTGATCGGCCAGCCAGTTTGGTCGTGGGGTGACTTCCACCAAGCGTGGCCTGGCTAGCTTAGCTAATGCTGTCGTAACCCGGTAAGGTCAGGAACTCGACGAACTGATCGCTTGTGGTGATTCGATCAAAGAGCCCGGTGGCCTCGCTATACTTGCCTTTGTTGTACCCTTCTTGACCAACCCACGACTGGATTCTGGCAAGCTCTTCTTTCAGCACACTGCGAAACAGTTCCTTGGTCACTTTGCGTCCATCCGACAGAACGCCGCGCGGATGCCGGATCCACTGCCAGACTTGAGCTCGAGAGATTTCTGCCGTAGCGGCGTCTTCCATGAGGTTGAAGATCGGGACGCAGCCGGCGCCCCTCAGCCACGATTCCAGGTACTGGACACCCACGCTGACGTTCGTCCGCAGGCCCTGCTCCGTGATTGGTTCTTCAGGTCCAAATTTCAGAAGATCGGCTGCGGTGATCTGGACATCTTCACGCTTTCGATCAATTTGGTTCGGCGTTTTCATTACTGTGTCAAATGCCGTCAAAGCAGTTGCCACCAGACCGGGATGCGCCACCCACGTGCCATCATGCCCATCCGTTGCTTCTCGTTCTTTGTCGGCACGAACTTTTGTGAAAGCCTCCTCATTCGCCTTCTCATCGTTCTTGACCGGGATCTGAGCGGCCATGCCACCCATGGCGTGAATCGCTCTGCGGTGGCAGGTCTTGATGCAGAGCAATGAATAGGAGCGCATGAAATGGGTAGTCATGGTCACCAGCGCGCGATCTGCCAGAATGAAATCCGGCTTACTTCTGAACCGCTTAATACAACTGAAAATATAATCCCATCTGCCGCAATTGAGTCCGGCAGAATGATCTTTTAATTCGTATAGGATCTCATCCATCTCAAAGGCCGCCAGGATCGTCTCGATCAAAACGGTCGCTCGAATAGTGCCGCGGGAAATGCCCAACCAATCCTGAGTGAAATTGAAAACATCGTTCCAGAGACGCGCTTCGAGATGGCTCTCCATCTTTGGGAGATAAAAATAGGGCCCCGATTGACGTGCCAGGAGCTCCTTCGCGTTATGAAACATATATAACGCGAAGTCGAACAGGCCGCCGGAGACTTGCTCTCCATCGACTAGCAAATGCTTTTCCGGTAAATGCCAGCCACGCGGCCGAACGAACAGCACGGCTACGCTCTCCTTCAGCCGGTATTCCTTACCCTCCGGACTCTTGAATTCGATTGTTCGACGAATTGCATCCCGCAAGTTGATCTGGCCTTCCATTAAGTTGTCCCAGGTCGGGGTATTGGAATCTTCGAAATCAGCCATGAAGACTTTCGCACCGGAATTCAGTGCATTGATCACCATCTTGCGATCGGTCGGCCCAGTGATCTCCACCCGGCGATCCTGTAGATCCGCTGGTATGGAAGCTACGGTCCAATCGCTTTTGCGCACATGCTCGGTTTCAGGCAGGAAATCCGGTATCTTGCCTGCATCCAGCTCCGCCTGTCGTAGGCCTCTTCGCTGGAGAAGCTCTGTGCGCCGTTGATTAAAATTTCGATGAAGCGCGGCGATCAGTTCAATAGCCTTTGGGACTAAAATCGCCTCCGTGGCAGGAGAAATGGTTGCCGTAATCGTGGCACCGTCCGGGAACGCTTGTTTGTTTTTCATAAGAGTCTTTCCAGTCTACCATTCCTTTCCAATGTAAAGCGCCGAAATGCCGCCAAACATACCCACCTTGCCGCGCGAAGGTGTATTTATGACGAGGACACCGTCATCGGATACCAGCTGCCCGGTGCGACTGTCGAAAAGCAGCAGGAATTTTACCTCCGTTTGCGCTCGCTGATTAGAATCCTGGATATAACCTGCATTCCTTCCGCTATTCAGTCGCCGAAGAATAGGCCCGACTTCACCGGCTGTAAGTACGTAGGCCTCAACGGCCACAATCGGGTTTTGAGCCAGAATAGCTCTCTTTCTGGAATCGGCTTTCGCAAGAAACTTCTGAAGCCTTTCACGCGCCAGCGCTATTTCGGAATTATATGGCGTCGCCGACATCAACGCGTAGTCATTCGCAATTGCGACCGGGGTTTGGGGGGGGAGCACGCCTAGCACGGAGCCGACTAACAGAAGGGAAAGAACGAGTCGTTTCATTGATGAATAAATAGCCTAGCGAGGTCGCGCCTCAGACCGGCGAGCTGTAGGGGTAAAGTGGTCGGTTGACAGCAGCATCGGGGGGTGAAGCGGCCTCGCTGATAGAATCCTTGAAAAGCAAGTCCGATCTGATCGTCGATGCACGGCAATGGAAAAACCTGACTCATTTGCAATCGATTTTGCTTTTCAAGGATTCTAGACATCCCTCGGCGCGGGTGCGAACTGAAAAATGAGCTGTTCCCCCTGCGAGGAACAGCTCAACACTGCGAAGGTACACCAGGGCACCGTCTAAAAACCGCTGTCCAGGAACCGATTAAAGTTTGCTGGAAATCAATTTCTCCAATTTCACGATGTCTGCGGAAAACTTCCGGATTCCTTCGGCCGTCTTCTCCACCGCCATCGGATCTTCGTTGAATTCGAACCTGAATTTCTTTTCGTCGAAGGTCACGGGCTCGGCATCAGATTTTTTCGCTGCTTCGACGGAAAGCTTTCTTTCGACGGGTTCGGTCGAGTTGCTGAGCTCCTCGAGTAAATTCGGGCTGATGGTTAACAGGTCACAACCGGCCAACTCAACGATCTGGCTGGTGTTGCGGAAGCTGGCGCCCATAACCTCGGTTTGAAAACCGAATTTCTTGTAGTGGTTGTAAATCTTTGCTACCGACTGTACCCCCGGGTCTTCTGCGCCCTTGTAGTCTTTGCCAGAGTGTGCTTTGTACCAGTCATAGATTCGGCCGACGAAGGGTGAAATCAATTTCACCTTCGCCTCGGCACAGGCGACCGCCTGCGGGAAAGAGAAAAGCAGGGTCAAGTTGCAGTTGATACCCAACTGCTGCAGGCGTTCGGCTGCCCTGATGCCCTCCCATGTTGAAGCAATCTTGATCAGGACCCGTTCGCGTGGGATCCCGTTCTGTTCGTAGATTGCAATCAGACGGCGCGCTTTATCTATTGACCCCCCGCGATCGAACGAAAGCCTGGCATCGGTCTCGGTCGAAACCCGACCCGGAACGATCTTGAGAATCTCCATTCCAAATTGCACAAGGAGGTTATCCATCACCGCATCGGCCTTAACCGTCCCGCTCAGTGGTGAAGTCTTGAGGTCTGCAATAGCCTTGTCAAGAAGCGGCCCGTACTCGGGCTTCTGTACAGCGGCGAAGATCAGGCTCGGATTGGTTGTGGCATCCTGCGGTTTGAACTCCCGCATGGACTCAAAGTCACCAGTATCAGCGACGACCGTGGTGAATTTTTTGAGCTGTTCGAGCTGAGAAACTTTTTCCAATGTGGCGGTGCTCATATTAATATAAACCGAACGTCTTTTGCCGCCGCAGTTCAACCTTTTTTTACTGTGCGCCGGCACTTATTATCGTTCATTGGGATAAGAATCGCTCCAAAACACCTGGAGAGCAATCTCGTAAATCCGCTTCAATGGCTGTTGACTCGCTCGCGACGCCCTATCGCACGATTCAAATTCAGGTGAGGCCTGGACTATCCGGCCATGCCGGCGGCCAACCTTTATTTGGACAGAGCCTGCCGAAGTTTGGACCTGCACGAGTTCGCGCTGAAGCGCTACGCGATCGATCTCCTGATATCGGATCCCAAAAGTCGAGGTCTCCGAAAAGAGAATTTCCTGCATTGCTTCCCGCTGTTGGGGCCGGCAAAGAACGGTAATGATTGTGCCCGGCCGATTTTTCTTCATCTGGATGGGAACGAAAAAAACGTCCAGGGCGCCGGCTTTCAACAATCTTTCCTGAGCAGCCCCCAAGATTTCCGGGGAGAGATCGTCAATATTTGCCTGAAGTTCGGTGATTTGCTCCGGTGCTTCATCGTTTTCAAGCTCGCCAAGCACTGCACGCAGAACGTTGGGCCTGTTCGGCAAATCTCGCCGTCCCACTCCATAGCCGATTTTCTCGGGTCGCATTGGAGGCAGGAAACCCACCGAATGCTGGAACTCGGCGACGATCGCAGCGCCGGTGGGAGTGATCAACTCGAAGGGAACGGAAATCTGCGAGATCGGGACGCCTTTCAGTATTTCCAGGGTCGCCGGGGCGGGTAGCGGATAGTCCCCATGACTGCATCTAAAAGAGCCCTGTCCATCATAAAGACGGGAAAAATAGACGCGTTCAATGCCAAGTGACTCCATTCCAACAGTCGCCAGAACGATGTCGACGATTGAGTCCAGGGCGCCAATTTCATGAAAATGGACCTGTTCGATCGGGATGCCGTGTGTCTTCGCTTCGGCCTCTCCTATTCTCCCAAAGATGGAGAGCGAATGCCTTTTGACAAAGTCTGAGAGATCACTTTTCTGAATCAAATCTCGAATGTCGGGCAAGCTTTTTGTCTCTGTGTCCTGGCTATGGGTGTGCGCAGGGGATCGATCATCCTCATCGGATTCATAATGGTCTTCAGCAAGGTCGTGGTCAGGGTGCGAATATTCGTGGGGATTTTCGTGCTTTTCCGGGGGTTTGGCGGGATGATGCGGTTCGTCCTCGTTGTGGGAATGTTGGGCGCTCTCCAGATGGGTCAGCCCCGAGTGAACGTCAAACTTTATTCCAGAAATCCTCCGCCGAGTCTGACGCTCAAAATGCAGGTGAAACTCTCCGAGCTCGATTTTGGAGAGTTCCCATTCGAATGTTGAAGGTGTGACTCCCAGGTCCGCGAGCGCTCCCACCATCATGTCGCCGCTGATGCCTGAGAAGCAATCGAGGTAAAGAATACGCATCCTGGTCTTACTACGTTGAAAACCGGACCGCGCAAGCGGCTTATATTGCAGTTACGCCTTGCGCGGCGCGTCATGGCTCAGCAAACATGTTGCCATCGGTGCGAGCAGCGCTGTCGGCAAAGGCCCAGGCAAAACAGGTTTTTGGCGAGGTGAATCCATCGGGGCGAGGACTTCGGCGAGCCGGGTTTTTGAGTTCGGCGGCGGCTCAGCGGCGCTACGCCCTACCGCGCGACGTCTCCGTGGCCTGCGGTCGGTCGGGCGAGCCTCCGGCGAGGCGCGTTTTGAGGCCTTTCAGCGGCGGCTCAGCGGAGCTTTGCCCTACCGGGTGACATCTCGGCAGCCTGTGATAGCCAGGGTGCAGTATGCAGTATGCGAAGGCGGAGCCTTATTCCATTGCATTCTGCATGATCCGCTGGATGCTTTTGTTTGATTCCGGCAACCCGCAAATCTTTTCTCTGCAGGCAAATAGAGAGTTTTGAGGCCCCCAGGCTTGGAGATTGCTAGAGAAATTTTTTATCCAACTCACGAACGGAGACACATGCGCGTTTTAATTGTGGATGATGAACGATCAATTCGAACATCAGCGGCGGTCGCTATTCAGGCAGCAGGTCATAGCGCGGAGACGGCCGATAGCGGGCACA
>Ga0182035_10001060_pt1 | contig 13654 bp, 15 predicted proteins | sample flu12Cox44000170_FD_125969 | JGI IMG/M metagenome (GOLD analysis project Ga0182035, IMG submission 125969) | Lab enrichment of tropical soil microbial communities from Luquillo Experimental Forest, Puerto Rico - flux4day.12C.oxic.44.000.170 | ecosystem: Environmental > Terrestrial > Soil >...
GCCTAACACCGGCAGCTATACAGATAACACAGGTCAGAAAGGCCATGCCACCTTCACATATCAAGTGTGCAACGCAGGAACCCAAACCTGTTCTAATCAGGCGATGGTAACATTCTGAAGAAGGGAAGCGGCGCTGGGCCGCTGCGCGGGGGGAGTCGAAAAAGCCGGCCACAGCTACGTCGGCGCCTACATCTATACCACAGCCTACGCCAACCCCAAGGGGTACACCAGCACCGAGGCCGCGACCGACGACGCTGCCGCGCCCGTAGCGGCAGCTGTAATCGTTTGCCGATTTCGTTTCGGCAGTGCCGCCGGCGCAATCTTTGGTCAGAGCAAAATTTTTAAAGAGTCTTTCGCAGTTGCGTGAGGCGCAGACGCCCAAGCGACACTTCATGATCTCCGGAGTAAAGCCGGAGCCAATTCCAAAAAAACACGCAAAAAAAATAATGATTGCCGCGCTTCTTGTACTTCACCTAGGATTCAAAACTCGGCTTCACTACGGAAAAAGCTTACTTGATCTACGAAAACAAAATCTACTTCACACTCTGCCTTCTTTAATCTTCGCGTTTTAATTGCCTCCGTTTTTTGTGTCACCGGCGTGTTTATTGCGCTGAGCGGGGCGCGGCTGTACTCCGCCCCGGCAAACGCTCAACCAACGGGCAACGCTCCCGACCAGCCGAAAGTCGTGCGTATGGTCGGTCCCGTTGTCATGAACGAGCTGCGGAGCCTGCCTTACATTCCGCCAACTCCACGGGCTGAAGAGGAGCGACGCTTGACGCGATACCCGTTTCCGTTGTCAGGCGGGCCCGGAAAATCGGGAACCTCTTTTTTACCGCACGTCCAGTCGCTGTTGAACCAAATCCTTACCCCGACCCCAAACATGCCGCCGCCGCTGCTCACATTTCTCGGAACCGATCGGGTGACGAGCGGCTGCAATTGTCGGCCGCCTGATACAAACGGCGATGTAGGCCCGAACCATTACGTGCAAACCGTCAATATCGGGTTCAGAGTGTTTGATAAGTCGGGCAACCCGCTCACACCGTTCACCACGTATAATTCGTTCTTTGCTCCCTGGGCACCGGCAATCCCTGTGGCAATAACCAAAATGGCGGTGACCCCTTCGTTTTCTTTGACCAGGTTGCTGATCGCTGGGGCGGCTCAACGTGTTGGAAAAAGTGCGGTTCTACCGTCGAATGTCTGCGCCTCCCGACGATTCTTGCCATCGTCTGCGGAGAAGGCGATCCACCCTGTTAAAAGTGTACCCCTAACGCTTCAACGCTTCACACACGCCAGCCGTTTCTTCATCGAGCACAGCTACTGCCCGCTCGTACAACGCCTTTGCGTCCTCGTGTGAGTTGCCCACGGCGGTTAGCCCTGTTCGCCCCAGTTCGCCCAGGGCGCTCATCATGTGAAACACGACGCCGGTCTGGCGGGTTTGATCGAAATGCAAGTTGTTCCGCACGACCATGTCGAACAGATCGTCGGGGGTTAACGTGCGGTATCGCGGGGATTCGACGTGATCGCTGGCGACAAAGAATTTCTGCTGGCCATTCGGCGCCGTGAAGATACCGGTCTGCGGATTGTAGGTGCCGTCAGTGAGAAATTGCAGGGTCAAAAACGGATGGGTCGTGCCGCCTTTTCTCAGGTTAATCTCAATCGCGTACGGCTCCCATGTTCCTTCTTTCGCGCGGACCACCACAAAATCCAAAGCGAAGCGACCGATTACCCCTTCTTTTGCTAACCGGCTCCCTAACTTTGCAGCTTCCCGGGTGATCAGAGCAGCATAGGCAGTGTCAGCGGGAAAAACGCAGCCGAGGTAACTCTGGCCCGATGGGCCACCGAGGAGCTGGTCGTGTGTCGATAACAATTCAACTTTGCCAAGCGGTGTGACCCGAAGCTGCACACTTGGACTTCGGAACTCTTCTCCCATGATTCGTTCCTCGACGACTCCCTTGCGTTCCTGCAACTTCTTCATGTAACTGTCATAAGTAATTCCCTCTAACTCGAACTTCATCGCACGAAGCCTATCGTCTAACGCAGCTAACTCCTTCGCGTGGCCTGGCGCAGGAACGTCGGTTATATCAACAACAGCGTTGCCTTCGCCGGAGACGCCTTCGTCGAGTTTCACCATCACCTGCCTGATCGCAGGTTTCTTCGCCCGCATCGCGGCGATGGCGTTGAGAAGGTCCTCCTGACTGCCAATATTCTCGCGCCCCAAAGGATGCGGCACATTTTCTTCCATGAAAATTCGCCGGCAGCCGCTCTTGGTCCCCAGCGGGAAAAATTTTGGATCGGCCCCGTACATGGGGATTCCCAGCCGCAACGCCAGTTCTTTTTCGCGATTGGTCGTGTTAAAGGGAACAAGATGCGCTCGATCGAAATCGATTATCAGCGAGCGGATGCGCTCGATCAGCCGTGGCCGATCGAGGAGCTTGTCACTCAGCGGACGCACGGAACCGTCGAGCGGTGAAATCAGGAACAGCCGCTGTCGCGCATGGCTTGGGATAACACCCGGCAAAAGATCAAGGTAGTAATCGATGATGCTGGGCAAAATCATTCGCGACGTCACATAAATCAGCCTCGCGCGCGGCTGGCGCAGCAGCAAGAGCAGGAAGAGAAAACGCTCCTCGTACGCTTGAATCACCGCGCCCGAGTCGATCGCGTCGATGGACATCGAAGGGACAACCACGATCGTTTGTGGATCCTGGTTGAATCGTTCGATGGATTTCCACAATGGCACAAGCTTCTTCTGGAGCCGGTCAAATTCGGCCTGTGAGCCAGTGGCAATTTTGCGTTCAGGCATAAGGCGACGTATTAAAGCTCATCTGGTACAGAAATCGAGCGCTTTGGCAGGCGTAACTCAGTCTTCCAGCCTGACCCGTCGGGCGGGCTTGCCAGCCTCCCATTTCGACCAGGCTTACGACAACGAGTTCGTCCGCTGGCAGGCAAGATGCCTGTGTTACCTCCTCCGTCCGAATGAATAGCCGCGATGAGTTCTTCGCGCGATAATGGCCCGCTTACTGGCGCCTCCAGGCTCCGGTTCAAATAATGCTGTGTAGAGGTACGGAAAGTTCTCTAGCTTGAGCCGCGGTATTTTCTGGCCGATAAAATGTTCGATCGCCTGCAGGGCTGATACCTCCTGACCGCCCAGGAGCGTGAATGCGTCGCCGACATTTTGTGCCCGGCCGGTGCGCCCGATCCGGTGCACATAATCTTCCGGATGCTCGGGCACATCATAATTGATAACGTGACTTACACCGGCGATGTCGAGCCCACGCGATGCAATGTCGGTTGCGACCATCACTTCGTATTTGCCGCTCTTGAATCCTTCCAGCGCTTCGATCCGTTCACGCTGCGTGCGGTTCGAATGTAGCACCGCCACCGCATGTTGGGCATGCTTGAGCAGGTGCGCGACGCGGTCCGCGTTCTGTTTTGTCCGGCAAAAAATCAACACGCTGTCGAAATTTGTTCGCTCCAACAGCGCCATCAGCAAATCGAATTTTTGTTCCGCTGCCACAGGGTAGACCGCATGGTTGACGGTTTCCGCGGGCGACCGGCGCGCGCCGATTTCCACCAGCGCAGGATCACGCAACACCCATGCTGCCAAACGTTCGATTTCAGGTGGCAACGTGGCAGAGAAAAGCAGACTTTGCCGATCTCTCGGGATTTTTTCAACGATACGGCGGACGTCCGGCAGAAAACCCATGTCCAGCATCCGGTCCACTTCATCGAGCACAAGAATTTTCACCGATTGCAAGGTCAGCGCGCGTTGTTCGAGCAGATCGAGCAGCCTTCCAGGCGTCGCCACTAGAATATCGACGCCGCGTTTGAGCGCCTCGCGTTGGTTTCCGTAACCGACGCCGCCGTGGACGAGTGCGATTTGCAGATCCGTGAACCGCCCGTAATCGCGAAACGCTGTCTCCACTTGCGCAGCCAATTCGCGCGTCGGCTCGAGCACCAGACATCGGAAGCCGCCGTGCTCCGCCAGCAACGTGAGAATGGGCAGAGCGAACGCCGCGGTCTTGCCCGTGCCAGTTTGCGCAGTGCCGATCAAATCTTTTCCAGCGAGAACAATTGGGAAAGCGCGGAGTTGGATCGGCGTTGGTTCGACAAATCCCATCGCTTGCGTTCCACGCACGACCTCGTGCAAAAGTCCGAAACGATTAAATGACATGGCTCTCTAAGTTACTTCGAAGGTCAAACGATTGAAAGAAGTTGCGAGCTGTCTCCTATCCGATGATCACTACAGCCACGTTTAGCGGCGGCAACCTGATGATCTCCGGAACTTTGGATAGCGTGGCAAGCACAAGTTTCGATCTTGAGTTTTTTTCCAGCCCGGCGTGCCATTCGTCGGCTTCGGCCAGGGAAAACATTTCCTCGGCTCAACCACGGTCATGACCGACACAAACTGCGGCGCGACTTTTGGACCGATCAGTCTCCCGCTGCCGACAGGCGATACGGTTGTTGCTGCAACTGCGACCCGGCTGGGCTCGCTGCCAGGATGTGTCACGCCGCCCTCAGGCATGGTGAGCTGGTGGCCAGGGGATGACAATGCGAACGATATTCAGGGCGGCAACAACGGCACGATCCAGGGTGACATCACATTTGCAGCTGGAATGGTAGGTGAAGCGTTCAGTAGCAACGGGAATGGCTCAGTAATGATTGGCAATCCGGCCAACTTGCAACTGCAAGACTTTACCATCGGCGCTTGGGTGAAACTAAGCACCACTTCCCTGAGTGGCGGTGGCCCAGCCGTCGTCAGCTGCGGTTCGGGGGGTACGGATTTGGCGTTTCCGGACCTTCGCAGTGCGCAACGGGACAATTGTTCTTGACCAAGGTCGGAGCCGATCATGTTTGCTCAACCGCATCTATTTCCGATACAACCTGGCATCACGTCGCGGTAACTAAAAGTGGCACCATTGTCTCCTTCTATCTCGATGGAACAGCCGGTTCTCCGATAACTTACAATTCTGTTTTCACGTTTACGACAAATCTCATCGTCGATGGGGGGGTGCCTGGTTTGACCGACGAAGTTGAATTCTTTAACAGGGCGCTTTCCGCGTCAGAAATTCAAGCAATCTTTAGCGCCGGTAGTGCAGGCAAGTGCAAACAGATCGAACTCGAGACTTCCGAGTTCTCGCAGTGCGTGGGCATACCGACGCCTACTCCTACCCCGACGGCGACAGCGACCTTCACTCCTACGCCAACGCCTACAGCTACTCACATCCCGACGCCAACCCCCACAGCAACTGCAACCGCGACCGCGACGGCTACGGCAACAGCTACGGCGACGGAAACGTTTACACCAACAGCAACGGCCACTTCAACGCCAACGCCCACTGCGACAGCGACACCTACGCCTACGTCAACGCCGGGCGGATGCACTTTTACACAAGGCTATTGGAAGAACCATCCTAACCAGTGGTCGGTGACGCAGCTACAACTGGGCAACAACACCTACGACCGGCAGCAATTGCTATCGATTCTGAACAATTCAGTCGTCAGCAATGGATTAGTTTCCCTGGCGCACCAGGAAATTGCTGCAAAACTCAATATCGCGAACGGCGCTACCAGTACCTGCATCCAGCAAACATTGGCAGCAGCCGATGCCTTAATTGGGAATCTGATTATCCCGCCAGTAGGCAATGGATTCCTGCCACCTGAGGAAGTGTCAGGTTACGTGGATACGCTTACCCGTTACAACGAAGGCTATTTGTGCGCTCCCCACTGTACTCCGCCGCCAAGCCCGACTCCACGGCCGCGACCGACGCCAGCGCCGAGACCATAAGCCCCTGAGTCTCGAGTAATCCGCCTGCGCCAACCAGCCTTCGCGTAAAGCTACGGCGTGCCGAGCGGCTACAGCGGACGATCCGATGCCGGCCACAGACGTTGGACGAAAAAATTAGTGTCCATTCGTGTCCATTCATGGTTACAAAGGCGAAGCATTATGAACGAAACGCATCGCGAGGACCCGCATGCACCGCTGAGTTATCACGGCGCATGGCGCATCGTATGGCTGATTTTCTTCCTGTTCATCGTTTGGTTAATTCTGCGCGCATTGCAGCCGGTAATCCTTTTGTTCGCGCTGGTCTTTCTTCTCGCAATGGTCCTAAACCCGATTGTGGTCTGGCTGCACAAACACCACATTCCGCGCTTTGTCAGCGTGATCCTGCTAATGCTCGCGCTAGTCGCTGTCACGACTACGATTGTAGTTTTTGCCATTCCCCCGCTTGCACGACAAACGCAGGAACTGGTGCGAAGTGCGCCGAGCGTCTGGCAGGGTATCCGCACACGCATCGAGTCGCTCACCCGAAATTATCCGGCGGTTCGCGACGCGTTGCCGCGCACAGATGAAATGGCTGGAAAAGTCGGCGCAGCTGCGGGAACAGTTGGGAACATCTTGCTAAGATCCACAATCGGTTTGGTTGGCGGTGTGGCTAGCACCATATTCGCTATTCTATTGCTCGTCTTCGCGCTAGCCAACCCGAGGCCGTTGGTAGCCGCGTACCTCGCACTTGCGCCCGATCGCTACCGCGAGCAAGCGCATCGCACCCTCGCGAGGCTCATGCGGCAAATGACCGCCTGGGCGCGCGGCGTTGCCATCAACGGTGTTATCACAGGCGTATCGATAGGTGTATTGCTTTGGCTGATCGGCGTGCAACCCGCGCTCATCTTCGGCGTATTTGCCTTTCTCGGTGAGTTTCTTCCAAATGTCGGGGCATTTATCGTTTCCATCCCCATTTTGCTGGTCGCATTGAGTATGGGCGCAACAAAATTTTGGCTGGCCCTCCTTGTCATCGTGGTGGTTTATCAGGTTGAGCTGAATGTTCTTGTGCCGGGCGTGCTCGGCAAAGAAATGCGATTGCACCCGGTGAACATTTTGTTTTTTACCCTGGCGACTGCGGAATTGTTTGGCCTGCTGGGAGTTTTTCTTGCTGTTCCTGCCGCTGCATTGGTGCAAATCGTGATCGACGAATTTTATTTGCAACCGCGCAAGCCGAATTACGCCGCGCTTGATCGGGAAGCGGCGGCGCTAGTCGAAGGGACGAAGCGAACACTGTAGCGGCAGGGGCGCCGCACGCGAACCCTTGACGGTGCAGCCGACACGGCTTCCCCTACAGCCCAACGAAATTGTCACCAAATTCTTTCAAGATTTGCTTTACCCAATCTGCTTGTGAGAGATAATGCGATTTAATCAGCCGGCTTCCAAATACATCACATAGGGAGAAATCGGACAATGTTAAGGAGAGTATTGGGTGCTTTCGTGTTCCCATTAGTTCTGCTTTTCAGCCCACCTGCGATTGGCTCGAGTAATTCCCGAAGAAGTCAGAACAGTGAGGGCCAGACCGGGACGCTTCAAAAGATGATCGTGGAGAACGGAACAGTCGGCATGGATCTCGATATGGACCGGTTGACAGGAGACGGTTCACTGGCCGCAAGAGTGGAGCACCTCCGTTTCGATGTGGCGGCCAATTCTTTCTTCACCATTCTCGTGTTCAACGATCTTCTGCGTGGCCCTGAGCAGGGCACAATGGCGCTAGTGCCGCAATACTCCTCGGTACTTCCATCCGTGCTAAGCGCATCTATCAATCAACTGGCCGTAGAAAAACTCCCTTCAGGCGAGCGGTTCGATCTCGCCGTGAGAGACGCAAAAACCGGCTTCACATTTTTCAATATTGAGGGACATCAGTACGATTACGACGCGAAAGGACAGTTACTCACTGTCCAAGGCGGACGGCTTCTGATTTCAAAACAGTTTGCGGACGCGCTTGGGCGGCGAGCGGATGCCGGTACCCCGGTTGGAAGGATCTCCATTGGCGCGGCGATGCAGCCCATTGAGATCAACCACTTTGTGAACGGCGAGCTCAAATCGCTCGTCATGCCGCCGCTGCGAGGCGCAGTCTCCGGCACGAATTCGCCTGATCTTGTGCCCGGGCCGGACGTCATCGTTGGCGACATTGAGGACATAGAGGAAGATGGAAACACCGCGTCCCAGGTTGCTCTAGACGTAGGGACAGATTCCTGTAACAACGGCGATCAGCCCGTCGATTGGTTCGCATTCCCACAAAACGATCACCCCGTCGTTCCTCAGAACCTCTATCGAATGAGTGCCGCGAGCGCCAATAACGATCGCATTGAGCAAATCGGTCAGTCGTGGATGAAACACACCTTTGAGGCTTTGGAAGAAACCGTGTGCGATACGTGCAATGCCGGCAATGACACAAACGGGCAACCAATCGCAATGGACCACACTAGCCATAACCATGACGGTGTGTCGCACCGGATCCGCGTGAATATCGACGACCTGAACCAAAATCTGAATCAAGGTTCAATCTATTTTGCCGAGGCAGCATATATTGCTCCCAGTGAATACACGTGGTGTCAGTCGCATCCGGACCAGTGCAACATGTTTAACAACGTCTCCTATCGCCAGTTTAGTGTCACCGGGATCACCCCTCCCTTCAGTTTCAGTCCAGTCGCGTCTACGGTTCGGATGCAACCCGCTATCATGGCATGGACAGGCGCCACAGTAAATCAGGTCCAGCCCGATCCAGGAAACGACGGGCTTTGGTTTATGGGTTACAAGGTGACGAACCCGACTACGGGAGTATGGCACTATGAGTATGCGTTATATAACATGAATCTCGATCGCGCTATTCAGTCCCTTTAGTGTGCCTATGGGCTCTGGCACCAACATAAGTAACATAGGCTTCCACGCACCGCCGCAGGAACCTGGCTGGGCATACGACGGAACGTTTATGAACCAGGGATATAGCAGCACGCCATGGGCTGTCACTCAGGCCAGCGATTCCATAACCTGGAATAGCGAGACGTTTGCCCAGAATCAAAACGCCAATGCAATCCGCTTTGGCACGTTGTATAACTTTAGGTTTGACGCGGACAAACCACCGGGGAGCGCAGACGCTACCGTCGGATTCTTTAAGACAGGATCGCCTATGACCGTTGCTATCCAGGCGCCTGGAGGAGGAACTCCTACTCCAACGCCCGCAGCGAGTCCGACGCCATCACCGACATCAACTCCCACGACCAAAATCAGAGATTCTCTGCTTCGCTCAGAATGACACACTGAAATGTCTTAAAAATGTGAAACCAACGTGCGCATTATTTTGGATCGCGATCGTTAACACAGGCTGCTGCGTCGCGTCACAGGCGCAATGTCCGAACATGATCGGGAGATGGAACACCGAGATTACTTTCGCTAACGAGGAACACCATTCGTTGCGCTTTGACGCTCAAGATGGCGGAAAAGGTTCTTTGCTGTTGTTGGACGCCAGATCGAAAGTGTGGGGAGCAACGACGTCTTCAGAGGCAAAGTGGAGTAAAGGCCAGGGAAACGCTGCGACATTTTCTGGCCCGGTGGAATTTCTCCTTGGTAACGTCGGACGGGATCCAGGGACATTGGGGTTCCACGGAGAATTTGAAACAGCGGACTCCATAACGGGCGACGTGGAATTCTCGCCCTCCATTGGCGGTCAGCCATCGAGACATGGCACCTTTAAAGCGACCCGCATGCAGGCCGGAAAACAGTGACCGCTGATCCGTTGTAGTTGCGCCGAAGATGCCAGCTTCTGCGAAGCGCATGCGCGCTGCGCACTGTTTTCGAGAGCGCCGGCGCTCCGGCACAACAATTGGTAGCAACATTGTTACCTTTCAAGACGCTTGCAAAAGATCGTTGAGGACTGCAGAGATCGGTGAGCCAAATCCGGCTTGCTCAGGCGCTCGCGACACGCGCGGCTCACTTTTCGGAAAAAATAAAAAAAGCTTGTCAACCGTTTGCGCCTCCCCTACACGGGACAAACCGCAATAATATGAAAAAAAATCCTTCGCTAAATCCGCGTTTTTTAATCTTCGTGTCTTGATCGGCCTCTTTATAGTCCTGGCCGGCGTCTCCCTAGCGCTGGTGGCCTCTGGCCTGTTCTCGGCACAGGCGCAGCAGAAGTATAACTCTGCCAGCAACTACACCAACTCCATGGATCCGCTCGTGCCTCCTGGGTTTGACTGTTCCAAAATTCACGAGCTGGGCATTGACAGGCAAGAGAACTTTCGGGCGGGCGCGATCATGATTTACTTCGGCCTTGAACAAGGAGGTTGGGATACGCCCAGCCGTTCGTTCTCCCGATTTATGCAACAGATGCTGCCAGAGCCGCTGAACTATGGCGGCACAGACGTTGACCTGATCACCGGCACCGAGACCTTTCCCAATGTTACCCAGTCGGAGACATTTAGTACGGCCAACCCGGATAATCCCAACCAGATTGTCGTCGCGTACAACGACTCACGAGGTCGCCCCAGTAATAATATCTCGGGCGCATCGGTCTCCACTGATGGCGGCACCACCTTTACGCGCCTGACCCAAGCCAGCGGTCAAAGCCCCTTTAGCAATACGATCGGCGACCCGGTTATTTTGTTCAGCAAGCGAAGCCAGACTTGGTACACCGTCTGGCTGGACGCCGGCTGCGGGGGTCAGGGCCTGGGCGGCTATAAGTCCACGACTCCGCAGGATCCCAATAGCTGGACCCATTTCTGTGTTCACACCAACAGCAACGACGACCGCGAGTCTGGTTGGGCCGATAACAATCCATCCTCGGCACACTACGGAAACCTTTACGTCTCCTGGAACGACTTCAATGTCGGCGGCGGCGCGCTTTTTGTGCGTGTTTCCACTGACGATGGTGTGACATGGACGCCGCACCAGATCACCAGTGACAGTCCCTTCATCCGTGATGTCCAGATCACTGGCGACTCAGTCAACGGCAATGTGTATATCGCCGGAATGAACGAAGGCGGCGGGGGGCACTTCCGGGCCTCGCTCGAATCTTTTCTTCAGGTCCACTGACGGCGGCATTACCTGGGCCAACACCTTCACTAGCTCGACATTCACGGGCCCGAGCGATGGGACTACTTGCAGCTCCAACAGCTATTTCGCGGCGATGTTCAGCAGTTACTGGCGACACATGGGTTGGGGCCAGCCTGCCGCCCTAAACAACGTTGTTCACTATGTTTATGCTCAGCACGGCACCGGCAGCGACGCGGGCGACATATATTACATCCGCTCCACTGATGGCGGCGTGACCTTCAGCGTGCCTTTAAAGCTAAATACCGACTCGGGTACCGCCAAGCAGTGGCAGCCGAATCTCTCGGTCAGTCCGACTGGCACGGTGTTCGCAACGTGGTACGATACGCGTAACGGCGGGTCGTGTACGAAGGGTGTAAACACCCCGTGCTATCAGATGTTCTCACGCGAGTCCACGGAAGACGGCGTGACCTGGCAGGCGGATATGCCATTGTCCGATGTGATCAGTCCTCTGCCGGCCCAACCCGATCCGGGAATCGTAGCGTGCTATGCGGGCGATTACGACTACGGCTCCGCCCAAGCAACTGCGCACTACACTTCATGGGTGGACGGCCGCGTGGCCATCAACAGTACCCAGCAGCAGGACGCCTTTACTGATCACCAGACTGTTGGAACGCCGTCTCCTGCGCCAACGGCATCGCCTTCACCGACAGCTACGGCTACGGCTTCACCTACCCCGACGCCGCCTATCTGCATTTGGTCAGCTGGTCCTGACATGCCAAGCGTCGGGGTTCGTCTTGTTGGTGCCTTTTTCCCCGCCAACGGGAAGTTCTATGAAATGGGCGGACGTAGCTCGGATGTTGCTGGCAGCGATTTCACGCATCCGTTTGAATATGACCCAAGTACGAATACTTGGACTACCAAGTCAGCAAGCTACCCCGATAATCAGGTGAACAACATGGCCTGCGGCGCGCTCACCGTCTCGGGGACGCCGTACATCTACTGTGTGGGTGGCTCGGCGGCTGGCGCGACAACAGCTACAGCCCGGGTGTTCCTCTAGGACCCTGTCGCCGACGCTATAACCAGCCTCACCAGTTCGGACAACTGGCCTGGTGATGCCGCAGGCACGATCTTGCCTGGCGGGTTTGCGGTGTTTAACAACAAGCTATACATACTGGGTGGCTTCAACATCAATGTAGCCTCCACTAACCAGATATGGCAATTTGATCCTACTGCTGCGGTAGGTTCCAAGTGGACACAGATGACGAACACGCCGGAAGGGGTCATGTACGCACCGACCTGCACCATCGGTGGCATTATCTATCTGGCAGGCGCATCGGATTTCTCCGGTGGCTTGGTGATCGACACCACCAACTCCTTCAGCTTCAACCCTGCCCCTAACGCCACTGGCATGATAGCAGCGATACCACGGGCCACAGGCGAGACGAGAGCGCTGAACTTCAACGGCAAAATGTTAGTGATGGGTGGCGGCAGAGTCGCGCCAAACCCCTCCAACGAGGTGGACATCTACGATCCGGGTACTAACACTTGGACAACGGGTTCTCCCGTCCCTGCGTTGATGACTGCGCGGCGCAACTTCCCAACCGATACCGACGGCGTGACTATGATTTGGCTGGCAGGCGGCTATGCTCCGGCGACGCCGACGGCCTCGATGGAAATCTTCCTCTTCCCCTGCGCGCAGGGGTCGCCCACGCCGACGCCAACAGCCACGCCAACTGCCACGGCGACAGCAACAGCAACGGCGACGTTTACGCCAACACCCACACCAACCGTAACAGTGCCGCCGAGGACGACTCCAACACCGCGCCCTCGCCACCCTACACCGCCGCCTCGGCCATAGGACGGTTACCTAGGACTCATCGCATACTAACGTGGGAACTCGCGAGGCAACTCGCGAGTTTCTCTTTTGTACCGGCGCGGCTCACGTGTTTGGAGTCGAGAGCGATGGCGCACAGCGTTGTAGCCGAGGGCGCTCATCTGCACCCGAGGAGGGTCCTGCCACGGACAACGCAGCCGCGGTCAACGCCCGCGGCTGCAACAACGCCGAGCGCCAGGACATTGCGGCTTGTATAGCTTTTTCCAAAACGCCACAAATTCGGACAGCGTCTTCGCATCACATTCCGGACGACAAAACACATGAACGTAATACGGCATGATTACATATCGGCCAACGGCAACATTAGCCATTTCCATCCGTACGAGCGTACTGCTTCGCCTGTTCGCCACGGCGAATCCGACTTGGGGGACAACGTGCCCACCGGATCAGTAGCCAGAGCGGTGCTCCTTTATCGAATACCCGAATCACACTGCCACTGAACGTTTGTCATCTTCCCCGCAGCAACGTCAACTTCGAATGGCCCAAAATGGCCGATGCTGCTCTTCCTTCCCTTCATCGAAACTTTGTAATGTCCGGGCGGCACGGAAGTCCGGAAATGTCCCTGATCGTCAGTGGTGAATGATGCGACCTCGCCCTTGTCGTTTTCCACAGCGAAAGTGGCTTTGGCCAGCGGTTTTGAATCGGGACTATCATCTCTGACCGGCCCAGCTTGAGTCGGACTAATTGTAATTGTTCCTTCGATGCCCGTTTCTGCTCCGGAAGGAGTTTGACCGGGAGAGAAAAGAGCGGACATGATTAGAAATGCCAGAGTGATTGAGAATACTCGGAATTGCATCCGTAAATATACCTTTCCAAAATCGTCCTGGTCAATACTGACGAAGCACGAATGGAATGACGAGTAATCAGATGACGAAAAGTTTGATCTCTCATTTGCGTCCACAGATCATGCAGGTTTCCGGTTGCTATTTTTTCGTCATCCC
>Ga0182035_10001067_pt1 | contig 13621 bp, 13 predicted proteins | sample flu12Cox44000170_FD_125969 | JGI IMG/M metagenome (GOLD analysis project Ga0182035, IMG submission 125969) | Lab enrichment of tropical soil microbial communities from Luquillo Experimental Forest, Puerto Rico - flux4day.12C.oxic.44.000.170 | ecosystem: Environmental > Terrestrial > Soil >...
AAAACATTAGTGTTTGGCGGGAGTTTCCAGCCATCCGCAGAATTCTGCGCAATTGTGGGAGGAAGCCCATATCGAGCATCCGATCCGCTTCGTCTATGATAAGTAACCCGATTCGATCTAGCCCTACGGTGCCGCGTTCGAGATGATCGATGAGTCGTCCAGGGCATGCGACCAGGACCTGGACGCCGGCACGGACTTCGCGCACTTGCCGACTGATCGATTCTCCTCCCACGATAACCGCCGCACGCAAGCCGGTGTTTCGGGCGAGCAGATCGAACTCATGACGGATCTGGGAGGCTAGTTCCCGCGTCGGTGCGAGGACTAGCGCGCCAATTCCTTCAGGTCGATTGCCGTGAAGACGATGAAGGATGGGCAGTAGAAACGCCGCCGTCTTACCGCTGCCGGTTTCGGCAATAGCGATGAGATCGCGTCCCGCCAAGGCGAGTGGAATAGCGCCTGATTGAATCGCTGTTGGTTTACGATGGCCTCGCTCGCGAATCGATTGCAATAGTACTGGTGACAGGGACAGTTCAGAAAAAGACAAAACACCTCCGTTTTCAGAGCGTTGGATTCTGGTTGGCGATGCGATTGGTTCTGATTAGTGTGCGGGGCGCGCGTTTAAGCTGTGATTGGCTGGCCGTAGTCTATGGATAAAGAGTCGACACGACAAGGCACCTGCTGTTCGCCAAACGTTGGGCACTGGCAATGGGATGCGAGCGTGAAGCTCGACGAAAACTTGCTTCGTGGATTTGTGAAAGGCAGCAAGTCTAATTGGCCAGTCGCCTCGCGCAGTCGTTTGCGATCCTTATCATCGTTTTCGCTGATGATTCGCGGACAAGCCTCCGACAACCACCGGTTAGTGACCGAATTATCCAGAGGACGACCCTCGCCATCAGTTGCCCATACACCGTGGGAGAGGAGGACGAAGCGACAAAACGCGCGACCGCAGCGGCGGCAGGTATGCGCCAGCCGCGAGCCTCGCGCCGCGCTCCAGTCGAGCATCTTTACCGCGAAGTCGTGTGTGTCCCAGAGATTTTCGATCATACCGTCGGTCGCAACCTTCCAAAGCGACTCTGTTCCTGCTGGTTGTCAGCTCGCCAGGTTCCGGTTCCGCGCTTTTCCGTTCCTCAGCGACGGTTCAGGCTCGATCCGGATTCGGCGTCCCTGCAGCTCGCTGTTGTTCAAAAGACCGAACGCGACAACCACGTCGGAGACCTTCGCCATCTCCACAAACCCGAACCCGCGGCAGAGCCCTGAAACCCGATCGGTAACTGCCAGGGCGCTGAGAGCACCTCCTGCCCGTGAAAAATGCTCCAGAAGATCACGGCTGGTAACCGAGTTCGCGAGGTTGCCAACGTACACCTTCGGCATCTAAAAACCTCCTGTCTGTCCAAGCGGTTCGGATCATGCCTGCAGGCAACCAGTAGGCGGTCGGGGTGGGCTTGCTCCGAAGGCGAGTGATGGAAGTATATCTTTTGCCAACGGGAAAGAAATATGCCGATTATCTCTGTCGATCAGTGCCCTGTCGTATAATTGGGGCTCGAAGGCATAGAATGAAAGTGGTGCTGGCGAAGTTCTTTGTAGGATCTGGATGAAAAGAGTGAACAGATATTTGTCTCCGCGATGAACTGCGGACTCGATCACGAATATGAGCGCCATCGTCGATCTTGAGGCCGAATACCGGCTGACTCGAGCCGCACTTCTGAATGCGGGAGTGGATATAACCGACAGCATGGACGCGCTTTATCGCGACTGGCGTCGATGGCGTGAGCAGCGGAAATCCCTGGCCCCCGTCGATCACGCCAGAGTAGCTGGGTTGGACCAATGGTGGGCCGGCCACTTGGAACAATTCCGGAGCCTGATCGACCCGCCCCACGTTGCGGCTCGGGCCGAACGGACACGTAAAGACCAATGTGCAGTTCGTACAAGCCCACATCCTGGGGGAAGCAGTAATTTGATTGGCAGCGCATCCGGTTAGCGAAGCCTGGCGCGTTCAGGTCGCATTTGACGGACTTTGGGAGGGTGGTAAATCCTCAGGACACAGCTGCCGAAGGGCGGCGACTGTCCTCTATGGCCTCGTTCGAATTCGGAAAGTACAGGCCAATCTACGAATCCCCAAGGCGGTATCATTCACGACTCGAAAGTCGTAAAATCAGTATACTGCGCTAGGACGTTCCTTTCATTTTACCCGGGAATGAGCCCGGGTCCTCTGTTCGGAGCCACCCCGGCAAACACTATCGGAGGGCAAATGCCCGGCAAATTGTACGTAGGCAATCTTGCCTACTCGGTTTCCAACGACGATCTTCATCAGCTTTTCTCACAAGTCGGTCAAGTGCAAAGCGCGACCGTGATCACGGATAAATTCTCCGGACAATCGAAGGGCTTCGGCTTTGTCGAGATGACAACTGCGGAGGAAGTGGCCAATGCAATCCGCCAGTTTAACGACACCGAACTCAAGGGGCGGAATATTAAGGTGAACGAGGCCAGACCACGCGAGTCAAACTTCGGTGGAGGCAATCGTGACCGGAGCGGTGGCGGCGGCTCTCGCGGCCGCAACCGCTGGTAGCCGTGGCCACAACCTTCGCTGAGCTTCTGTCTTGACTGGGTGCATTGAAGTTCCGGCGCCAAATCCAGCGCCGGACCAGAATCGCTTGCCTGTCAACGACCTAAAATTCAAACCAACTTGAGAGACAATACTGTATGGAAAAGCGCCAGAGAGAACGGGTCCGTCAACAGAAACAATCGGACAAGCAACACCGTCGCGTTCAGCGCGCCGCTGAGCGGCGGGAACGCCAACTCAAGGGTGGCAAAGATGGAGACCTCGAGGGAATCATTCCGGGGCCGCAACCCGGTCAGATTGTTGAAGTGCCCTAAACTCTTTCCCTACAGCGCCCCCCGAAATCGAGACCATCCAAACTGAGGATGTCCATGCAGCTGACCTGCCCCACAAATTCGGACCGGATCAAGATAGAGATTCCGGCCTGCGTGATCCGGGTTGGGCCGACCCGGCCGGCAGTTTTGATCCTCAACGGGGTTAATTGAGTGACTCCAATAATTCACCCCGAACGGGTGTTTCGGCCCGGCGCCGGAAGTAGCAGCGGTGGGGGAGAAGCTTTAAGTTGGAAGGTGTTGGCGTCGACAGCTCTATTTGTGTCCGGGTATATCGCGAATCAGCGTGAGAATGGCGAGGAATTCCTTGGCCGAAATCGCCGCCCCGAGCAAACTGAGATGCTCAAGAGCCTGCAGCTCGCCCTTGGTCACGTGGTGACGCGCCAATAGCGCGCTATTTTGGATGAACCGCTGCCATGACGGTGCCTGCGTCGTCCGAGGCTTGGATTCTGTAGGGGACAGGAGAACTCTCGCTTCGGGATGGGCCAGGACTAATAATTCCTGCGGGTCAAGCCCGAGCGTTTCGGCAATGCGTGCGACTAATTTGAGCGATGGCTTGCGCCGTCCACTTTCGATGAAAGCAACGTGGCTGGCTTCGACGCTCAGCTTCTGGGCAAGCGAGCGCTGAGTTAAGCCCAAAGCTGTGCGACGAGCTTTCAAGAACTCACCCAGCTTCGTCATTGTGCGTTTCATATACTATTCGTCTGCTTGGTCCCTCGCTGAGCCAGCTATATTCTCTAGGCTGACTTCATTAACATATAGATTATAATAGAAAGTAAATAATCGACAACACATAAATGAGCAATATTGTACTTATTAAAGCAGGGTTAGCAGGAATTCTTGCTCCTAAAAAGTCAGGGCATGCTATGATTGTTTACGATGAGCAAAGCGCCGATCGCGAGAACCTCATCAAAGGCGCCTCCCGGTGCGTAGGCGTGCTGGGAACTATTTTCGACAACATCCCATAAAGGCAATTAACTTCCAGCAATCGGAGGGGTTCGGATGCCAGCAAGGAACATTAAGGCGACGACACCACCAGGTTATGCGGAACGACGAATTCTAAAGTATTACTTTAAACAGCCTTCGCGGTTTTGCACCGGTGAGCTGTGATCGTTGCAGAATATTCGCCGCCACAAGCCTAAGCGACAATCCTAGCAAGGTCCCTCCGAGTTCGACCGATAGTTGGTCAGGTTTGAAGGAACTTGGTCCGAAAGGCGCAATTCTGGCTGCGCCAACCGATTCGGGACGACGCCGGCGTGGAGCCCGACGGAATCGGTCAGCGGCGTCGCCTGGCTGGAAGAAAATCTCCGCCACCAAGCATTCATGCAGGACATTGCAACAGAGTAGGAAATGTACTTCAAAGATTCTGCGGCTAACCCGCCCAAAGCGAGAGGGGTGAGCGGTGATGGCCAACAAAACTTCACAAACGCAATCCGCGCGGCGATCTGCGTGAGGTCGGAGTGTCCTTGGGCTTTTCGCTTCGGCTTGGATGACGAGGATTTCTTCATTGTCTGCTTCTTTTGCGCTGGTTTTTGCCCGCCGGCTTGCTCGCTTGTTCATAGGGCCTTCCCTATTTCGATATTTAGATTCCATCCCCTCCAGTTCTTTCGCGGCGCTCAGCTGCCACTATCAGCCATCAGGCCAGCTCCCTGAGAGTTACCGCCATCAGCAGGCGAGTGGCCGCATGCGCTATATGGTTTTGCCGCTGATCTCCCTCTTGCCAAAGGCGCAAATGCTCCTGAGCGCGCTGAATGTGATACTCGGGTGTGCGTCTGACCCAATCATTGTCTGGATGCGAGGCGGCACCATGCTTCATGAGCTCGGCGATGATTTCGAGCGCCTCCGAGAAAGGTTGCGGTTCCATAATCCTCACTGCTGCCATCGTATCAGTCGCGAAACTTATTCAGCAGCCGCCTTTGCCGCTTGCATCGTTCGTCTTCGGAGAAGGGCACGTTGACTCATTTTACGCTTGCACTGTTCGCCATAAGAGGAATGCATTTGCGGTGCTGACTCCGACGACCTTCTCGGCGAGAAACCTTTCCCATGGGACATCTGTGGTTCGCTGAACCCGAAGACCACCTGTTAGCATCGCTTGGCCACACTGGTTCTCCGAAGGCTACGCGGCGTAGGACGCAACAGCAGCCGGGGGGAACACTCGCGGGGGGGGGTTATGCATGGCCAAGCGACTCATTCTCAAGCACGCCTTAGCTGCACAGCATCAGATCCATCCTTGAGACACTGCGTAGCGCCCGTATCAAAGCACCCCACCTGATCAGTGGGGCAAAACTATATTTGCTCACTGCACGAAGTGAGCACCTTGAGGCGAATCTTATCCAAAGCCTAAAGGACCGAAATCGACTGGTGCACCAGTTCTTCTGGGATCGCGCAGTGGAGCAGCAGAGTGGCGACGGTCGACGCCTCAGATGGTTGAGGAGCTCAAAAGAATTCAGGCCCAATTCACGCGAACCATCACGGATTTTGAAAACGCGAACAAGGCCCTCTAGGGGAGGCTCTCGGGGTTACTGAGGAGGTCATCGAGAAAGTCGTCGCGGCCGCTAAGGCCGGCACAATGGTAAGAGAGCGCGGCGATCGTTTGCCAAATTGTTGAGCATCGTTCTTTGCGCGGGAAAACGACGTAAAGGCGAGGGATAGGGGAATGGTGGTGTGGTGGAAAAAGCTCGAAGAGATTCTGACCCGTTTCGGTAGAAAAATGGCCAACGGCGGCCGATAGCTAGCAGGGCAGGGCGCACAGCCTCACACCACCCCATCGCGAATCACCCACGCAGATACTAGCTTTTTTTCGCCCATCTTTTATCCCTTGATACGCGCTTTCTTACCTCGCGCTCAATCGCGGCATCGATTCCGACCACCGTATAGCCGATCGTATTGAGGAATTTGTAGAGCCGCAGGACTGACTCGTGGGGAGTATTAGCCTCCCACAGGCGCATTGCATCTTCGGTCTCGACCAGGTTCGATAGCCAACTCTGGCGCTTCGCCAGAATCTCGTTGAGCAAGCCTGCGATCTTTTCGGCATTCGCACAATACTTGTTTGTTCTTGGGTCGTAAGGACCGCTCATCAAGCCCAGCGTGACGCTGGCATCCCACACATCCTTGCCTGTCAATGACATCGTCGTGTTCCTTTTTAGCCCATCCGGTTGCGGCTAATGTCCCCAGGGGTTCAACGGGTTAGCCCAAACAGGACCGAGGGTATGACTGTTCCAAGTCGGCTTCGCCACTGGGGTTTGAGCGATATCTGCTCGCCTGCATGATTTGGTGGAGCAGCCAACGTTGCTCGGTTGACCCGAATCTACCGGTCTGCGCGAGGCGATCACTGCAAAGAGGACCGCGGGGAAGGGACTCGCAGTGTTCTTGCTTCGATTATCTACACCACGCAAACCCACCCGGATTTTCACGTCTGGCTCGTCCCCTCAGCAACAATCGCACACCGACATGATCTTATCCCTATTTGAGTTGCTCCGTTTCAGGGTTCGTGGGCTTCGTTCTCTGTCTCAACATAGTTGCGCCGCCCAGAAGCCACCCACTCTAATCTTCGATGATTTCGAGTACGACCTTGCGGTTGGTCCGCGCGGCGACTGCGCTAAGCACGATGCGGAGCGACTTGGCCGTACGCCCCTGCTTGCCTATCACCCGGCCTAGGTCCTCCTTCGCCACTCGCAGTTCGAGTATAGAAGCCGTGTCGCCCTGCGTCTCCCTGACATCGACTGCATCCGGGTTGTTGACCAACTGCTGCGCGACGAACTGGAGAAACTCCTTCATGGCCGCCTCCGCTGACGGTACCGGGCGGTTATCGCAGCGCTTCACGCCTGCTCGATCTGCTTGCTGCGCGGCGGCAGCAGCGGAATAGTCCCGCTGGCGTTAAAGCATCTTTGTTGGGATCCCGATCTCCTTGTTAGGATTTCGGAACCTTCTGGCAAGTAGCGGAGGCTGCCCTGCTGGATCATAACCTCCTCCGAGATCAGCACCTCCTTGATGTTCGGCTGAGACAGGATCCTGGGCCCTCTTGCGCTTCGCTATGATGTACTATGTGCCATTCGGCGCGCGGCGAGGGGTTCCTGATGACTTCGCGATTACGAATTCCAAGCCGCGGACAATCGCCGCTGCTACCGCTGGCAGGTCTTGTCAATGATCATCCGAAGTCCTCTTCCACTTATCATCTGAGACCCCCGGTCGGATCGTCGAACACGCCGCCCCAGGCAACGAGGCGTTGGTTCTTGGTAATGATGATCGAGTCGCTCGTAGCGGCGCGATACGAACTGGAAGAAAAGAGTGTCTCCCCGTCGGGCGATTGGACAACGTCAGTTCGGGAAGGGGCGCGGTGGCCGGGTTGCCAAGGCTCCGTGTCCCCATGCCGCGCAAAGCCGGACGTGTGCCGCGCTTCCGGCTTTCACCAAACGTGAACGGTTAGCTGACGAACGGCGCGCTTTCGGGACACTTAGTCTGGAAAAATGCATCTGGATCCGGGAGCACCAGCGCCTGCTTTAGGACTTCGTCCATGTGCTCGACTTGGCTGAGGGTGACTCTCTTGAGCACCGGCTGCGGAATCTCATCGACCTCCTTTTCGTTTTCCTTCGGCAACAGAACGGTCTTGATTCCGCCGCGATGTGCCGCCAGCACCTTCTCCTTAAGCCCGTCGATCGGGAGCACACGCCCGTGCAACGTGATTTCACCCGTCATTGCGAGGTCGTTACGCACCGGCACGCAGCACAGCGCGGACACCAGGGCCGTCGCCAGCGCGATCCCGGCAGACGGCCCATCCTTCGGAATGGCGCCCTCTGGAATGTGAACGTGTATGTCGATCTTCTGGTAGAAGTCTGGCGATAAGGCGAATTGCTCCGAGCGCGAGCGCACGTACGATAGCGCCGCCAGTGCGCTTTCCCGCATCACCTCACCCAGCCGACCGGTGATCGTGAGTTTGCTGCGGCCTGGAAGAATGGTGACCTCGATGCTCAGCAGCTCACCACCAACCTCAGTCCAGGCAAGCCCGGTCGCCACGCCGATCTGCGGCTCTGTCTCGGCCATCCCGTAGCGAAACCTGGGCGGCCCCAGGTACTTCGAAAGGCTCGACGCCGAGACTTTCACGTGCGCGTTGCGGTGGTTCTTCACTACTGTCACCGCAGACTTGCGGCAAATCGAGGCGATCTCACGCTCGAGGCTGCGGACGCCGGCCTCGCGCGTGTAGTACCGGATGATGTCGAGGATTGTCTGGTCGGAGAACTCAATGTTCTCCTCTTTGAGGCCATTCAGCTCGCGCTGCTTCTTGAGCAAGTACCTCTTGGCGATCTGGAGCTTTTCAGTTTCGAGGTAACCGGCGATACGGATGACCTCCAGGCGGTCCTGCAGGGATCGCGGAATCCGCTCCAACGTGTTGGCGGTCGTGATGAACATCACCCTGGAGAGGTCATAGTCGCAATCGAGGTAATGGTCATTGAAGGTGCAATTATGCTCGGGGTCGAGCACCTCGAGCAGGGCCGATGATGGGTCGCCGTGGAAGTCAGTCGACATCTTGTCGACCTCGTCGAACAGTATCACGGGATTGCCCGACCCGGCCTTGCGCATGCACTGGATGACCTTGCCTGGCAGCGCGCCTACGTAGGTGCGCCGATGGCCGCGAATTTCCGCCTCGTCGCGCACCCCGCCCAGCGAAACCCGTACAAACTTTCGCCCGATCGCCCGTGCCACGGATTTGCCGAGCGAAGTCTTGCCAACGCCCGCAGGTCCAACCAGACACAGGATCGGCCCCTTGAGCTTGCCTGCCAGGGTCTGGACAGCGAGATACTCGATAATGCGCTGCTTGACCTTCTCGAGCCCGTAATGATCCTCTTCGAGGATGCGCTCGGCTTCCTTGATGTCGAGCTTGTCTTCGGTGTATTCGAACCACGGCAGAGCAAGAAGCCAGTCGAGATAGTTGCGTACGACCGTCGTCTCTGGCGACATCGGGGACATCATCTTCAGCTTCTTGATCTCGCGCTCGCATTTCTCGAGCGCCTCGGCGGGCATCTTCTTCCGACGCAGGGTGCTCTCCAGCTCCTGGATCTCATTCTTCAACTGGTCCTTTTCGCCGAGTTCCTTCTCGATCGCGCGCCTCTGCTCATTGAGGTAGTACTCCTTCTGAGTCTTCTCCACTTGCTGGCTGACCCGGGAGCGGATGCGCTTTTCGACTTCAAGGATTTCCAGCTCAGAACGCATGTAGCCCAGGATGCGTTCGAGGCGCTCGGCCGGAGTTGTGCATTCCAGCAGCGATTGCTTGTCTTCGGGCTTGAGGCCGAGGTGGCCAACGAGCTTGTCGGCCAGATACGCAGGATCGTCGACAGACGCGATCGACATCGCTGTCTCTGGCGAAATCTTCTCGGTGACACGCACATAGTTGTCGAAGGTTGCGTTGACAGTGCGCATCAACGCCTCGACCTCGGTCGTGTGGTCGCAGAACTCCTCGATCTCCTCGATTTCGACCTGGAAGAACTCGTTCTGGCTGGCATAGCGCACGACACGCGCACGTTTCTTGCCCTCCAGCAGCACCCTGATTGTGCCGTCCGGCAGCCTTAGGAGCTGAACGACCATACCCAGCGTCCCCACCGCGTGGATGTCGTCCGGGCCGGGCTCAGAAACGCGGACATCCTTCTGGGCGGCCAGCAGAATCGGTTTCTTGGCGGCTTCAGCAGCCTCCAACGCCTTAATCGACTTCTGCCGTCCGACTAAGATTTGATAGATCTCGTGGGGGAAAACGATGAGTTGACGTAGCGGCAGCAGCGGCACGGTCTCGTTGGAGGGGTCGCGATGGTCTTTCTTATCATTGCGGAAAAGCATTTCCGTTGATCCCAAGTCTCCTGTTTAAGCGGTTTCTGGTCTTCGCGCAGACCAATAACGGCTGTCCCGTTTACGCTACAACCTCCTCCGGAGAATTTTCTTGATATTGCGCTGTGATAAATTTCAAGATCCACCACGAGCTTTCCAGTATAACATGCAGGCCGCCACTGGAGTGCATCGCGCGCGATCGTACGCAATGCCCCGGGTGAACGTGGCTACACTGACAAAGGCCGCGTTGATCGGCTAACGCAACGCGTGAACTTGATAGCCGGCACATACAGTTCTAGAGGTTCGGCATGGCATGGTTTGGGCAAATGAGAATCCCAGCATGGCCTGGCGATGTCGATGCTTTGAAATGATCGACGACTGGCACACGAGCCATCGCACAGTCCAGTTACCCTTCCAGCTAAAACCTTGTGCCGTTGGGCCCGCTTTTCATAGCTCGTTTTGCCGGACTCGCACCCTTGCTCGTCCGTCAAACCCGGCCGGCATAAAGAGTTTCCTGTCCGCGGCTGTTTCCGAATAGTTGCCAATGTTGTAACGTCTACCGCTTCAGCAGAAACTTGCCTTTTGCTGAGTGTTTCGTTCGGTTGCTTTGCCACACCGATGTCTGGATGCCGCCAGCAATCAGGACGAGTGGACACCTGGGGTGGCTGTTAACGAAAGTGATGGCTGTACGCTTACCGACAAGCACTTACCGGCTCCAGTTCAACCATAACTTCACGCTGAAGCAAGCCGACGGTCTAATCGACTATTTATCTGACCTCGGAATTACCGATTGCTATGCGTCGCCTTTGACGCTCGCGCACCCCGGTAGCCTCCACGGTTACGATGTTACCGACCATAACATGATCAATCCGGAGGTCGGCGGCGAAGAGCAGTTCGTTGAATTCGCTCATAGGCTTCGCCGCCGCGGCATGGGGCTGATACTCGATAGCGTGCCCAACCACATGGGTATCGCGCATCCGTCCAACCGCTGGTGGGCGGACGTTCTGGAGAACGGGCCCAGTTCGCCTTTCGCCCGGTTTTTCGACATCGACTGGGATCCGCCAAAGGCTGACCTAAAGAACAAGGTGCTCCTTCCGGTTCTGGGTGATCAATTCGGCAAGGTACTCGAGAATCAGGAAATAAAGATTACTTACGAGGGCGGGACATTTGCGCTGCACTTCTATGAGTTCGCGCTGCCGGTCGCGCCGCGAACCTGGACCTTGCTGCTGGAACCAGCGGTAGAAACGCTTCGCACTGTATTGGATGAGTCGGATTCGGCGGTCGTAGAGCTGGCCAGTATAATCACCGCCCTCACTTATTTACCGCTGCGTACCGAAACCGACCAAGCGCGAGTAAAGGAGCGCCTGCGAGAGAAGGAAGTAATTAAGGGTCGGCTCTCGGCGCTAACCGAAAGCCGTCGGGATGTACGAGCGGCTATTGATGCTTCACTTAAGGAAATCAACGGGATCAAAGGCGCCCCGCATAGTTTCGATCGCCTAGAGCGGCTTCTGGAGGAGCAGGCTTATCGCCTGAGCTTCTGGCACGTCGCCGCCGACGAGATTAATTATCGCCGCTTCTTCGATATTAACGAGCTGGCAGCTATTCGGGTCGAGCAGCCGGAAGTTTTCGATGCAGTCCATCGGCTCCCGCTCCGACTGCTACGGCATGGATTGATAACCGGGCTCCGTATTGACCATGTCGATGGTCTGCTGGATCCGGGTCAGTACCTGCGTTTGCTGCAGAATCGATGCGCCGAGGCACAGGCCGGCAATATCGAGCACCCATACAACGCAGTCAATAGCGGGCGCGCGTACCCAATTTACGTAATTGTGGAGAAGGTGCTGACCGGCCCCGAGCGTTTGCCCAAACATTGGATGGTGTACGGCACGACTGGCTACGAATTCCTTAACATGCTCAACGGCGTGTTTGTCGAAGAACGAAATGCCGAACAATTCGCAGACCTGTATGGACGATTTACCACCGCGCAGCGCGATTTTCGCGACCTGGTCTATGAGTGCAAACGGCTCGTCTTACGCGCATCCATGTCAGGTGAGCAGAACATCCTCGCGCGCCGACTCGACCGCATCTCAGAACAACACCGCTGGTCACGCGATTTTACTTTGAACAGCCTCGGCCGCGTTCTGGCCGAAGTCATCGCCTGTTTCCCGGTTTATCGTTCCTACGTGACGTCAGCGGGCGAGCTGACTGATGACGATCGCCGCTACATACACTCCGCAATAAACCGCGCGAAACGCCGTAACCCTGCCCTCAGCACATCAGTTTTCGATTTTCTCGGATCGGTGCTGTTGCTCGAACATCCGAACGGTCTGGATGAAGCCGCCCGAGCGGAACGGCTTCAGTTCACGCTGCAATTTCAGCAGTTAACCGGCCCGGTGGACGCTAAAGGATATGAAGACACCGCACTCTACCGTTTCTATCCGTTGGCTTCACTCAACGAGGTCGGCGGCGACCCAGCCTCGTTCGGACTGGCAGTGCAAGCTTTTCATGCTGGCAATGCGCGGCGGCTCGAGGAATGGCCGCATGGCTTATCTGCAACCACAACTCACGACACCAAGCGCAGCGAGGACGTGCGCGCGCGAATCAACGTGCTGTCTGAAATCCCTGATGAGTGGGAGCGCGCGATCTGGCGATGGCATCACCTGAACGAGCCCCTACTCCAGGAAATCGAGGGTACAGTAGTGCCGGATCCCAATGAGGAATACTTATTGTACCAGACGCTGCTTGGAACCTGGCCGACCTCTGCATCAGATTCTATCCAGTACAAGCTCTACGTCGAGCGCATCCGGGATTATCTGCTCAAAGCTTCCAAGGAGGCCAAGCTTAAGACCAGTTGGATAAGTCCCAATCATGATCACGACCGCGGACTGGTAGGATTCGTCCAGGCTGCGATGCGGCCTGGACCTGACAACCGCTTTATCGCCGACTTCGCCGCATTCGCGAGTCGAGTCGCGACCGCAGGCATGCTCAGTTCACTGTCGCAGGTGCTGCTCAAGATAGCTTCACCGGGCGTGCCCGATTTCTACCAGGGAAGCGAACTGTGGGACTTGAGCCTGGTCGACCCCGACAACCGCCGTCCAGTAGATTATACCATCCGTGAGTCAATGCTCTCCCAAATCACATGCTCAGCGGCGAGCGACCCCCTCGCCCTTAGCAGAGAGCTATTTGAGCGGCCCGATGACGGCCGGATCAAAATGTATGTCATGTGCCGAGCACTCGACTGGCGCCGCAAGCACGCTCGACTCTTTCGTGAGGGCGCGTACGTTCCTTTAGAGGGCGCCGGACGACTAGGACGCCATCTAATTGCATTCGGCCGCGGCTGGAGCGATCATCACGTGATCGTCGCTGCCGGACGCTTTTTCACCGGCTTCGGCATGTTGCCGCAAGGCGCGGCCGGTGAGTCAGCGTGGTCTGATACTTTCCTTTCCGTACCTCCCGACCTGCTACAGAAATGTTATGTGGACCTTTTGACTGGCCAGACAGTTCGGGCGTATTGCGAGCGCGATAGGCAACAACTCTGCATGAGCGAGATCTTCACGCATCTGCCGGTATCGATGCTAATCCCATTAGCTGACGCGTGTCCCGGTTTTTCCGTGACCAGATCTCCATCTAGAGTCAGGCCCCAGAAACATCAGTTTGATTGATTGACAGGGCGGGCGAGGTCGTCCGCAGCTTTGTAAGGGTCTTCACGTATGAAAGGATCCCGCGCCAGTATCTCACTTAACTGCATCGAGCCGTTGCACCCAAGTCGGTCATGACTTCTTCTGCTTAGAAGCGATCAACGGACTAAAGCCTACTCCGCCGGGGTCAGTGGGCAAATGTGGTGGGTTAAACGAGACCAAACGCTTGGACAATACATGTTCTTCAAACTGATCGATCTTACGCACAGAGGTCCTTCACT
>Ga0182035_10001072_pt1 | contig 13573 bp, 8 predicted proteins | sample flu12Cox44000170_FD_125969 | JGI IMG/M metagenome (GOLD analysis project Ga0182035, IMG submission 125969) | Lab enrichment of tropical soil microbial communities from Luquillo Experimental Forest, Puerto Rico - flux4day.12C.oxic.44.000.170 | ecosystem: Environmental > Terrestrial > Soil >...
ATGTGTTTGGACTTGCCGGTCTCCTTCTCGATCGCTGTGACATGCAGGATGCCGTCCACATCCAGGCTCATGCGGCACAGCACTTCGTTCGGCTCCTCCGTCGGCCGCAAACCCTCGATAAGGAAATCGCCCACCAGAATGTTCTTAAGCGCGTCTTCATCCTCCCCTTGATAGATCTCAATGTCCACCTCGGTTTGATACGGATGCGCCGTGAAGTAAGTGTCGGTACGCGTCACCGGGAGCGGCGTGTTGCGATGAATAATGGGATGGTAGCAATGGAGGTAGGGGAAACCGCCACGCTCTCCCAGATAAGACGGACCGAAGGAAAAAGGAGAGATATCCACCAGCACGCGCTCCACTTCGTGCCCGGCAAGGCGAGAAGCGAGCACCCCCGCCCCCAGGGCTACACACAAGTCGGGGTGCACGTCCTGCCGCGGCTCCAAATGGGTCAACTCCTGCAACCGCCGGGAGACCAGCGGCGTCCGTGTAGAGCCGCCGACCAGAAGAATGGCGTCCAAATCGCCGGGGCTCTTCCGTGCATCGCTGAGCGCTTTGGAAACACTATCGAGCGTGGACTCAATCAGCGGCCGGATCATCTCCTCGTATTCGGAGCGAGAAAGCTCGAGGTCGAGGTGCAAGGGCTTACCGTTGTCAGTAACCAACGCTTCTTCCCGCACCCGGGCGTAGGGTTCGAAGCTGAGCTTCTTCTTGGCCTCTTCGGCTGCCCACCAGAGCCGGGCATGGGCGGAAGCGTGTCCATGGCGAAGATCAATGCTATATTGCCGCTGGAATTCGCGCTCCAGGCGTTCCAGCAAAAGGTCATCAAAATCGTCGCCACCCAGCTGATTATTACCGTGACTGGCGAGCACTTCGGTGACGTCCCCTTCAACGCTGACGATGGAGACGTCGAAGGTGCCGCCGCCGAGGTCGTAGACCATGGCGGTGTGGTGTGAGGCATCGCCGAAGCCGTAAGCAAGGCTGGCGGCGGTTGGCTCATTGAGGATTCGCACCACTTCCAAGCCTGCCAGCGCTCCGGCCTCGCGAGTGGCGTTGCGCTGGGCGTCGGAGAAATAGGCCGGGACAGTGATGACGGCCTTTTCGACAGGCCGGCTCAAATCGCGTCCTGCCCATTCCACCAGCTCGCGAAGGATGAGCGCCGAAATCTCCTGGGGTGTAAAGCTCTTCTCCCCTAGCCTTACCATCTCGGCCGAACCCATCTTGCGCTTGATGCTGCGCACGGTAAGCTCCGGGTAGAGCAATTGTTGGTGGCGAGCCGCCTGGCCCACCAAGAGCTCCCCGGCGGGAGAGAAGCCCACACACGAGGGCAACATCTTGTTGGCTTCAGGGCCCAGTACTTGCACCCTCTCGCTAATGATGGCTGCTATTTCGGAATTTGTGGTTCCCAGATCGATGCCTGCGATCAGCTCATTCATCCTCAGCGTCTCCTGGTGAAATTCTCGCCGGGCTGCGCGCCACCTTCACTTGTGCCGGACGATGCACTGCGCCTTGCCATTCGTAGCCAACCCGGTAGACTTCGACCACCGTCCCCTCGTCTGCCTCGGCGGTCTCTTCGACATCCACAACGTGCATCGACCGCGGGTCAAAAGGCTGACCGAGACATGTAATCTCCCGCACATCGAATTGGGCAAGAACGTCATCGAGCCGGTCCATGCTTATTCGATAGCCCTCTTCGAGCGCGGCCAAGGCCTCAGAGGCGTAGCGGAAGGACACGTGTCGGGCGAGCAGCCGGGCCGTCCAGGTCGAGAGTTGAGATTCCCGCATCTTCGCCTGGCTGGTGCGGCTTGCCTCGAGCCCCCGGGCCAGGCGGTCCCGAAGGTCCAGGAACACGTCCAGCAATTCACGGCGCGCCTGTTCTTGCGCCTTCCGTTGTGCCTCCGGTAGCTGCGGCGCCAAATCGGCGACAGGCGCAAGCGTCTCGCTCAGTTGCTTGAAAGTCCGCCCCTGAAGTTTTACCTCCTGGGTCAGAGCCGTAACTGCCGCCCACATCGAGTAGAGATCGCATTGGCCATCGCCGCTGGCTCCCGCTTCCACAGTAAGGGCAGAGAGCAGTTCGGCAGCGATGCCCTGCGGCGGTTCCTCGAGAGCTAACACGCTGTCGAGCCAACCTTCGAACCGGCGCAACATCTCTTCGCGATCCACGCTTACTTCTCCCTCAGGACTGCCAACCACGGGCCAGGCCCTGTAAACCTTCTCTCCGGGGTTTGGGCCGGCAGCAAAGAGACCAAAGGAGCTTCGGGATCCCCCGAGAGCAACATGTAGAGGGCCCGGCGGCGCGGGTCCCGCAGGATTTCGTACGCGTCGCGAATGCGTTCAAAGGCGGCCGCCGAGCGGTCCGGCGGATTCTCCTTCACTTTACGCAGATAGGCGGCGCGGATCTCCTCGTCGCCGGCATTCGGCGCCACACCAAGAATCTCCCGAGGATCTTCGTGTGCAGCGATGACTCCCTGTCGGTGCCTACTCAAAACAAATCTCCTTGCTCCGGTACAGGAGGGCGGCCCTTCTGGCGTCGTTTTTTCTTCGCCTCGGCCTCAGCCTTATCCAGAAGAAGCCGAGCAATCTCTTCGAAGCTGGGTTTCTCGTTCCTCCCCCGCGTTTTCGAGTCGCCGCCTTCGACCAGCAGCCGGCCAATCTCTTCGAAGCTGGGTACGTCACTGGCTTCCTCGGCTTCCTCATCATCAAAGAACGCATCTTCCTCGAAAGGATCAGCAATCGGACGAGACTCATAAGCAGGAAACCGGGGCGACTGCTTTTCCCTTTGAAGCACCGCACTCACCTGCTCTGTGCTCATGGAGAAAGCGTCCTCATCAGCAGCATCCATCCAATCGAAGAAATTCATTCGACGCCTGCCGCGGCCTCGTTTGAGCTCCACCGCCTCGTCCACGAGGCTCATATCTCGCCGCCGGCGTCCCAGTTCGGCGGCGGCGGCGATGCAATCGGCCCGACGCTCGAACTCCCATTCCGGCAGCGCCTGGGCCCGCAACAGCAGGAATCGCGCTTCGCTGTCGCCACCCTTCGCCAAGCCAACGGCCGAAGCCGCGTAGGCGAGCTCCCGCCGATCCCTGCGCAGGGCCGCCTCCCCCAAAGCACGCAGTTGCCGAGCCTCCAGGCGGCTAGGCGGTTGCGATAATTCCTTGAACAGGGCGCTCTCCCAAGCCGTCGGAATACTAAAAACCACGTCCATGTCGTCGCCTAGAGCGCACGCGCGGCCCACCGCCGCCGCGAGCGACTCCGCCTGATCCACGAGCGAGACTCCGACCGGCAGATAAAAAGCGAAACCATCGCGCTTAAGTCCGCAGGCCTCGGCCATGCTCTCGCAAGCCAGGATTGCACCGGTAGTTCCCCCCAGCGCTCGACTTACCCGGGTGAAGTGGCCCGAAGCAGTTTCGACATTTCCTCGAATGACGGAGCAGGTCCAGCGCAGTGCAGCCAAGAAGGCGGGACGATCAGCTTCCTGGGCTTGTGGTAGCGCTTCGAGGGCCGCCACTTCTTGTTCCGCCAAGTGCGCCTTGCGCTGCCTGAGGTGACGGATGGCTTGCGCCACCAGGAGGCGAAGTGCAGCCCGGCGAACCTCCGGGTTGAGCGCATCGAGCTTCTCGGCCTGTTCGAGAAAGCCCGTGGCCTTACTGAGCGCCCCTCTTTTTTCTGCGGACTCCATCAGGTACAACAACGGCCGGCAGTCGTTGGGAAGCGCGCGGTGCCAACTTTCCGCCACCCGCTCAGCGGCTTTGCTATCGGTTTCTTGTCTTGCCCAGTCCAACCAACGCTCGAAGGCTTCCCGATGGGGGTCCAGAGCGCAGGCCCGCGCGAACAGTTGGTCGGGAAAAAGGTAGTAAAAATCGGGCGTCTTGTGCTTGGCAGCTGTCCTACGGACGCCAGGGGTCTGGTCCTCATGATGAGTGCTGTAGCCGGGGAAGCTTTCGATAAAACTCTCCCGCGCCTCTTCAAGTGCTTCGCCCGGTATCTCTTGTAAGAGCTCCGCCATATGCAGATAGAGCGCCGCTGCCTCGAGGCCGTCCTCTCGGAACCATCCTTCAGCCACCGCATGCCGGCGAAACTCTTCCCACAGACTACACGCGATGGGGCCTAGCGGCTCGCCGGGGGTCTCCATACCGCGCGCATAGAGGCGCCAGAAATAGGCATCCTCCACAGGCAGACTACCCAGAGCGGCCCGGACCCGCCTCACAGGCAGGTTCAATTTCACCGCTTTGATCGAGATATGTTGTCGCAGCCGCTCAACAAGCTCCGGACGGGCGATGCGGCAGGCAGCAATCGCGGGCTGAATTGCCGGAATGATCTTGCTCTGTGCTTTTGTGGCGAACGCGGCATCGAGCGATTCGAGCGCCCATCGCAGGGTTTCCATGTTGCCACCAACCTGACTGACGAGGGCAGTGGAAGCGGCCCGAAGGCTCGCATCGCGTCTCTGGGCGAGCATAGCGCGAAGGGGCGAAACAAGCCGCGCGGGAACCGAGCCAGGGTCGATGCCCTGAAGGCACCGGTCGCAGGCCGCGTCCTCTTGTCGGTAGAAGTAGGCAATGGCGCGCACCAACTGTTTCCACGGAGCCAGCGGTCCGCGATGGGAGACCTGGGGAAGCAGAAGGGCATCGTCCGTGACCGGTCCACTCGTAACTGATGCCAAGGAACCTCCCAAGGCAGCAGCACCCACGCGAAGTGGGTGGTCGGGAGGGAGTGCGGCGCACTGCGCCAATGCAGAAAGATCGGTCATCCGGCGCTTGATCGTGCTTTCGATAGCGGCTCGCCTTTCCTTGGGTAGGACCGGATCGTTCAGTGGCCGGACCAGATCCTCGAGGCCGCTTTCGGGACCGCTAACCACAATATCGATGTCTGCGAGAGTCTGCTTTGCAGAGGAGTACCGTTCCCGCACTAATTCGAGCAAGGCCTTCCCTTCAGCCGTGAGGCCGTGCTCGAGCAGGGAGCGAATTCTTGCCCCGTAAGCCTCTACTAGCACGGCTTCCGACGCCGGTGTACCGCACCGCTTGTGGATCTCCTTTGCCAGCTCAACGGCAGACTTCGTGCTGCCTCTCGCGAGCATCGTGCGCACTTCCCCAGCCTGGGAGATTAACGGGCCGGGATCCGTCCTGCTGCCGGCCGGCGGCGAGGGAGTCTTCGCTTTCTGGTGTTTCCCGGACATTAGGGATGTTCCCTTTATCTCCTTTGCGCGTGGAACCAAAAACTACTCCCAGTGTAGCAGGCTGCCGAGAAACGACAACTGTCTTGCGAATCAAATTCTGCGCCGGCCGTGCCGTGCGCCCTGAAACGGCGCCCGATACGTAGCCGGGGACAACGCCCCCGGAAACCACGACCCCATCCACCCTACCGCGGCCCTGAAAGTAAGCGTAGCGCAGGGCTCGACTTTCATGCCCTGCGGCTTTTCAATATCTTTATCCGCTTGGCGCAGAAACTAAATGGAAAGGCCGCAGGATTGCAAATCGAACCCTGCGCTACACCTTCGAAAATAGCCTCGCGACCTCGAAATGTAGCGCCGGGGCTTGCCCCGGCCTGAGGCCGACCCAAGGGTCGGTTCCTGGAGTTGGTACATTTCGGTCTTACGGCGAAATATCAGTTGACAACAGCCCTCGCCCGCTTGCGGGAGAGGGGGACCGCGACGCGGTGGGTGAGGGATTGGCTGATCTTGCAGGAAGAAAACAACCCCTCACTCCCGGCTGCGCCGTACCCTCTCCCCTCGGAGCGGGCCGTTATCAACTGCGGCCTCGCTCTTGAATCCAAATGTAGAAGCTCGAGTGCGCCCTGCAAGGGCGCCGATAACGTAGCCGGGGGCAACGCCCGGGCAACGCGCCCGGAAACCACGACCCCATCCACCCTACCGCGACCGCAACGCCACGCTGGTGGCTAGCTTGCCAGCGCCCTTTCACGGCGCAGTTGTAGAATGGACTTTTTCCCGAATTATGGGAGGTGGGAAATGACATTCAAACACAACCGTTCAACTAACATGGGATGGAAGAAACTGCTGGCTCTCACCGCTTATGCCCTCCTCCTTCTGAGTGGACGAGGAGGTGAAAGCATAAACGGGCAGGCACCGGTAGGTGCCTTTGCAGGGCAGAGCGATGTGGGGATCACTCCCAAAGGGGGCTCTGCCTCATTTGATGACGCTCGCCACGAATACTCCATCACCGGTGGCGGAGAGAATATGTGGGGGACCAAGGATGCCTTCCACTTCGTCTGGCGTCGCGTGTCTGGCGACGTGACGCTGACCGCTGACGTGAAATTACAGGGTGGAGGTGGCAACCCTCACCGCAAAGCCGGATTAATGATCCGCCAGGGGCTTGCGCCCGCTGATCCTTACGCCGACGCCATGGTTCATGGTGACGGGCTCACGTCCTTACAGTATCGAGAAAAGGCAGGCGAAACGACCGAGGAAGTTCGCTCTCCCCTTTCGTCGCCCCAGGCCGTCCGGCTGGAACGGCGGGGGAATACATTCACACTGCTCGTGGCCGGTCCGGACCGTGAGTTCAGGCCCGTCGGGTCTGTCGCTGTAGTCCTCGCTGATCCCGTTTATGTAGGTCTGGTTGTGTGCTCGCACGACGTCAATGTTCTGGAGAGCGCGGTTTTCAGTCATGTCGAAATCTTGAGCGGCCCTCCGGCCGACGACGATGAGGCCGCTCCCGTGGAAAGCAGCCTGGAGGTCATCGCCCCTGACGGCACACAACGACGAGTGGTTTATAAGGCCGAGAAACGCTTTGAGGCTCCCAACTGGTCGCGCGACGGGAAGTTCCTCATCTTCAACAGCGGCGGTCATCTCTATACGATTTCCGCCAATGGCGGTGAACCCGTCGAACTCAACACCGGAAGCGCTGTTCACTGCAACAATGATCACGGCTTGTCTCCCGACGGCAAGTGGCTGGCGATCAGTAACTCGTCCCAGGGCAAGTCGCTGATCTATGTTCTCCCGATTGCGGGCGGCGAGCCCCGGCTGGTCACACCTCTTGGACCTTCTTACTGGCATGGCTGGTCTGCCGATGGGAAAACACTGGTTTACTGCGCGGAGCGCAACGGCAACTATGATGTCTACACGATTCCGGTCGAAGGTGGCGAGGAGAAGCGCCTGACGGATGCGCCCGGTCTCGACGATGGGCCGGACTACTCCCCCGATGGTCGCACCATCTACTTCAACTCAGTTCGAACCGGGATCATGCAGATCTGGCGGATGAAGCCGGATGGAACCGACCAGCAACGCGTGACGGAAGACGATTATGCCAATTGGTTTCCGCATCCCTCTCCGGACGGAAAATGGCTGGTGATGCTCTCCTATGACAAGAGTGTGGAAGGGCATCCTGCCAACAAGAACGTGGCTTTGCGGATTATGCCGAGCGCGGGTGGAACGCCAAGAGTCTTAGTGAGGCTCTTCGGCGGCCAGGGAACCATCAATGTCCCTTCGTGGTCGCCCGACGGGAAATACCTGGCGTTCGTGAGCTATGCCCTTCTCAGGCGCTAAGCTGTTTGGGGCGCCGCCGGAAAAGAGCATGGACTGGGCGCGCCACCCGGAACTGATGAAGCGGTTGAAAGACATCCAGGCGAAGCAGGCGCCGGCCCGGGCGGCCAAGCCTGAGAAATCGTCAAACCTGAAGGGTACTACCAAGCCGGCGACGGGTGAGCACCGACAAATAACACCGGCACCACCCAGAGCAACGCCGCGCACCAGTGAGATTTTGGAGTGCGGCAGCTTGCTGCCGCCTTCGAACAGGCAGTAGCTTCCAACGACGGTCTAGTCTAGTACTTCGTGACAAAATCCGCGTAAGCCGTCCATTGATGGGCCCCGCCAGGGGCCAACCGTGAGTAGCCGTAGGTGCAACCTACGGATGACGTCCGCGCCTAACCGTCCCACCCCGTGAGGGGTTGACCGTGGTCCCTTGTCGGGCCCCGCCAGGGCCGCGACCATGGTGGGGGTTCCATTTCCGTAGGCTTCACCTACGGCTACTCACGGAGTTACCCTTCGGGCAAGCCGGATTTAGGAGCAACGAGAAGCCGACTCCCGTCTTAAGTAGCGCCTATGGGGCAACGCCCTGGGCGTTGCCCACGGCTAGGTTATGCATCCCCTGGTGGGATGAGGGGTCGAGGCCCTGCGACACCGGGTGTTTTCCTCTGACGCGGATTTCCGTCACGAAGTACTAGTCTAAGTTATAGTTCTGCTTCGCTCCACTTTGCCGCTTCGATTTGGCGCGTGTGGCGTCGCCTTTGACTCGAGCACGTCAGACAGTTCGTACGCTTCTTGAAGCCAGTCGGTGATCGGAGCCTCAACTTCGTCCCGGTGCTTGATCTGAATGACGTGAACGAGCTTCGACTTCGATGCCCGATCGACGCGTCGCACTTGAGGAGCCTTCAGCGTGCGGCCAAGGAACACGCAAAGTTCGAGAAAATGCCTCTTTGGACGCACGAAGAAATAGCACGACTTTCGCGAGAACATGATCGATTTGTGGGAGGCGTAGATCCGCTGATCGCCAAAGGAGACGGCGGTCTCACGCAGCCGCTCCCAGGCGTCCTGCAGATCCTGCGAAAGATCCTGGGTCAGCGCCGCTTCGGTCGTTGTCCAACAGTCGTGCGCCTCACCTTCCTCGATCCACTGCTTGCAGTGGTAGCACTCTCGACCGGCCATGCCTCAATTATACCGGCGGAGCCACAGCGTAGGGGCGGCGCTTGCCCGCCCTCGCCGAGTGTGGCGCAGGGTGTGCCGACGAGGACCCCCAAAGGGTACCCCTATAGTTCTTGGCTTTGGGGTTTGAAATCCAAACCTAACGACCGAAAAGCCGCAGGGCTTGAAAGGCGAGCCCTGCGCACACCTGCTCGTCACTAGTCACTCGTCGCTCGTCACTGTCTTTCATCAGCCTGCTATAATTTCCCTGAAGCCATTGGCCGTCTGAGGTGTTCTTCCCCGATGCTCTCCCTACGCGATGCCCGTCCGAGCGACGTCTCCCTGTTGAAAACAATGATTCACGAATTTGCCGCTTTCGAACGTCTTCCTGTGGTCGTGACCGAGACCGATCTCGCGCGTGATGGTTTCGGCGAGCGGCCCAAGTTTCGCGCGCTGATCGCCGAATGGGATGCTCAGCCTGCCGGATACGCACTTTTCTTCGACTACTACTCCACCTTTCACGGCCGCCCGGGCATTTTCCTCGAAGACGTCTACGTACGCGCCAACTTCCGCGGAAACGGCATTGGCAAGGCCCTTTTTTCGCGTGTGGCCGAGATCGCCCGGCAGGAAGACTGTTTCGGCCTGCGGTGGGAGGTATTGGACTGGAACATTTCCGCGATTGAGTTTTATCGGAAGCTCGGCGCTACATTTCTGGACGATTGGAGAAACGTGAACCTCGAAGGCGAAGCCCTGCAGCGCTTGACGAGCGGCGGGTGAGGCAGAATATGGCGACATAAATGATCGCGCAGCGGCTCCGCCGCCTGCTGTGCGGAAAGCCTGCGGCTTTCCGGCAGGCGGCTGAGCCAAAAGAGCTTGATCTTAAGACTGAGGTCCGGAAGGGCTGAGCCCTTCCGCACAACAGGCGGCGCAGCCGCTGGAGAAGGCAGTTTTCACACAGGCTCTGAAGCCCCGTACCCGGTCCCGCGGGGCGCGTGCCCTGATACAGGGCGCAGAATTTTAAGACGCGCGGCAATAGGCTATGAAGAAGCTGATCAATGCTGCGGAAAACGTGGTGCGCGAAGCTCTAGAGGGGATGCAAGCGGCGCATGCGGACCGCATTCGCGTGAGCTTGGAGCCGTTCTACGCGGTGCGGAGGGATGCTCCCATAGCAGGGAAGGTAGGTCTGGTTTCCGGGGGTGGCAGCGGTCACGAACCAATGCACAGCGGTTATGTAGGGCGGGGAATGCTGGATGCCGCTTGTCCGGGCGAAATCTTTACCAGCCCAACGCCCGACCAGATCGTTGAGGCTAGCCAAGCCGTGAATGGCGGCGCCGGCATACTTCACATCGTCAAGAACTATACCGGTGACATGATGAATTTCGAACTCGCAACCGAAATGCTGCGTGCGGGAGGCATCGCTGTTGAGACTGTCGTGGTGGACGACGACGTCGCCGTCGAAGACAGCCGGTATACAGCAGGACGCCGGGGTGTAGGCCTCACGGTCCTCATCGAGAAGCTGCTTGGAGCGGCCGCAGAGGAGGGGGGCACGCTCGCTGATCTCAAGAGGCTCGGTGACTTCATCCGCGCCTCCGGTCGGAGCATGGGAATGGCACTGACCGCTTGCACGGTTCCGCAGCACGGTAAGCCTTCCTTCACCCTGGCAGATGACGAAATGGAACTGGGTATTGGTATTCACGGCGAGCCAGGCCGGCGGCGAGCGAAACTGGTTTCAGCCGACGAAGTAACCACTAGGCTGATGGAACCGATTCTCGCCGACCTTCCGTTCCGCAAGGGAGAAGAGGTCCTTTTGTTTGTGAATGGTATGGGCGCGACGCCCTTGATCGAACTCTACATCGTCTATCGCAAGGCTGCTCAAATCGCTAGCCTGCACGGACTCCGCGTCATCCGCAGTCTGGTTGGAACGTACATAAGCAGCCTGGAAATGGCGGGTTGCTCGATCACGCTTCTGAGGCTTAACGAGCAGCTTTCAAAACTCTGGGACGCCCCCGTTGACACGCCGGCGCTACGATGGGGGGTATAGAAAGCAGATCCCTCGCTTTGCTTGGGATGACATGGTCGGAGGGTGTTAAGCGACCTGATAGGCGACACTGTTGTCTGACAATGACGGAACTTACCGTGGATCAGGCCCGATTATGGTTTGCAGCGGCGGGGGATCTCGTAGAGCGCGAGATAGCTCGACTGACAGAACTTGATACCGCGATCGGCGATGCAGACCATGGCTTCAATATGCAGCGGGGGTTCTATGCGGTTCGAAAGAAACTCGAAGTAACGGTCACCGAAGACCTTGGGAGCCTCTTCAGACTCGTCGGGATGACGCTCGTCTCCACGGTAGGAGGAGCTTCGGGTCCGCTCTACGGCGGCTTCTTTCTGGAGATGGCTAAGGTGGCGAATGGCAAAGCCTATCTGGGAAAAAATGAAATCTGCACGGCCTTGGCCGCCGGCCTCAATGACATCAAGCGACGCGGGAAGGCTGAGGTAGGCGATAAGACAATGGTGGACTCTCTCTCGCCGGCAGTTGCGGCTCTCGAATCTGCCACAGAACTGTGTGCTGCATTCCGCGCTGCGGCTGATGCTGCCAAAACCGGCGCAGAAGGGACGATTCCTCTCGAGGCTCGCAAAGGACGCGCCAGTTACTTGGGACAGCGCAGTATCGGCCATCAGGACCCGGGAGCCACTTCGAGCTGGCTTCTGTTTGAGGCTTTGGCGTCCGTCTGCCAGCAGGCCGCTGAAAAAGGGGGCGCCGCGGCGGGATCATGCTGAGAGTTACATGGGCCTTCGGTCGACTGTAGGGGCACGGCTTGCCGTACCCTTCCGCCCGTGGCAGGGACGCTGAGCTAGGGTACGGCAAGCCGTACCCCTACAGCCGTTCAGGGCTTGATGACGACGCCGGAGGTGGATCGACATGGTCGGCCTGGTGCTGGTCTCTCATAGCAGAAAGCTGGCGATCGGGGTCCAAGAGATAATTCTAGAGACCGCGGGCAGAGACTTCCCCGTCGCCGTTGCAGCGGGAGCCGGTGAAAATCACGACGCACTGGGCACGGACGCAGTCCACATTTCGGAAGTCCTTCGGGCCTTCGGTCCACCCGACGGTGCAGTGGTTCTAATGGACCTGGGCAGCGCCGTGCTGAGCTCTGAAATGGCGCTGGAGCTGCTCGAGCCCGCCCATCGGAACAGAATCCGTCTGTGCGCCGCTCCCCTCGTCGAAGGGGCTATTGCGGCTGCAATCCAGGCACGCGCTGGGGGAGACCCGGACGCAGTCTGCCAAGAGGCGCAGCGTGCACTCACACCGAAGCAGCAGCAACTGCAGGGTGGGACCGAGCCGGCGAAAGTTGGACACTCTCCGTTGGCATCCTCCTCCTCGCCAGTGCACGAGGTTGTGCTGACGATCGAGAACGAGCAAGGCTTACACGCACGGCCCGCAGCCAGCCTGGTTCAGGCGGTCGGCAGGTTTTCCTCTGAAATCGAGATCAGCAACGAGAGCAACGAGCGAGGCCCTGTGCCGGCGCGAAGCTTTAGCAGCATCGCACTGCTAGGAGTGCGGAAAGGCGATCGCATCAGGGTGCGCGCCTGCGGAGCGGATGCCGATGCCGCCCTTCGAGAGATTTCCAAGCTGTTTAACCCGCAGTTCAACGAAGCGGATTCCATCGGCCGGGCATCCACTTCAGAATACGGTTTTGAAACTGTACCTGCTCCTGCAGCCGCTGAAGATCCCAGCCAGGCATCTCTGCCGCCGGCACATTCGCGTGGAACACCCGCTTCGGAGGGCATCGGCGTCGGCCGTTTGCTCAGGATGGAGCGGCTGACGCCTTCCTGCCCCAAAGAACCCCTTGATTCACTGGTTGGGCCGGGGCTTGCTCCGGCCGAGGCCGACCCAAGCGTCGACTCCTCGGAGTTCTCCCGGCTCCTCGAGGCTGCGCGCAGAGTGCAAACGCGTCTGTCGGATTGGGGAAGTCGCTCTCCGGGTGGTGCGCCTCGCGAGGCAGAGAAGATTTTCGCTGCCCAAGCCGCCGTCTTGACTGATCCGGTGGTAATCGATGAAGTGAGGTCGCAGCTTGAGCGAGGTACCATCAGTGCGGCGCAAGCCTGGGCGGAAGTCATGCGCAAGCTCGCGACGTCTTTCCAAAACTTAGATGATCCCTACTTGAGCGAGCGCGCGTCCGACATCCGGGATATCGCGCAGCTCGTGCTTCAGGAACTCGAGGACCAGGGGCCACAAGACTCGATTCGCCCCGATCCTCCGGCGATCTTGCTTACCACCGAGCTGGTGCCGAGCGAAGCCGCGGCGTGCGACCCGAAGAGCGTTCTCGGCGTGATCGCCCGCGAAGGCAGCCCCACGACACACAGCGCAATTCTATTGCGTGCGCTGGGCATTCCCATGGTGGTCGGTATCCGAAACCTCGACCGCATGTGCGGCGCCCACAAGATTATCGCCATGGATGGCGGCACGGGAGAAATCTGGCTCGATCCGGGCGAGGCGCTTCTCCTAAGCCTCCAAGCGCGGCAGAAGCAGTGGCAGGCCGAGCGCGAGGCCGCTGCCAGTCTCGCTGCTCGACCCGCCGTCACCGAGGACGGAGAGCGTCTGGAGGTGCTCGCTAACGTTAGCAGCGCTGCCGACGCCGCGCTGGCGGTGCGAAACGGCGCCGAGGGCGTCGGCGTGCTCAGAAGCGAGTTTCTTTTCCTCTCGCAAACCAAGGCGCCGTCGGAGGCTGAACAGGAAAGGGTCTTTCGCAAGCTGTTCGCATCCCTTCCGGCAGCGCAAACTACGGTGGTTCGAACCCTCGACGCAGGCGCCGATAAGCCTTTGCCTTTTCTTCCTCAACCGCAAGAGCGTAACCCTTGTCTCGGTGTGCGGGGCATCCGGCTGCTCGTTCGAGAGCGGGATTTTTTTCTCAGTCATTTGCGAGCTATTCTCCTCGCCGGCTTTGG
>Ga0182035_10001081_pt1 | contig 13548 bp, 10 predicted proteins | sample flu12Cox44000170_FD_125969 | JGI IMG/M metagenome (GOLD analysis project Ga0182035, IMG submission 125969) | Lab enrichment of tropical soil microbial communities from Luquillo Experimental Forest, Puerto Rico - flux4day.12C.oxic.44.000.170 | ecosystem: Environmental > Terrestrial > Soil >...
GTACTTATTTCCCCAGAATTCATCAGCGCGGCAAATGGTAGTGTTTGCGGGCATCGAGAAGCCACACGGTAGCAGTTGGATGTGCGCGTGCCTTGGCGACCTTCTGGCCGCACAGACCGCCGCCCGAGTATGTGTAGCCGACATGAACTCGCGCCAACCCTTAGTTCACCAGCACTTCGCCATGGAGAATGGCGGCCATGGGGCGGACCTGCTGGCGGAGACAGGCAGCATCCGTTCTTGTGTCCAGCGGCTGAGCAAGACTCTTTGGCTGTTCCCGGGCGACACGAGAGCCCTGGTAACGCCGCGGATGAATGCTGAGCGCATGCAGTGCATCCTGTCCGAACTGCGGGGAGAGTTCGAGTATCTCATCGTGAATTCCGCACCTATCAGCAGTTCGGCTGAGGCCATCGCCCTTGGCCAATTGGCCGAGGGAATGGTTCTCGTGGTCGAGGCCGACGCCACCCGCCGCGAGGCGATAAAGAGGGCCAAAGAGAACTTGCTAGCCGCGGGAGTGAACGTCTTCGGAGCAGTGTTGAACAACCGTACGTTTCCCGTTCCGGAGCTGATTTATAAGCTGTTTTGAGGAGCCTCTTATGCCCCAACAGAGACTGTTGCTGACGACTGGACCGGAAGTTTTGCCGTTTACCCCACGGCGACTGGTAAGCATCCTGTTCCGGCGACGGCGGTTGATTTGCATTTCTTTCTGCGCTGTGTTTCTCCTGCTGCTGCTGGTTGTATTCGGGCAGCCTCCGGAGTATGCATCTCAGATGCTGATCCTGGTCCAACGCCGGCGATCGGATCCCATGATCACCGCCGGTCTTCCAGGGTCAGAATCGCTCGACTCCATGGTGGTTGCCCAACTGGATGAGCAAGCCCTCGACACGGAAATGGATTTGCTTCAAAGTGCAGATGTGCTTCGTCAAGCCGTAATCGCCTGCGACTTGTGGAGTCACGTTTCGCGCTTGCGCAGCCTGTTCCATTTGCCTTTGCCCCCCAAGGAGGTCCAAATAAGCAGGGCTATGGAGCGCCTGGGCCGGGACTTAAAAATCGAGCCGCCCAAGCGTCCGAACAAGTCTGACGTCATCACATTGGAATATCGCTCGGACGACCCGCAAAAGTCTGCGCAGGTTCTTCAGGCCATATCCAACGCGTACCTGGAGAAACACTTGCAGGTCCATCGGCCCGCGGGGGCTTCGGATTTCTTCAACGATGAAGTTGAGCGGAATCGCCGCACCCTACAGGATGCCGAAGCCCGCCTGGTGGAGTTTACCAAGGCAACCGGAGTAGTGGCCGCGGATGTTGAAAGCGCTACCTTGTTGCAGAAGATCGCTGAATTCGATGCTTCGTTGCAAAGCACAAACGCACAGATCAAGTCGAACGACGAGAGTATCCGTAATCTGGAGGCGCAGCTCCGAGCTGTGTCGCCGCGAGTAACCACCAAGGTTCGGTCGTCACCCGACTTGCTGGAAAATTTGAAAGAGACGTTGCATGCTCTCGAACTCCAGCGTTCCGATCTTCTCGCAAAATATCAACCGTCTTATAGGCCTGTTACAGACCTCGACAAGCAGATAGCTGAAACTCGCGCCGCCATTCGTTCAGCCGAAGCGGCACCCACCGAAGAAGTTACCACTGAGCAGGACCCCGTATACGTCTGGCTGAGTTCCGAGTTGGCTAAAGCGCGAGAGGAGCAAGTGGCCTTTCGTGCCAGCGCCTCCCGAACCCAGCAAACGCTAGCCGATTACCGTGCGAAAGCGATTCGCCTGGAAGAACTCGGGAAGGATCAGGATCAACTGACGCGCGCCGCAAAATCCGCCGAGGATACCTATACGGGCTCGCTGCGCAAGCAGTCGGAAGCGCGCACGGCCGAAGCACTGGACCGAGCGCAGATCATGAATGTAGCCGTCGCCCAGTCGCCCACTGTGCCAGCGCTACCGGTCTTATCGCGAACCACTAAACTCATATTCGGCTTCCCTCTGGCAGTCATGGTTGCACTGGGAATGGCGATCATCTTCGAGAGCCTGGACCAAACCTTCCATGCTCCCTACGAACTCGAAGCCCACTTGGATCTTCCCGTCCTGGCGGCGGTTCCGCGCTCGCGCGAACCTATCGCCGCAATTTCTAAAGCCAAGCTTCCACCCCGCTTGGAGGCGTAAGGTCTCCAGTCACCGCACAAGGGTTCACGGCTAAACCATCAGTGTGTGGAAAGGCTGTTAGTACAACCTAGCAACCCTCCTCCAGCAACAGACTCACCGGAGATTGGAGAACGCTATGTCTGCTTTTCCCAGTGTGCCTCCAGAGCTTTCTACGAAAGAAACCACAAACCTCATCGAGTTTCCTACCGGACCGATATCTCGGACGGTTCTGAGCCCGGAGCAGTTCGGGTCGGCTAATGCAGAGGCGGTGGCGCTTTACAACCCGTCGGTGTGGTCCCTGATTGAAGGCTCACAACGCTTCCGCGAACGGGTCTATACAGCGCTCAAAAGTGGAATCGATATTGCCGGTGCGCTGGTCCTGTCGTTGGCTGTATTGCCTCTGTGTGTTTTGATTGCGGTGACCATTAAGCTCACCAGCCCCGGTCCGGTCCTGTTCCGGCACAAACGCCTGGGCCGTCATGGCCGCGAATTCTGGTGTTACAAGTTCCGCAGCATGATGCAAGATGCCGATCTTCAGCTTAAGCAGAACGAACAACTGCTCGCCGCATTTGAGCAAAACTACAAAATCAAGTCGGACCCGCGCATAACCCGCGTGGGCGCATTCCTACGCCGTGTCAGCCTGGACGAGTTACCGCAATTTTGGAACGTGCTTCGCCGCGACATGAGCTTGATTGGTCCACGCCCGATCGTACCCCCCGAGCTTGAGAAATATGGTCCTTACGGAAGCAAGCTGCTTAGCGTCATGCCTGGAATCAGTGGGATATGGCAGGCGCACGGACGCAGCGACACCACTTACGCGCAGCGGATTCAAATGGATATGCTGTACATCGACCATCGCTCGACCTGGTTGGACCTCAAATTACTCGTGCTGACCTTCGTGGCGGTCCTGCGCAAGACCGGCGCCTGCTGAATGGAATCGCCAATGATGAAACCGGTTCGGCTCTGGCCAGCGGAAGCTGCGAAGCGGTTATGGACGCGGCTTTGCCTCAATCGCTCCAGTTCCGCCGTAATCCTCTGTCTGACGCTTGCCACCAGCGCTATTTTCAAGCTCTCCGCGTTTGCCCGGGAATCGTTCATCGCAGCGAAGTTTGGCATTTCCGCTGTAACTGACGCCTATTTCGGCCTCCAGCAGTTTCCGACCACTCTGGGCACATTCATGTTTGGGGCTTTTGCGCTGGCTTTCACCCCGGCCTACGCGGCAGCGCGACGCCGTGCTGGTGGGGTCGAGTGGCTGCCGGGGTTACTGTTCTTCGGTTCTATGGTGGGCGCCGCCCTGACGGCGCTTACGTTACTCGGCGCTCCTTTCCTGTTGCACACGCTGCACATTGCGGGCACACGAGATGTATGGAGCACCCTGGCAATCCTCAGTTTCTGTTTTGCCCCCATTATTTGGATTGGCATCTGGACGGGAATTTGCACTGCCCACGGGCGTAATTTGCGAGCCATGATTGTGGGTGGTCTGCCCTACCTCATCATGGCCCTGACACTTTTCGGGCTTTACGCGGTGGGCTGGCTGAACAACTTGAGCCTGCCAATTTCCCTGACTACGGGTTTTGGACTGATGGGGATCTGGTCGGTGGTGTGTGTCCTTCGGTCACAGCCCCTGCCGAGACATGCCGGTTCGCTGGTTTTAGCCTGGAGGGTTGCGGAGTTTCGATCGTTCCTCCGGCAACTCGTGGCCTCCTCCATTGAGAACGGAGGGTTTGCCGGAAATCAGCTCCTCATGTTGTATTTTCTGGCGCAGGCGGGGACCGGCATACTATCCGCTAACAATTTCGCCATGCGCATCGGCATGTTGGGTTTCAGCCTGCTTGCTCAACCTCTGGCGCAATTGATGCTGGCTCGGCTTTGTTCGGCGGAGGAGAAGGAGAGGCCAAGACTGTTTCGCCGCTGGATACTGGCTATCCTTGTCATGGTCCTGCTTTGCGCCCTCGCAATTCTGGTACTCCGAGTTCCAGTGATTCGCGTAGTTTACATGCGCGGCAAATTCCAAGCAGCCGAACTAAATACGGTCGCAAGTCTTTTGCGGGCATGGATCGGGTATTTCGTGGTTATGTCCGTAAACGCCGGTGTAGCCCGGTACCTTTTCCTCCGGCATCAAGGACGCCTCTACGTGCGCCGCCAGTTGTCAGCCTACATGGCCGCCAATCTGCTGCGGCTGGTAATCATGGGCGCCACCGACGCTCCCTGGATCATCTGGTGTTCCGTGGCGACCGAAGCATCTGCGCTCCTTCTCAACTTGCATACCTGTGTCGCGGGTGCAACCCCCCGCGAGATAGCTCCCGCTCTGACCACGAGTAGCGAGGCACCCTGATGGCTATGGCGAAATCAAAGCCGATGCTGCTATCCCCGTTCCTGGGGTGTCTGACCGCTGCGCTTGTGGGGGTGTACTGGCCCATTTACCTTCTGCATCCGTCCGTGGCTATTCTGGGTTTCCGCATTGCCATGTTCGCGACCTGCATGACGCTGTGTGTATTGTGGTGGCGCTTGGATGTCACTCGCGCCGAAAGAGAACTTGCCGGTATCTTGGCAATCGTGGTCATCGTAGCGTTTGCGACTTCCTGGTTCTCCATCAATCCCGAGCGGGCACTGCTGGAGTGGTTGAAGCTCTTAATCATCTCTGGGGCCGCCATCGGGTTGTGCCGCGCGCTGCGCCATGCACCAACGGCAAAGGCCTTTAGCACCTCTCTAATTATTGCCAGTGGGATTATCGGAGCCCTGATACTCACCACGTACCTGCGCGACATGGGTCTGGTAGCGCCTACGTATGAGGCAACCCGAGCCTTCAAGGGACATGCCGAGAACCAAGGGATTTCGCTCAACAGTATCGCCTTCGACTGCATGTTCTCGTATGTCTGCGGAATGTGCCTTGTCCGTGGCACCAGGAAGTTTTGGTTGCTTGGGCTGGTGCTGCTAGCCATCTGTTCCGCGTTGACTGGATCGCGTGCGCCGCTAGCCACGTCGGCACTGAGCGGGCTGATCTTGCTAACCATTAATGCCTTGCGAAGCCGGCGCCTGCTGATCTGGGCAGGCGGCGCGCTCCTGGCTTTCGCCATGGTTTGGGGCCCAGCCGTTGCCGTCGTTACGCTCAAATCCAGCGAGATGTCGGCGTTTACCGAAGGCAGATGGGGGTTGTGGTCGGTTGCCCTGCAAAAGTTCGCTCAGCGGCCCTTGCTGGGGTACGGATTTGCCTCGGTCGATGACGATCCTATTCCCTACACGGTTAATCGGGGCGGATATCACAGCGAATATTTTACGCTTCTTGCCGAGCAAGGGGTTCTCGGCACGACCGCGGTGCTGGGCTTATTCGTGTTCTTGCTTCGTCGCTGCTGGGGGCTGGCGTTCCACCGTTCCTATACTTGGCAGAATGGGCAGTGGGCGTTACTGGGCTGTCTTATTTTGTTCTTGCGGGCTGGGGTGGAGATTGACGGGCTCTTTGGAATCGCCAAGGGCCCAGGGGACTTTCTCGCATACATTCTTGTGGCCATCGTCGTCAACCGGTTCTCGCGCGAGGAAGATTACGTGACGGCCAATCATGGAGGATACGCGTCCGCCTCTCGCGCACTTGCTTCACTGTCGCCGATCCCGCCGGCAATCTAAAAAGTAGCCGTCCTCCGAACCGGCGAGCGAACGCTCGAAACGGGGGATGAACTGACAATGTCTAGAGAATCCGTAACCGCCGTTACCGTCGATGGGCGTTGCCGATCGCGCGTGATCATGTATACGCCGGAGCCGGCAGGCGGCATGGCGTACTATGTGTCGGAACTGGTTGTGGCATTAGCCCAGGCCGGGGTGAGAGTTGTACTGTTGGCTCCGGCCAATTTCCAGCACAATGCCAAAGTGTGTGCGGCCGGGGCGGAACTGGTGCATGCCCCGTGCCGCAAGACATCGAAGGCAGGACTCAGCGAACGCCTCCTGAGGAATGTTAGATTCGCGGCCGAAACGGCCCGCGTACTGTTCCGGCTGGTACGGCGGGGCGACATCGTCCATTTGCAGGATACTTTCAATCTTCCGTTAGGGCTGGTGTTTTTTTTGTTGCCGATCCTGCGAGGCGGCTCGGTTGTGTTTACCGCGCATGATCCCCTGCCGCACCGGTGGCACTTCCCTCGGGGCTTTCTCTGGCTGGAGCGCAGGATCCTGCAGCTCTCCTGTCAACTGAGCGATGGCATCATCGTCCACAACAACAGCGGGAAGGATGTGCTGGTTCGGAAGCTCAGTCAGCAGGCAAATCGTATTTTTGTAATTCCCCACGGAGCGTATTCCAATGCCGCGGACGGCAACCAACCATACCCGCGATTCGATTGTCTCCGCCTCTTGGCGTTCGGCGCGATTCGGGAGAACAAAGGCCTTCACTTGGCGATTCGGGCGGTTCAGATCGCGGCTTCGGTTTCCCCCGTTCCCATCCGCCTTACGATTGCAGGAGGCTTGGCCAATGCCGCGGAAGAACCATACTGGCGCGCTTGCAAGCAGTTGATCAGCGCCAGGCCGGAAGGTATCGAGGTGATCGAACGCCACATCGCGGACGAAGAAATCGGACCTCTGCTGGCGCGTCATCATGCCGTTCTTCTCCCCTACACAGAGTTCTTTGCGGAGAGCGGAGTCGCCAATCTGGCTTTATCGCACCAGCGGCCCATTATTGCTTCCACTGCCGGAGGCCTGGGCAACCTCATCGACCAGGGGCAATGCGGTATTCCTATTGCAGCGCCAAGCGCGGAAGCGGTAGCCTACGCCATCGCAAAAGCAGTGCAGGCGGGTCCCGAACGGCTGCATAAGATGGGTATCGCGGGTGGCGAGTTCATCCGAAAAACGCGATCTTGGAATTCCATTGCGCGCCAAACCGCCCAAGTCTACTCCCAACTGGGTAAGCTCCACGTGCAGGGCGGCACACCGCAGGCCGTCTTTCTTACTGCCGATAAGAATCCACAAGGGCTTAAGTCTTGAACAATTCGCAAACTCGTGCAAACCGAATTCTTCTCGTGGTTACGGCCCTAGGGTGCGGAGGGGCCGAATTGCAGGTGGTTCGCCTTGCGACCGAATTGCGGGCGCGAGGATGGGAAGTAGCTGTAGTCTCGCTGGTCAAGTTGGAATATTGTGTGCACGGAAACGGCCTGCTAGATCAACTTGAGCCGCAGCGCATCGCCGTCCATTCCCTGGAGATGAAGCCGGGTGTGCCCGCACTCAGGGCAGTATTTCGGCTTCGTTCGCTGATCCGGAGTTTTCGGCCAGACGTGGTGCACTGCCATATGTATCACGCGAGTATTCTGGGCCGTATTACCCGGCTGTTCTGCCGGATGCCGGTATTGATCTCTACCGTCCACAGCACGAGAGAAGCTTCCCGACAGGGCGGCCCGACTTGGCATAAGGAGCTGCTCTACCGGGTGACCGATGCTCTCGCGGATCGCACCACGATTGTCTGTCAGGCTGGCCTCGAAAGGTATTCGCGGGTCGGAGCGGTACCAGCACTCAAGCTGCGCCTGGTTCCAAACGGCATCGATACCGAGATCTTCACACGCTCAGAAGAACGGCGGCAGCGTGTTCGCGAAGCCTTGGGCATCAGCTCCGAGTTCGTGTGGCTGTCCGCCGGCAGACTCGTCGAAGCTAAGGATTATCCAACTCTGTTTCGGGCGCTCGAACTGATGGGCCCTAACCGCTTTGTCGTCCTTATCGTCGGCACCGGCCGCCTCGAACCGGAATTACGAAACGAATGTAGCAGGCGCGGTCTGGACGGCCAGGTTCGATTCTGCGGTCACCGAGAGGACATGCTCAACCTTTATTGTGCCGCGGACGCCTTTGTCATGTCTTCGAAACTGGAAGGTTTGCCCTTGGTGCTGTTGGAAGCTGCCTCCACTGGGTTGCCGGCGGTGGTGACCAGCGTGGGCGGAAATCCCGAGATCGTCGTGCATGACGTCAGTGGTTATGTTGTGCCGCCGGGCGACCCGGCCCAGCTCGCTGCGGCCTTGCGGAGGTTGATGGAAGCCGGGCTCGAGTGCCGTAAGGACATGAGCCAAGCTGCCCGCCAACATTGTTATGAGCATTATCGGATGGAGGTCGTTATGGACAGATGGCTCGATCTCTATGCCGAGTGCTTGCCAACCGTGCTCCTCAATCGGGCAATTAGCGGTTCGGTGTAGTCCCTCTTTAATCCGCGACAACCGGCCATTTGGGGCAACTTATGTCACCCTTTCAGCAAATGCCTGAGTGCATCCTACGACTCTTGCAGTGCTTACGTTATCGCAGGGACAGCTCACTAGTTCGCTACAAATCAGCTCATCAGGACAGGAGAACTGACGTTTTAGAGAACATACAGACAAACCAGCCAAAGCGAATTCTCTTCGTGGTCACCATACTTGGGGTGGGAGGGGCCGAGTTACAATTGGTTCGCCTTGCGACCGAGTTGCGGGCGCGAGGATGGAGAGTCTGTGTGGTCTCCCTTGTCAAGTTCGAATCGATGGTGCCGTATGCCCAACGCCCAATCCATCAGCTGGAGCAGCAGCGCATCCCAGTCCTTTCGCTGGACATGAAGCGCGGTGTACCTGATCTTGGGGCAGTATTTCGACTCCGGTCGCTAATTCGGAGCTTTCGGCCTGATGTGGTGCATTGCCATATGTACCACGCGAATATTTTGGGCCGCATTGCCCGGCTGTTTTGCCGGATGCCGGTATTGATTTGTACCGCACACAATTATAGGGAAGCGTCCCGGCGAGGCGGACCTACTTGGCATAAGGAACTCATCTATCGCGCGACGGACATTCTGGCCGACTACACAACCATCATCTGCAACGCCGCCTCCAATCGCTACGTTCGGGTGGGAGCCGTGCCGCGAAAAAAGCTGCGCATGATCCCGAATGGCATCGATACCGAGTTATTCGCTCCCTCGAAGGAACGGCGCCAACGGACCCGCAACGCCCTCGGCATCGGCTCAGAGTTCGTATGGTTAGCCGTCGCTCGGCTCGTCAAGGCGAAGGATTATCCGACTCTCTTCGGCGCCTTGGAAGTACTAGGCCGTAAGGACCTTGTTGTCCTTATTGCTGGCACCGGGCCTCTCGAACAGGAGCTTCGCGATGCATGTTGCAGGCGCGGCCTGAGTGGACAGGTGCGTTTCCTCGGCATGCGTGAGGATACGCTCGACCTGTACAATGCCGCCGACGCCTTTGTCATGTCGTCTCAACTGGAAGGCTTGCCTTTGGCGCTGCTGGAAGCTGCCTCGGTAGGTTTGCCGGCGGCCGTCACCGACGTGGGAGGAAATCCGGAGATTGTCGTAGACGGAGTCACTGGTTATGTTGTACCGCCTCGTGACTCGGCACAGCTCGCCGCGGCCTTGCGACAGATGATGGAAGCTGGGCCCGAGTGCCGGGAGGCCATGGGTCACGCCGCCCGGCAGCATTGTCAACAGCACTACGGTATCGCGGCCGTGATGAGCCAATGGCTTGCTCTATACTCCGAGTGCTTGGCCAGCTGCCCCAGACAATCGCTTGGGGGCGCCGATTTCGGATGCCGTCGGCGCGGCAGGAGAGAAAACCGCATCAGCAGGCTAGGTACGGAAGTCTTTTCGCACCAACCCGCTGAGGTACGCTCAGTAGGCCTTCCGAAATCCAAGACGGCGCTGGGCGCGCTGGTCATCTCGCTCGATTTCGAACTGTTCTGGGGCGTGCGGGATCGCTTCGCTCTCGATCAAGCCGAGCGTGGCCGGCTGTTGGCAGCCAGAGCTGGCATTCCCCGCCTGCTCGATTTGTTCGACGAGTTTTCCGTGCACGCCACTTGGGCAACAGTCGGCCTTCTTTTTGCCCGTTCTCGACAGGAAGCAGAGGCTTTCTGGCCGCTAGAGCGGCCGCGCTACCGCGAGGCCCGCTTGGATCCCTATCGTGAGCGCTTGGGCGCCGATGAGTACGAGGACCCTTTCCACTTCGCTCCGAGTCTGATCGCTCAGATAGCGCAGCGAGCAGGGCAGGAGATTGCATCGCACTCCTTCTCTCACTACTACTGTATGGAATGGGGGCAAACCGAGGCGGACTTCGCGGCCGATTTGAAGAGCGCCGTGGCCATCGCAGCTAACTCGGGCTATACCCTTCGCTCGTACGTATTCCCGCGAAATGAGGTCAACCCCGCCTATCTGCCGGCTCTGGAGCGCGCGGGGATTTGGGCCTATCGTGGGAATGAACCAGTGGGCGACAAAGAGGCTGCTCCTTTTTCGGAACAGCGCCGTCTGGATAAGCGCGCCGGCCGCCTCCTGGATAGCTACCTGGACCTCCACGGGCATCAGACTTGCGCCTGGCCCGGGCGCTCGCTGCCGGCGCCCATCCTGGCTAGCCGGTATCTCCGTTCCTACCATCCCGTCTTTTGCCGCTTTGAACCTTGGCTCCTTCAAAGAATTGAAAAGGCAATGAAACATGCGGCACAGCGAGGCGAGATCTTCCATCTCTGGTGGCATCCGGAAGACTTCGCCTCCAACTACGGCCAAAACCTTCGAGTGCTCCGGCGCGTGCTGGAAATGTTTGCCGGCTATCGCACCCGGTACGGGATGGTCTCGCTCAATATGGCGGAGGTTGCGAGCCGAGTTGGGGTGACTACCCTCCAGACCAGTCTTGAGAGTATCAACGAATCTGCATGAAACACTGTCAAAGTGATGCAGTCGCACCATCCGCTTTGTGCTAAGGAGCTCCACGAAGCCAGAGGTTAGATCATGCCATTCTCGCGGAAGCGCGTTGCATTCACAAAGATCCTTAACGGGACAGGCATCATCCGCCTGATCGAAGCCTTTCCGACTCGCGCCGGACTCCTTGTCTTAACCTATCATAGACTCGGTAATAAGCCAGACTGTGACTTTGACCGCGGCGTGATCTCTGCCTCTGCCGACCAATTTGATCAGCAGATCGCTTTTCTCAAGCGTCGTTTTCCAATTGTTGACTTTGAGGAAGCGCTGCGCCTGCTGCGTAATCCCACGGGGATGAAGCATTATTATGTACTCCTGAGTTTCGATGACGGGTATCTGGACAACTATGAAGCCGCACTTCCGGTGCTGCGAGCTCACGGCTGTTCGGCGATCTTTTTTGTCGTGCCGCAACTGGTAGGAACCGCAACTCTTCCATGGTGGGACGAAATCGCGTTCCTGGTAAGGAGTTGTCGGCGCTCAACGCTGGAGATATCTCCATATAAACTGGAACTTGGGCCCGACCGCGAACCGGCCATCGAGGTACTGTTACGGCTTTTCAAGTCCACCGCCAATCGCGAGCCCGATATTTTTTTGGAACAGCTCAGGGAGCAGGCAAATATTCCAATACCTATCCAGCCCCGGAGGTTCATGAACTGGGTAGAGATTTGCGAGCTCGCTGAGAGTGGAATGGAAATCGGATCCCATACAGCTTCTCACCTGGTTTTGGGCCGGCTGCCACCGGGGAGGCAACTCCAAGAACTGGTGAGCTCCAAGATGGAAATTGAAGCCCACACACGAATGCGGGTACGCGCTGTGGCCTATCCTGTGGGATCCCGCACTGCTTTCAGCGAAACTACCGAGCAACTGGTGATTCACGCGGGTTATGAAGCCGCATTTTCCTCTTATGGTGGAATGAATTCTCCGCCAGAATGCCGGCTTACGAGTATTCGCCGCATGGTGCCCTGGAGATTGGGAGATTCGATGTTTGCGACCGAGATGAGTCTCATGAGCCATTTCGGGCCGGAACTGTCCAGACTAGCCGAGAATCGAAGTTTGTACCGCAACTGGTAGCACTCTTGTCGTATCCGCGATGCCGAGCGCACGCACCAGCCTGCCAAACGCGTCAAAGAGTGAGCCCATCAACCTTTCTTTGGAAGCGAGAAGAATTGTGAGCGCCGAGTTGAAGCGGATGTTCACCCCAAAGCCGGAGAGCAATTGTAGCGGAAAGCTGTTCGGTTTCAACGGGGTTTGCGGCGTGCGGGCAGCTTTTTCCGCGTGACTACAGGTATGTCGCTGTGAGGCAGCGCTTCCGGCAGGCGCAGCTAGTACCGCGTCTGCGGTGCTGTAGTGCAAAACTCCGAATAGGACAATTTTGCCGTTGGATAGCGGTTGCTGAGGGCGGCGAAAATTTTGAAGCTTGCCAGTTCTGGTTACCTGAAGCAGGTCCGTTTTTGCGCCACCCGCGAGCTCCCGAGCGGCGCACGGGCCGAAACCGTCTTCCTCGGTTTCAACGACCCCTACCTGGCCGTTCTCAACAATTTCAACTTGAGTGTCGCTCGTCATCCCGGCGTTTCTCATGCTCAACTTGCTCTACGCGCAGGCCGAAAGCCACTGTCGTAGCGAGAGAGGTGTGACCCAGAAGGGCTGCCAACTCGGCCAGTTGCCCTGGGTTCTCCTTCAAGAAACTCCACGCGAACGTATGCCGTAGCGTCCGCGCCGAGACTCTCAAGCGCGTGATCTTGGCCCGCCGAGCTAAGTTCCAGATCACGGACTGAATAGATCGAATCGAGAGAGGTAATCGGGTCTCGCTCAAAAAGAGAAGATCCGAAGAGCGCAAGGGATCGCGCGACTTGAGGTAAGCATTCAGTCCTCGCCGCGCACCGGCTGGCAGTGGTACCCTGCGTTCCGGCCCTTCAAGGGGCCGGATCTCAACCCATCCTGTCCGTGGGCGGAGCACCACATCGAGCACTCGCAGTCCCGCTACCTCGCTCACTTGGAGTCCCGTCTGCAACATCGGCTGCAGCAGGGCGTAGTTCCGCTTTCGCAGCCCATGGGGCGACCGTCCAGCGGCGCGCAGCAAGGAGTTTATTTCGTCCTCCGTCAGACACTGAAGAAGGAAGCTTCGCCGCAGGTGCTTGATCTTGAGCCATGCTGTCGCGTCGGTTTTGAGAACACCGCGCTGGTACGCCCAGCGGCAAAGACGACGCAGAGCCTGCAGCTGCCGGTTAACGATAGCCGGTTTGAGGCCCTTCTGTTGAGATAAATGAAGGTGAAACTCCTGCAGGTCCGTCTTCGTGAACTCTCCCAGTTCGCGCGGATCGTACCATCGCAGGAACTCCTCCAAGTCGTACTGGTACACGCGAATCGTTCGGGGCGCCAAACCTTCCTCGTCCAAAGCCCGCACGAGTCCGGCCACCCAGTCCGAACCTGCAGTTTTTCCCACCTAGCGTATTTCACGCAATGTTGACTCCCCCGATAGGCCCGCGATTCCTGCGTATAATACAGCGCCTTCCAGCACCGGGGATAAAATGGAGGCTGTACATTACGTGCTTATACATAAAACATTAAGATACTTGTCAAGCTGTGGAAAGCGTCTTCTTAGTTAGGGAAAGTATCTTCCAGCGTGCCGGGTACCTCTCGATGTTCTTTAACCCTTTTCGCGACTGAACAGCAGAGGAATCAATGACCCTCAGCCAGGGAGGCAGTGAGACACGCGCAGCGGCGAATCTGCTTCTCGCAGAAGGA
>Ga0182035_10001085_pt1 | contig 13537 bp, 9 predicted proteins | sample flu12Cox44000170_FD_125969 | JGI IMG/M metagenome (GOLD analysis project Ga0182035, IMG submission 125969) | Lab enrichment of tropical soil microbial communities from Luquillo Experimental Forest, Puerto Rico - flux4day.12C.oxic.44.000.170 | ecosystem: Environmental > Terrestrial > Soil >...
AAAACAGAAAAGCAAAAGGGAAAGGCTATTGAAATAACTTGAGCAAGAAAAAAGAAATCAGAATCGGAACGCCCTTTTTTCCCCGACCATTGGCCGGTTAATTGGCCCAATTCAGTAATTCGCTATAGACACGCCTGATTTGATGGTTCACATCACGCGGACGTTGGAGAAATTCTTTCTACTTGACACCGGTATTCGCTTTCTCTAAGTTTGCAAGATTATAGTAAGGTGTTCGAGGGTTCCGGGTACCGTCCTAGCAGAAATGACTCGATCCGGTGCCTGAAGACTGGCAGGCGCGGGGTCGCTGGAACCTCAATTGCGAACACTGCCGCAGTGAGTACTTAGCAATGGACAGTCCTCGTGATCCGCCCTCGGTGACTCGACTGTTGAAGCAGTGGAGCGACGGTAACAAACAGGCCTTGGACCAGTTGATGCCGGTTGTCTATGACCAACTCCACAAACTGGCCTCGCGTTGTTTACGCGCGGAACGCCCGGATCACACCCTTCAACCTACCGCTCTGGTGCATGAAGCGTATCTGCGTCTGGTCGATGCCGATGTGACTTGGCAGGATCGCGCGCATTTCTTTGCCGTTTCCGCACGCCTGTTGCGCCGCATCCTTGTCGATCATGCGAAAACCAGCAAACGGAAAAAACGCGGCGCAGGTGTTGAAAAGGTTCCCCTGGATGAAACCATGATTGTTGGGTCTGAGTTTTCAGTCGGAATTGTCGAATTGGATGCCGCCCTTGAACGCCTGGCCTCCCAGGACCAGCGCAAATACGAAATTCTGGAGCTGCTTTGTTTCGGCGGTCTGACCTATGACGAGGCCGCGGCTGTTCTGAATATCTCGAAGGCGACTGTGCATCGCGAGCTGAGGATGGCCAAGGCCTGGCTCCATCGCGAACTTTCTCACGGGGTCTCGTAGCACAAAGCGCGTCATGCTCCACTCATCGGATCGCTGGAAGCAGATCGAAGACCTCTTTTATGTAAGCCTCGAATTACCCTCTGAATCCCGTTCGGCTTTCCTCGACGAATGTTGCGGTACCGACACCGAATTGAGAAGAGAGGTGGAGAGCCTGTTGGATTCCGACGGGAAGCCCATGGACGTTTTACAACAATCGGTTGCCAATGCGGCGTATGACCTGTTTGCACGACACTCAGCGACACCGATTGCCCCAGGCAAACGGCTTGCCCACTACGAAATTACCTCCTTCCTCGGATCGGGCGGCATGGGACAGGTGTATCTCGCGGTGGACACGCGTCTCAAACGCAGCGTCGCCATCAAAATTCTGACCTCGGCACTGACTCAGGATGAACGTGCATTGCGCCGTCTCGAGCAAGAAGCGCGGGCCGCCTCGGCTCTCAATCATCCCAACATACTAACGATCTACGAATTCGGCGTCGTGGACGAGCTTCATTACATTGCTTCGGAGTACGTCGAGGGACCGACACTTCGCCAGAAGCTCGGTGGTGCCAGGCTCGCGTTAGAAACTGCGCTCGATATTGGTCTGCAGATTGCCAGCGCTCTGGAGACTGCCCACACCTCCGGAGTCGTTCATCGCGATGTCAAACCCGAAAACGTTGTCGTGCGAAACGACGGTCTCTTGAAAGTTCTCGACTTTGGCATCGCCAAATTGACGGAGGCTCACGAGGAGGAAACCGTCAGGCCGGCGCCGTGCGCTGTCCCGATCTCGGTCAGTCAAGCCGGCATGGTGATCGGTTCGGCAAGATACATGTCGCCGGAACAGGCCTGCGGGGAAACCGTTGATGCAAGGAGCGACATTTTCGGCCTGGGAGTGGTGCTCTATGAAATGATTGCAGGGCGAGCGCCGTTTGACGGCCAAACGGTCAATGATGTGATTGCAGAGATCCTGAAGGGTTCGCCCCCCAGTCTGGCAACGGTCGCCCCGGGGTTGCCGTCCGAACTTCAGAGAATTGTTGACAAAGCGATGTGTAGGGACCGCGAGGCTCGCTATCAGACGATTGCGGAGTTCTCACGCGATCTATGGGTGCTCAAAAAGGAGATCGAGTTCCAGGCTCACGCAAATGGGAGCGCAAACCGAACTTTGCAAGGCCTTGGAGGGCTCGGGATCGCGGCTAAGACGAAAAGCGGCATTGCCCTGGTGACGTTGCGGAGTCATTTAGCCCATGCCGTTCGATCTTTTCGGACTATCGTGGCGTCAGTAATTCTGGTGCTAGCCGTGGCTGGCGGCTACTTCGCTTTCTTGCGGTCGGACACGAATCGCGGGCCGGAGAAGGTGCGGAGCCTGGCCATTCTGCCGTTTCAGAACCTGAAGCCGGATCCGGCGACCGATTTCCTCGGATTTTCACTCGCGGATGCGGTAATTACCGAGCTCAGTTATGTCAACGCGCTCACCGTGCGTCCTTCGTCCGCAGTGGGCACGTACCGCAACCAGGCCGTTGATCCACAAAAGGTTGGCTCCCAGTTGAATGTGGACACTTTGCTGACGGGAACCTTTTTGACAGACGGTGAAGACTTGCGCATCACGGCTCAACTCATCGACGTCAAGACCGACAAAATCCTCTGGCGGGATACAATCGATGTGAAGTATGACAAGCTTCTGACCGTGCACGACCGCGTTTCGCGCGAGATCATCCGTGGACTGGAGTTGAGCCTTTCACCGGCCGAAACTGCCCATCTGAAGCGCGCCAGCCCTGTTGGAGCGCTCGCCTATGAATATTACCTGCGTGGTGTGGATCTGTATTGGCTGAACGACTTCTCGGCCGCGATTTCGATGCTGGAGAAGTCGGTGGCGATGGAACCGAGCTATGCCCCCGCATGGGCCCACCTGGGGCACGCGTATGCCACCAATGCGTCACTGCACTTGGCTGGCCGGGAGTTTTACAAGAAGGCTGAGGATGCTTACCAGCGCGCCCTGGCGCTGGACCCTTCTCTGCTCGTGCCACGGATCTACTTGGCAAACCTGTTGACCAACACCGGGAGAGTAGAGGAGGGCGTGCCCCTTCTGCGCCGCGCTTTGCAGACCAATCCCAACAACGCGGAAGCACATTGGGAACTCAGCTACGCCTATCGCTTCGGTGGGATGCTAGCGGAGTCTGTGGCAGAGGCGGAACGCGCTCGCGGACTCGACCCGCAGGTCAAGATCAACAGCTCCGCGCTGAATGGCTATCTCTACTTGGGGCAATACGAAGAGTTTCTGAAGAGCCTTCCTGTCAACAATTCGGCCTACATCCTTTTTTATCGAGGATTCGGGGAGTATCACGAAAAGAAATGGGAGCAGGCGTCCAGAGACCTGAACAGGGCGTATGAACTGGATCCGACCCTCCTTCCGGCGCAGATCGGCAAAGCGTTGAGCTACGCTATGGCTCAACAGAGGACGCGTGGTCTTGAATTTCTTCGTGAGACCGAAGCCGGGATCGACGAGCGGGGAGTGACCGATGGGGAGCTGCTCTACAAGGTTGCACAGGTCTACGCTGTGCTCGCCGACAAGACCTCCTCCCTGCGGATGCTTCGCCGCTCCATTGATAGCGGCTTCTTCTGCTATCCCTACTTTGTGAGAGACCCTCTGCTCGATAGCCTGCGGGATCAACCCGGCCTCGGTGAGCGCATGGCGGAGGCCCGTCGTCGCCACGAGGACTTCAAAGCAAAATTCTTTTGAGCCAGTTCCCCGAAGTCTCGTCTCGCTAAGCGCGAAGCTTCCAACTTCAGCCTCGCGTTCTACAAGCCAAGACATACAAGCCAAGACATTTACTTGGAACAAAGGACGAGTATCGTCTTCTGAGCTTCCGCCCGCCGGAGGATCCGAAGGAAGAATTGAATCAGTGAGGTTTTTCACGTCTGTTTGTCGCTTTACAACTAGGGGGCTCAAAAGGGCAGGTGATTCAACCACGTATCGGTTGATCGACGTCATTTCGCATTCCAGCTGACGAGTCGGAGTAGAGATTGAAAGGCAAGAGTTTCAAAAAGTTGGAAAGGAACGAGGAGGGACTTCATGACGCTTTATCAAGCAGAATACATTTGGCAGGACGGATCGACGCCGACCCAGCAGCTTCGTTCGAAGTCCAGGATTATCAACTTGCCCGCAAATCGCCCCGTCGAGATAGATGATTTTCCCACATGGTCATTCGACGGGTCTTCCACCTACCAGGCTGTCGGGAGTGATTCCGACTTGATCCTCAAGCCGGTCAATTTTGCCTGCGATCCACTTCGAGGTGCCGGCAACTTCCTCGTTTTGTGTGAAGTTTTCAATCCGGACGACACTCCACACGAGACAAACGCGAGGGCCCAATTGCGCCAGGTCTTGGATTCCGGCGTCGGCGAGGCGGAACCCTGGATCGGGTTTGAACAGGAATATGCCTTGCTCAAGGGGAAACTCCCCTTGGGATTTCCTGACAACGGTTATCCCGCGCCGCAAGGTCCATATTACTGCGGTGTTGGCGCCGACACTGCATTCGGGCGACCGGTCATCGAAGCTCACACAAGGGCCTGCCTTACTGCGGGCTTGATGATCTATGGGATTAACGCGGAGGTGTTGCCGGGGCAGTGGGAATTTCAGGTCGGCTATCGCGGGCTGCTGGGTGAAAGCGCCGACCCGTTGACCGTTTCCGACCATCTCTTGTTTGCGCGCTGGCTCTTGTTTCGTATCAGCGAAGATTTCGGCGTATCTCCAACACTCGCGGCTAAACCCGTCAAAGGAGACTGGAACGGTTCAGGCATGCACACGAATTTCTCAACCAAAACGATGCGCGATCCGGAGACCGGTTTGGAGGCGATTGAGCGCGCAATCGAGGCCCTCGAAGCAAGGCACGATGAGCATATTCGCGCTTACGGCAACGGACTGGAGGAACGCTTGACTGGACTGCATGAGACCTGCGCGATCAACGAATTTCGCAAAGGCGTCGCTGATCGGGGCGCGTCGGTCCGCATCCCGACGCACGTAGCTTCCCGAGGTTGCGGTTATCTGGAAGACCGCCGCCCGGCTGCCAATGCCAATCCTTATCTCGTGTCCGCGCGCATTGTGGAGACCGTGTGCAGCAGCGACAAAAGCCCTCAAGGAAATCGCGTGCTACAGCACGCCGATTAACTCTTGCTTCGATAGGGAGCAATCAACATGAAACTCGAATTGTCGGACGGTACAGTCCTTTCTGGTCGATCATTTGGCGCCTTGCGGGAAGCGCGGGGTGAAGTAGTGTTCAATACCGGAATGGTGGGGTATGTGGAGACTCTTACCGATCCTTCCTATCGGGGACAGATTCTTGTAATGACATATCCGTTGATGGGCAACTATGGCGTTCCGGAAGGTCCGTTCGAGAGTCCGCGCATCCAGGTCCAGGCGCTGATCGTTCATCAACATTGTCCTCGACCCGCTCACCACGCCTCACGTCGCAGCCTCGGCGCATGGTTAAAGAGCCAGGGGATACCTGCGATGAAAGGTGTGGATACTCGCACTTTGACACGGCATCTTCGTAGCCACGGCACGATCACGGGCGAACTTCGGTTTGAAGAGTCCGAGATGACTGATCCTTTGTCTGAAGGCGATTGTCCTCTCTCCTCCGAAGACGTCGACATGTCAAAAGTAATCGAACTCGTGCAGCCAAACGAAGTGACGCGCTATCCGGGAGGCGACCTTAAGATTCTCGTCGTCGATACAGGTACCAAAGATAACATTGTCCGCTGTCTCCTAGCTCTCGGAGCGAGCGTTATCCGGGTTCCGTGGAATCATCCTTGGGAAACCTATCTCCATCGAGTTGATGGCCTGATGCTTACCAACGGCCCCGGCGATCCAGCCCAGCTTTCCGGGCAAATCGAGCGGGTACGGGCGGCACTGCAGTCTGGCATCCCGATTTTCGGAGTGTGCCTCGGGCATCAATTGCTGGCGATGGCTGCCGGAGCAGAGATCTACAAGCTCAAATACGGTCACCGTTCACACAACCAACCCGTTGTGGATGGCGCTACCAAGCGGGCCTATTTGACCAGCCAAAACCATGGCTTTGCCGTCGACGTAGCGCGCATGGGCAAAGAATGGGAAACCTGGTTTGTCAATTTGAATGATGGTTCGAATGAAGGAATCCGCCACAGATATAGGCCATTTTGCTCCGTGCAATTTCATCCTGAATCGGCAGCCGGTCCGAGAGATACGCAGTTTCTGTTTAAAGACTTCCTCGCGACGGCCGGGGAATGTCGCCGCAGAGATTGAGAAGACGTACAAGGGCGCCGCGTTCGGCTCAAGTCATTTACACGAGGTGAGATATGAAACTGTCCTCTTTGTTTCCCAAGAGAGTTTTGGTTTTGGGTTCAGGTGCAATCAAGATTGGTCAGGCCGGCGAATTCGACTATTCCGGTACTCAAGCGCTCAAAGCGCTCAAGGAAGAGGGCCTTTACACCGTTCTCATCAACCCCAACATCGCGACCATCCAGACTTCCCACGACTTTGCTGACAATGTCTACTTCCTGCCGATCACTCCCGATTTCGTTGAAAAAGTTATCGCCGCAGAAAAAGTCGATGCCATCCTGCTCAGCTTTGGCGGGCAAACGGCCCTTAATTGCGGCCTCGAACTGCAGCGATCGGGTCTCCTGGAGCGCTACAAGGTGCGCGTGTTGGGTACTCCGGTTTCAGCCATCGAGGCGACAGAAGACCGCCAACTTTTCATCAATAAGCTCGCTGAGATCGATGTGAGGACGGCACGAAGCAGAGCGGTCACGAGTCCGGAGGAGGCTCTCGTCGCTGCTCGAGAGATTGGCTTCCCCGTCATGCTGCGTGCAGCATTTGCTTTGGGTGGGAAAGGTTCGGGGGTCGCCAGAGATGAAGAGGAATGTCTCACCCTTGCGGCTCGTGCTTTTGTCGGAGCTCCTCAAGTGTTGGTCGAAGAATATCTGGGAGGCTGGAAAGAGATCGAATACGAAGTCGTGCGAGACGGCTTCGACAACTGCGTCACCGTGTGCAATATGGAGAACGTAGATCCTATGGGTATCCACACCGGCGAATCGATCGTGGTGGCGCCCTCACAAACTTTGAACGACCAAGAATACCAGGGACTTCGCGATATCTCGCTCAAAGTCATTAGGCACCTGGGCGTAATTGGGGAATGCAACATTCAGTTCGCGCTGCATCCCGAGACCGGGGACTATCGAGTAATCGAGGTGAATGCCCGGCTCTCGCGCTCCTCAGCCCTCGCTTCGAAGGCTACCGGGTATCCGTTGGCCTACATCGCCGCCAAACTGGCACTCGGATACCGATTGTCTGACCTGAAAAACGCCATTACCAAAACGACCACCGCTTTTTTCGAACCCGCACTCGACTACATCGTTTGCAAGATTCCCAGGTGGGATTTGCAGAAGTTCGAGGGATTAGAGCAGAGGATCGGGTCTGAAATGAAGTCGATTGGCGAAGTCATGGCCATCGGACGAACCTTCGGCGAAGCTTTGCAGAAAGCATTGCGAATGTTGGAGATCGGCGTGGATGGTCTGGACCCGAATGCTTTCTCCTTCGACGAGTTAAGGGCAGCGATTGAGACACCATCGCCGAAGCGAATCTTCGCCGTCGCGCGTGGCTTGGCGGAAGGAATGAGCATTGATGAAGTCTCGCGCTTGACTGCGATTGACTCGTTCTTTGTTGCCGAAATTTCCCGCTTGATAGGTATTGCGCACCAGCTGTCGTCAATTCCCGCCGGCCAGCAGCTTTCGTCCAACATCGCGAGTAGCATCCGTCAGGCTAAACGTGCTGGATACTCTGATCGCTTTATCGCCAAGCGATTGGATTGTGAGGAAATCGAGGTAAGAGAATTTAGACATCGGCTCGGAATCACTCCGCATCTGGCGCAAGTCGATACCCTTGCCGCAGAGTATCCCGCCGAAACCAACTATCTTTACCTCACATATAGTGCAGACCGAGCGGATGTTCAGGTTGACCGGCGAAAAAAGATTCTGGTGCTAGGCTCCGGCTGTTACCGCATTGGATCGAGTGTGGAGTTTGACTGGTGTGCAGTGCATACGGCTTTAGAGGCTCGGGATCTCGGCTATGAAACACTCCTGCTCAATTGCAATCCGGAGACGGTTTCGACCGACTATGACATCTGCGATCGACTGATCTTTGACGAAATCACGATGGAATCCATCCTGGAGATCTGCCGTACGGAAAAGCCGGAAGCAATCGTTGTCTCGATGGGCGGGCAGACTCCCAACAACCTGGCGATGAAACTGCACCAGGCTGGCATAACCGTCTTGGGAACATCGCCGGAATCGATCGACCGTGCGGAGAGTCGCGACAAATTCTCGGCGCTCCTCGATACGCTGGGTATTGGTCAGCCGAGATGGGCCGCGGTAGACGAACTGCGAGACCTGGAGCGCATTGTGGAGTCGCTAGGCGGATATCCGGTGCTGGTTCGTCCTTCTTACGTCCTCTCGGGCGCCGCCATGCGGGTTGTCTACTCGGCGGACAAATTGACGCACTTCATCGAGCAAGCTACCTCTCTGTCGCCTCAGCATCCAGTTGTGATTTCCAAATTTGAGACCGACGCCCTTGAGATCGAATTGGATGCGGTAGCGAGACAGGGAGAAGTGCTCCTTTGGGCCATCTCGGAGCACATTGAAAGAGCGGGGGTGCACTCCGGGGATGCCACGGTAGTCTTTCCCGCGCAGGGTCTGTCGGCAGCAGTCGTTCAGCGTACTCGGGAGATAGGAGAAAGCTTGGCGCACGTCCTCGGGATCACTGGCCCTTTCAATGTGCAACTGCTCGTCAAGCGAGGTGAGCTGAAGGTGATCGAGTGCAATTTGCGCGCCTCACGAAGTTTACCGTTTGTTTCGAAAGTGCTGGGCACTAACTTTGCTCGGGAAGCGACCCGGGCCATGCTGGGCGTGGCACCGGCCGCAGAATTGAACCGCAGTCAATTCGACCTGGACTACGTTGCAGTGAAAGCGCCCCAATTCAGCTTTGACCGTCTGAAAGGCGCGGAACCAAGACTCGGGGTTGAGATGGCCTCCACAGGCGAGGTCGCCTGCTTCGGCGCAACCACGGAGGAAGCCCTGCTCAAAGCGATGTTGGCGACCGGTCTGAAGATCCCATCGAAAGGAGCTCTTTTGGCGCTTGATTCGACGGTGGCGTCAACGTCGTTTCTCGAAGAGGCTCGACTGCTGAGGGAGCTCGGCCTCGATTTGTTCGCAACTCCGAGAACCGCGGAATCATTGGGGCCTCTGCATGGTGTACAGGTAGTGAGCGAAGGGAGCGGGAGTGCTCAGCAAATACTCCGTACCGCGAAGGTCGACATTGTTCTCAGTGATTCTGCCGTGGAGAATACTGCGGAGAACCGACCAGGGCCCTCGTTACAAAGATTGGCAGTCGACCTCGGAATTCCTGTGGTTGCCGACGCGATTCTCGCACGTTCATTTGTGCGCTCGCTCGGTATCACCCCACCGGAATCACTGGCCGTCAAGCCTTGGCGGCACTACCTTTCCCAGCTTGAACACGAAAGGAGACTGAGGCTCTTCATTCGGCAACCATTCACGGAAACAGGTGAGAAAGAAGCCCTTATCATCCAGGGCGTCCTCGATGTCGTTCACCGCATCGACGGCAAACCCTATAAATTTCAGCTCTTAACAGCCCAATCGGCACAGAGCAGCGCAACATTCAGCCGGCAATTTGAAAAAGACACGGGTCAGCGATTCACCCCTGGCAATTTCCGAAGGCATCGCTTGAAACGGATAAGCCAAGCCGATGCCATAGTCGTGATTAGAACAGGTTTGAGCGAAAGCACAGCATTCGAACTTGCCTATAATATCTTTGGAGGTCCCGCGGTTCCCATCTTCTTCGCAATCTGGCACCAAGCTCCGCTAAAGACTTCCCTACTGCAAGACCTGCAGGAAATTGTGTCCGTTCGTTATGCAACGTTTTCGAACCCGGACGAGCTTGCCGCGCCACTTCTCGATTTCCTGTGGACCTGCGTAAAAGACAACAAGGGTATGAGTCGTGAGACGATGGGATCTTCTAAAAGCTGTTGGGTAACCGAAGGGCTGCTGGTTCGCTAGTTCAAGTGGAGGCCGGACTTTGGGGAAAAATTCCCAGTTACGGTTGGCCAGTTCCAGGGCGATCTAACTCTTGTAAGTGACGCCAAAGCCGCGACTTAATGAATTATCTTTCAGTTCGGGACAGGGAGGTTGGTACATGGAACTTGACTCCATTTGACTCCAATTGGACCGAAGAGCAGTAACGCCTATTTTGGCCGATTGGATTTGTTTCGATTCCCATCGCCCGCTCCAGAAATCACGCAAAATTTACGGGACGGAATTGGATAGAACGTTGCCGGTGAAAATTGAATGGTTTGCGGCGACGGGATCCCAGTTCGGGCGCAAGTTCGGCGAGTAAGTTCTCTTCTGGTTGAGTCAAGAATCTGGTTTGTGCATCCTAGAGTTAGGGAGGCACAGCATGACGCAACAGCACCAAACGCAATATTGGGTCACCTGCCCAGAGTGCGGTCACCAAATGGAAGTCAGCAAGAAAGGCGGACCGATTCGCGCCAAAAACTGCGACGAATGCAACGCGGACTTTTCCTTCACGAACGATGACATAGCCGTTGCGGAAAGCGTAGACTTTGGCGGCTAAGTTTTCTCACTCGAAGAAATCTCCAATGGAAATAACATACGAAGAGTTCCGCGGGTTGTCCCCTGTGGCCCGACCGGGAATTCATCCATGTAACAATGCGTTACGCTGATGCCATCACGATCAACTAGCAAGAAATACTCTTTGACGTTCTAAATTTCAATTAGTAGCGCACTCGGTGAGATTTTTGCGGATGGTGGAGCAGATTGTGAGCTGCTTCCCGTGCATATTCCGCTGGCCAAGGTTCTCCATGCAGCTGTGAAGCAGTAATGGCGCCCTCAAACAACAGATAAAGCTGCTCGGACAGTGCTAAAGCATTCTTGGCATTGCTTCTGGATAGGAGCCCCCGGATGTAGGAACGTATCATCTCCTTGTGCTCTCTGGCGACCCGGTGCACTGGATGGGCGGGGTCGGGAAACTCGACACTGGCGCGAATGAATGCACAACCATAGTAGCCATCGGAAGCAAAACGCTCGTGGAGACCGGCGAAGAGACTCTCAATTCGATCGGCGGGCCGAGTGGAGCGTGCTTCGACAAAACTGGCTAGCCATTGGCGAAAGAGCTTGTCCTCGCGCCGAAGCGTAGCCACGATGAGGTCTTCCTTGGAGCCGAAATTTTTGTAAAGCGTCATGCGCGCAACGCCAGCTTCCTCAAGAATGGCATCGACGCTCACGGCATGAAAGCCCCTGGTGCAAAACATACGTTGGGCAACGGAGAGGAGATGGTCCCGTTTTCGCTCAGCCATGTTCGAAGTATACCATCCATTCTACCAACTACACCAAGTAAATCAGCACTCTGTAAGATGCCAACGTTCGTGAGTAGATGAATCGTTCTACCTTAGCGGCCACATCAAATCGCCTGACTGAGAGGGCTCGGTCTCAGGAATGCCCAAATTATTCAGTCCAGGTGAACCATGAAGTATTTCATTGACACACATGATCGAACGAAAGGTAGTTGGCCTGCCGAGGAGGTGAACGAGGCCGAATTCCTTGAAATTTATTCGCAATTCGAAGCCGCCTGTGAGGAGGTAGGCGGGACGGACTTAGGCGCACACGTCAACGTCGCGGAGGGAAAGGCTTACTGCTTCACCAAAGGTCCAGACGCAGAGGCGATCCGGCGCGCTCATGAAAAACTTCACTTCCCGTTTGATTCGATTACGGAGGTTAGGCGAGTGACTGGTGTCGATCTTAGGCCACCTAACCCGGTGAAGAAATGAATCACCGGCGTACTTGAAATAAAGGGGCGAAATCAGTGAGATTTGTCATTATCGAATCGGGAGTTTCCCTTAATCAGATTCCACCGCCACAGCTTTCTCAGCGCAAGTCCGTTATAAACAAGACAGGACGGGTGGCATTGCGCGCCCCCTTTATCGGATTCTTCGTCGACATGTTCGAGGTCTATCTGCCCATCGTGGCCCTGGGCCCGGCCATGTCCTACTTTCAGCCGGTGACGCTCAGCCCTGCTTTGAAATCCACCTTGTTCTACATCGTGTTTGCTTTGTCGCTTGTGGGTCGGCCGGTGGGTGCGATCCTGTTCGGCCATTACGGTGACAAGCTTGGTCGTCGCAGGGTCACCATCATTTCCATGGGCGGATTTGCGCTGGTCAACCTGCTGATCGGATTGCTGCCCGGCTACGAGGTTTGGGGAATTGGCAGCATCACTGCCCTTACATTCTTACGTTTTGTTGATGGGGTGTTTCTGGGAGGCGAGTATACAGGCGCCAATCCACTGGCCATGGAGTACGCACCCAAGGAGAAGCGCGGAAAGTGGGCCGCATTCATCCACACCGGATTTCCGCTTTCGTTGGCGGCAATTTCGCTGATTACGACCGGGCTGTTGCGAGTACTCCTCGCAGGATCGCTCAATTCTCCGTACGTGCAGTGGGGATGGCGCATTCCGTTCTTCCTCGGAGCGCTTTTTGCCGGTGGAGTCTCCCTCTACTACATGAGGAACCTCCCTGAGTCCTCGGTGTGGGCCAAAGCTGAAAAATCGAAGTCACCGGTGAGGGATCACATCAGAGGTGATAATCTCCGGCGCCTCTCACAGGTATTCTTGGTTATGAGCGGTGCTTGGTTCACGCTGAATGCGGTTACTTCCATTCTGCCGGGGGTCTTAGTTACGGTTCGGCACGCGAACGTTATCACTGTCACGAACGCCCAACTCGTCGCCAACTTCCTTCTCGCTATATCGTTTGTCCCCTTCGGAATCCTGGGCCAGAATATCGGACGCCGGGCCATACTGACTCTGATGGGTCTCGCAGGATGCACGGCAGGTCCGATTTTCTATTATTTATTGTTGAAGTCTGGGTACCAAAATCCGGCGAAATTGATGGTGCTGCTAACGCTCATCAATCTTTGTGCCACGCCTGTCTGGGCTGTCGTTACTTCGTACATCACCGAGCGTTTCCCTACTGCCGTCAGGGCGTCTGGTTATGGAATCGGGTACAGCGCGGCGACCATAATCCCCGCATTCTCTTCGTTCTACATGCTCGGCCTGAAAGAGTTGGGAATACCCTACGCTTACACCGAAATCGTGATTTTTGCATTGGGCGGTCTTCTGTTGTTGGTGGGGGCTCGGACGGGTCCGGAAACCGTGCACGTAGATATTAGTTAGCCGCCGGAGGTCATTATGCCAGGCGATGTCTATCCGAAGTTCCGCGCAGCAGCAGTGCAAGCGGCTCCTGTGTTTCTCGACCGTGACACTACCATCGATAAGTTGGACGGGCTCGTTCAGAAGGCCGCCAATGCCGGTGCTGACCTGATCGTTTTTGGGGAGTCTTTCATTCCCGCCTTCCCAGTGTGGAACCTGATCTATGCTCCGATGGACCAGCACCGATTCTTCCGTCGGCTGTTTGACAACGCCGTTGAGGTGCCGGGCGCGCACACAAAGAGGCTCAGCGAGATCGCCAGACGCCACAAAGTGATCCTGTCGGTCGGTATCACCGAAAAGGGTTCGATCAGCATGG
>Ga0182035_10001086_pt1 | contig 13533 bp, 12 predicted proteins | sample flu12Cox44000170_FD_125969 | JGI IMG/M metagenome (GOLD analysis project Ga0182035, IMG submission 125969) | Lab enrichment of tropical soil microbial communities from Luquillo Experimental Forest, Puerto Rico - flux4day.12C.oxic.44.000.170 | ecosystem: Environmental > Terrestrial > Soil >...
AGCCGGAGAACTATTTCCGCATCCAGCTCGACATCGAGGCCTATGCCTGCGAGGCGCAGGAAAAGCTCGGCGTCATTCCCAAGGGCACGGCCAAGGCGGTTCGAGAGCGCGGCGCGTTCGAGGTTGCGCGCATCCGCGACATCGAACGCGAGGTCCATCACGAGACGATCGCGTTTCTGACCAACCTCGCCGAGCATATCGGGCCCGAGGCGCGCTTTGTCCACCAGGGCATGACCTCGAGCGACGTCCTCGACACCTGCCTGGCGGTGCAGCTGACCGAGGCCGCCGACCTGCTGCTCGCCGACCTCGATGCGGTGCTGGCAGCGCTCAAGAAGCGGGCCTTTGAGCACAAGCTGACGCCGATAGTCGCGCGCAGCCACGGCGTGCACGCCGAGCCGACGACGTTCGGGTTGAAGCTCGCGGGGCATTACGCCGAGTTCGCGCGCAACCGCGACCGGCTCGTCGCCGCGCGCCAAGAAATCGCGACGTGCCAGATCTCTGGGGCGGTCGGCACGTTCGCCAATATCGACCCCCGCGTCGAAGAATATGTCGCGAAGAAACTAGGTCTCGAGCCCGAGCCGGTTTCCACTCAGATCATCCCGCGCGACCGGCACGCCCAATTCTTCATGGTGCTGGCGCTGATCGCCGCGGCGATCGAGCGGTTTGCCACCGAGCTGCGGCATCTGCAGCGCACCGAGTTGCGCGAGGCGTCCGAGTTTTTCGCAGAGGGGCAGAAGGGCTCTTCGGCGATGCCGCACAAGCGCAATCCGGTGCTGAGCGAGAACCTGACAGGGTTGTCGCGGGTGATCCGCTCGACGGTGATCCCGGCCCTCGAGAACGTCGTCACCTGGCACGAGCGTGACATCTCGCACTCTTCGGTCGAGCGGTTCATCGCCCCCGATGCAACGACGACCCTCGACTTTGCGCTCGACCGATTGGCCCGGGTGATCGACCGGATGATCGTCGATCCGGAGCGGATGGCGGCCAACCTCGATGCACTCGGCGGGCTCGTCGACTCCCAACGCGTATTGCTCGCGTTGACCCAGGCCGGCATGAGCCGCGAGGACGCCTATCGCGCGGTCCAACGAAACGCCATGGCCGCATGGGACGGCAAAGACCGCTTCTCCGACCTTCTGAAACAGGACCCCGAGATCGCGCGTCTGCTCGATCCGGATACGATCGACGGACTCTTCGATACCGCCTATCATCTCAAGCATGTCGACACGATCTTTCGCCGCGTCTTCGGCGAATAGCACCAATACGGGAGAAGCAGGATGCAGAGTTCGCTGCGCAGCTTTGGCGGCCCGCGGATCAAGTACACCCCGGAAGACTCGCCTTATGAGGCGATCACCGTCGACAAATTGACGCCGATCATCGGCGGCGAGATCGGCGCCGTCGACCTGTGCGCACCGTCGAACCGCCAGATGGACGAGATCCATCGGGCCCTCGCGGAAAACCTGGTGATCTTCTTCCGCGACCAGCACCTGACCGACGAGCAGCACCTCGATTTCGGCCGCCGGTTCGGACAACTCCACATCCACCCGGCGGCACCGGCCGAGCCCGGCCATCCCGAATTGATGATCATTCACGCCGACAAGGATTCGCCGCGTGCCAACGGTGAGGGTTGGCACTCCGACGTCTCGTGCGATCCCGAGCCACCGATGGGTTCGATCCTCTACATCAAGAAATGCCCGCCGCGCGGCGGCGATACGCTGTTCGCGAATATGTACGCCGCCTATGACGCGCTGTCGGACCGGATGAAGACCTATCTCGACGGGTTGACCGCGAGGCACAACGGCGAGCACTACCGCGGCCAGTACGCCAATTACGGGATCAAGGACAAGGAGAGCTATCCCTACGCCGACCATCCGGTCGTGCGCACCCACCCGGTGACCGGTCGCAAGGCCCTCTACGTCAATGCCGGCTTTACGCGCTACATCAACGGCATTCCGCGCGACGAGAGCGACGGGATCCTACGTTATCTGTATCAGCACATGGCCAACCCGCTGTTCCAGTGCCGCTTCCGCTGGCAAGAGAACTCGATCGCGTTCTGGGACAACCGGTGCGTGCAGCATCATGCGATGTGGGATTATTGGCCGCACACACGCTCCGGCCACCGCGTCACGGTCAAGGGCGACCGGCCGGTCTAAACCCTACCCTTTCATCAGCTGCCGCTTCGCCTGCTCGGCGAAGTGGTCGAGCTCGAAGCGGATCCGAGCCGCGGTGAGTGTCGGGTCCTTCGCGCCGAGATCGGCGGCGAGTTTGTCGACGACATTCTTGTTGCCGCCCGGCTGCAGCTGGGCGGCGACGACCCTTTCGGCATAAGCTTCAGCGGCCGCTCCGAGCAGGCCAAGATGCTGCGCCGCCCATAGTCCCAGGAGCCGATTGCGGCGAGCTGTGATCTTGAACTGAAGCTCTTGATCGTGCTTGAACCGGGCTTCGAATTCCTTTTCGCGCGCGTCGAACATGGTCATGGCCGTCTCGTCCCGACATCCAGCCCATCATAGATGGGCTGCGTAACTTCAAGTTACCACAGGCGCGCGAGGGCAGTGCCGGAGGCTGAATGTGCACCTTGGTGATCTTCCGCCGTCCGCGGCATCGCTGGCCGGTGCTGATCGGCGCCAATCGCGACGAGATGGTCGACCGTCCATCGAAGCCGCCCGGCCGGCACTGGTCCGACCGGCCGGAAGTGATCGCCGGGCTCGACATGCTCGCCGGCGGGTCATGGCTCGGGATCAACGACTGGGGCGTTGCCGCCGCGGTGCTCAACCGCCACGGCTCGCTCGGGCCGTCGCCCGACCGGCGTTCGCGTGGCGAGCTGGTACTGGAAGCGCTCGACCATGCCGATGCGACCGCCGCCGCCGAGGCTTTGTCAGACCTCGACCCCGAGGCCTATCGCACCTTCAATCTGATCGTCGCCGATGAGAGCCATGGCTTCTGGTTGCGCCATGCCGGCGGCCCGGGGATCGAGCTGAGCCCGCTGAAGGACGGGCTATCGATGATCGCGGCAGGTGATCTCGACGATCTCGCCACCCGGCGTCTCGAATTGGCGCTGCCGGCCTTCCGGGCGTGGCCGACGCCGGATCCAGATCACGATGACTGGTTTGGCTGGCAGTCCTTGCTCGGCAGCACCCGGGCGCCGCCGAACGAGCCGGCTACCGCCGCGATGCGCTTCCGTACCGGCGGCTACGGCACCGTGTCGAGTGCGTTGATCGCCCTGCCGGCGCGCGGCGAGCCGGAACGCCGACCGGTATTCCGCTTTGCCGAATGGTTGCCGCACACCTCCGCCTGGTGTGATGTCATGTCGGCGCCATAACGAGCACCGGACGCTGGTACCGAGGTTCGCAAACATGAAAGTGCGTGTGCAGGTAAGGCTCAGGCGCGACGTGCTCGATCCGCAAGGCAAGGCGATCGGTAATGCGCTCGCGGCACTCGGCTTCGGCGGGATCGGCGAGGTCCGCCAAGGCAAGCTGATCGAGCTCGAACTTGCTGAAACCGATCCGGCCCGCACCCGCGAACAGGCCGGGGCGATGTGCAAACAGCTCCTCGCCAACCCGGTCATCGAGGACTACACGATCGACCTCATTCCCTCAGACTAACCCGGATTTCTCACGCAGGGCCCGATAACGCGGTACCAACTTCGATTGCGTCCGCGGGTGGGAAAGGGGATGACCACACCGATTATCGCCCTTGCTCTCCCCGGGCTATCAGCCCGCACTGGGGTAGGGATACTATCCCGGACAGCCATTCCGCTCGTTCGCGCGGGAATGCGGGGCGAGAGAGGCAACACTCTGTCCGCAACGGAGCTTCCCCCGACCCTGAGGCTTTGTGACAAATCCGGACCATCCCCTCTCGCGACCGGGGAGGCATCGCCCCACCCTCCGGTAACTCAAGTTGCATTTTTGTTAAGCAACCGCACCGATAATCCCGCGGCCGTAACAGATCGCGGTGCGAGTCGGAGCATCTTTATGAGCTTAGGTGGGTTGCTTGTCGGTCGGGGTCTGGTAACGCTCGACGACATCGATGCGGCGCTGGAACGCCAGCGGGCGGAAGGCGGGCGACTGGGCGACAATCTGATCGCTTTGGGACTGCTGACGGCCGAGCAGCTCTTGTCGGTGATCCACAGCACGCCGCCCATACCGACGACAATCTCCGAAACCGGCATCCCTCAGCGCAGCCTTCTCAATCTATTGCTGAAGTTCATGCACCTCGAAGCTTGCGAGACGGTTGCCGACCTCGCCGGCCGTATGAAGCTGCCGCACCGCGTGATCCAGCAGCTGCTGGACGACGCCATTCAACTCAGGCTTCTACAGGCGCTCGGCTCGATGCGTGGTGGAATCGCACCGTCGATCCGCTACTCATTGAGTGATCAGGGCCGGGCCGCAGCAAAGGACGCGCTGGACCAAAACCTCTATCACGGGCCGGCACCGGTTTGTCTGTCGGCGTATCAGGAGCAGATCGGGCGCCAGCGCATCGCCAACGAAATGCTCGACGCAGATACCCTCCGCAAGGGTTTCCAAGGTCTGGTTGTTCCGGAGCATTACCTGCGCAAGCTTCTTCCGGCGATCAACGCCGGCCGCACGGTGCTGCTGTTCGGACCGCCGGGCAACGGCAAGACCACGCTCGCCAGCCGTATTGGGACCCTGTTCAGGGATGTCGTCTACATCCCTTACGCCGTCGAGGTGGCCGGCCAGATCATCAAGATATTCGACGAGGGTGTGCACAGGCCCTTGGTGTCGGAGGCCGAGGCTGCTTCTTTGTCGGGGAGAGGCGGATTGCAGCGCGATCGGTTTGACGAGCGCTGGGTCGCATGCGGCCGGCCGGTGGCAATCGCCGGCGGCGAGCTGACCCTCGAGATGCTCGATCTGCAGCACAATCCGGACACGAAATTCTACGACGCGCCGCTACACGTCAAAGCGCTCAACGGCATGCTGCTGGTCGATGATTTCGGCCGCCAGAAATTTGATCCCGGCGACCTGCTCAACCGCTGGATCGTGCCGATGGAGAACCAGGTCGATTACCTCAAGCTCAATACGGGTACGAGCTTTTCACTGCCGTTCGACGAGTTGCTGGTGTTTTCGACGAATCTTCAGCCGTCGGATTTGATGGACCCGGCGTTCATGCGCCGCATCCCGTACAAGATCAAGTTGTTTGCCCCGAGCCGCGAGGAGTATCGGCGAATATTTGAAGATGTCGCGTACGTCTTCAGCCTGGAATTGGTCGATGACGTGTTCGACTTCGTAGTCGAGCGGCTGACCGAGAGTGCTAAATTCGGGCTCGCCTATTACCAGCCAAAATTCATCTGCGAGCAGGTGGTCGAGACCTGCAAATGTTTCAATCAGCGCCCGCAGCTGACCAAAGAGCTCGCCGCCGAGGCGTTGGCCAATCTCTATTTCGACATTGAAAACTCTGCGGATTCACAAGCCGCGCTTTGATTTGATCCAATCCAGCGGCTCCCCGCCTACGATTTCACGGTCCTCGAGCTCGCGGGCGATATGGCGGCCGTCGCCGAGAACTGCGGGCCGGGTGAGCGGCGGCGGGTTGTCTTTGTCTTTATATTGATAACATCACAATACCCTGTAGAATGCGATCCAGGTCATACTCGCCGGCCAACTGAACGGGCGAAGCCACTGCGATGCTCTTCCCGTCAGTGGTGTTCGTCAAGGACGCCGCGAACGCCAGTGCCGCCGCCAAACTTCGAGGTGGGTCTATAACCTATATAGCGCGGGCTTATGCTATAGGGCGGCCAAATTCCGCTGCCGACTGCGTTTTGCGGTCCCGAATTCCGCTGCCGGCAGGATCGGCAAAAACCCTATCCAAGCCTATGATAACGATATATTTTCGGCGTTTAGAGCGCGCTTCGGGGGTCTAAGGCGTTTTCCCCTGACGGCGGGGAAATTCGCCGCGGTCAGCCACGGCCCCGCCGCGCATCGTCGTGGTATTTCGCGGCTCACTCCAGGCGGCTGGCCTGCCACCGGCCGGTGCCGAACTGGCTGCGGTTGACGATGCCGTGGTTCTGGTCGCTGGCGGCGCCGAGCACCGCCTCGCCGCTCATCGCGCCGTCGCGGATCTGGCCGTCGAGGAAATAGCAGATCGTGCTGCCCTCGTAACGCGAGGTGAAGGAAAGCTGGATTAGGTCGCCGCTCAGCCGGCCGCTGACGGGCCCCTCGAATTGAGTGGATCGCTGGTGACCCGCGAGGTCGGGACCGCGCTGCTCGATCTCGAGCCGATGGACGCGCGAGCCCTGTAGGAAATCGACCCGCAATTGCCAATTGCCGGCAATTTCGCTCGCCGGCGGATGGTGCGGCTCAGGGGTCGCCCCGCGCGCCTCGAGCAATACCGCCGCGATTGCATCGCCGACCTGTGCGGCTTCGCCCGGCTGCAGCTGGAATGGGTCGATGACGATCGAATCTTCGGTCGCCGAATTGTCGTCGAGCATGATGCGCGGCTCGCCGTCGACCACGTGCTGGCGCAATGCCAGCCCGTCGAGCGGGTACTCCCAGCGGTCCCACGAGACGCGCAGCCGCGGCACCAGATCGACACCTTCCGGCTTGATCACCTCGCCACGAGCGAGCGGCATCCGTCCGACGCGCTCGGCGATGACCGCCAGATCGTCGTACCATTTTTGCCGCTCGGCTCCTTGATCGCGTTCCTCGAACCAATATTCGAGGGCGGTCAAAACGCCGATGACGTCTTCCTTCGACACTTTCATGGGCCGGCCTAGAGCCTGGTGCGGCGAGGCGTTGCGCCAAGCCGCTTCGACCAGCCGCTTCGACCCGAGGAGCAAGCCGCTCGTCTGTGGGCCGCGCAGGAACTTGCCGCCGCTGTAGACGACGAGGTCAGCGCCGCGGACGAGCCACGGGCTCGGGCGGTCGAGATGCTCGGAAGCGGCATCGACCATGATCGGAATGCCGCGCGGTTTGACCGCGGCGGCGATCTCCTCGAGCCGCACCTTAGTCGTGTGCTCCTGCTTGCCGAGCAGCACGACCATGGCCACCGGCTCGGTGAGCGCGTCGTCGAGGTCCTCGCGGGTGTCGATTTCGATGATCTGGCAGCCGATCATCCGCACCGCCTGGTCATAGGCGAAGCGCTGGCTTTTCGGGATGATGACCCGGTTGGCCATGCCATGGGTGAACGGCAGGCGGAGCATCTTGACCGGGTCGTTACCGGCGACGCAGGCCGCCGTGCCGAGCGCCACAGCGGCGGCGCTGCCGCAAGTGACGAGGCCCCACTCGGCGCCCGTCAGCTCGGCGAGGCGCCGTCCAGCCGCCTCCATCAGCTCGTCGAGGTTGACAAACCAACGCGACGCCTCGTCCACCGCGGCGCGCACCTGTGGCAGCATCAGGCTGCCGCCATGCATCGTGCGGACGCTGCAACAGTTGATGAAGGGCCGCACCCCGAGGGCGAGATACGGATTGGCGTTTCTTTCCACGAGGCACCTCCGACAGCGTTTCGACTCACTATAGCAGCGCACGAAGCCGGGGCGGCGCAGGTTTGTTGATCGCGGCGATGCGAAGCCCTATCTCGTCCGCGTGACTGAGGATGCGCCAGGGCCAATCGACATAATCCCCGAAAAGGCGCTCGTCCTCTTTTCCGGCGGTCAGGATTCGACGACCTGTCTTGCCTGGGCGCTCGAGCGCTTTGCCGCGATCGAGACGATCGGTTTCGATTACGGTCAGCGTCACCGTATCGAGCTCGAATGCCGCAGAGCGGTACTCGACCGATTGCGGCACGATTTTCCCGAGTGGGATCGCAAGCTCGCCGACGACCACTTGATCGATCTCGGCGTGCTGGGGCAGCTGAGCGATACCGCGCTGACCGGCGAAACCACGATCGCATTTACTCGAAGCGGGTTGCCGAACACCTTTGTCCCAGGCCGTAATCTGCTCTTCTTCACCTTTGCCGCCGCGGTCGGCTATCGGCGTGGCGCGCGGCATCTCGTCGGCGGCATGTGCGAGACCGACTATTCGGGCTATCCCGATTGCCGCGACGACACGCTCAAGGCGTTGCAGGCCACCTTGTCGCTCGGGATGGATCACCGGTTCGTGATCCACACGCCGCTAATGTGGCGCGACAAGGCGGCGACCTGGGAGCTCGCACGCAGGCTCGGCGGTGACGCTCTCGTCGAGCTGGTGCGTGAGGTGACGCACAGCTGCTATCTCGGCGATCGGGTGCGCCGCCACCCCTGGGGCTATGGTTGCGGCGACTGCCCGGCCTGCGGGCTGCGGCGCGCCGGGTGGGAAGCTTTTTCCGCGGGCGCCAACACAGCTCCTCGATCAGCGCCCCCGCCCTAACCCGCGAGCGGGGGAGGGAGGGGAGGAGGCTTTCGGAAGCCGATGCCGGCGGGTAAGTTCCTGGCGACAGCGGCAACATGAGCAGGAGCGACGATATGCATTTCGGCGTGTCGATGTTTCATACCGATTATTCGATCCCGGCGGTGGAGCTCGCCCCGGCGCTTGAGGCGCGCGGCTTCGAGTCGATGTGGGCGCCGGAGCATTCGCACATCCCGGTGCCGCGCAAGACGCCCTTTCCTGGCGGCGGCGAGCTGCCCAAGCCCTATTACGAGGTCATGGATCCGTTCGTCGTGTTGAGTGCTGCGGCGGTCGTCACGAAAACCTTGAAGCTCGCCACCGGCGTGTGCCTCGTCGTGCAGCGCGACCCGATCCAGACGGCGAAGCTCGTCGCCTCGATCGACCAGGTCTCGGGCGGCCGGTTTCTGTTTGGCGTCGGCGGCGGCTGGAACCGCGAGGAGATCGAGGGCCACGGGACCGCCTTCCAAACCCGCTTCAAGCTGATGCGTGAGCGGATCGAGGCGATGAAGGCGATCTGGATCCAGTCGAAGCCCGAATATCATGGCGAGTTCGTCAATTTCCCGCCAATGATGACCTGGCCAAAGCCGGTCCAGAAGCCACATCCGCCAATCATCGTCGGCGGCGCCTTTCCGCATGCGGCGCGGCGCGCGGTGCGCTACGGCGACGGCTGGGTTCCGATCGCAGGTCGCGCGCCCTATGGTGACGTTAACGAGTACCTGCCGAAGTTCAAGCAGATGGTGGCGGAAGCCGGCCGCGACCCCGCCGGTCTGCCGATCACTCTGTTCGGCGGCACCGAGGATGCCGATCTGTTGAAGCGCTATCGCGACATGGGGGTCGCCCGGGTGGTCACCACCTTGCCACCTGAGCCCGCCGGCCGGACATTGCCGGTGCTCGACCGCTGGGCCGAGCTGATCCGCCGCGTCAATGCATGACGAGCGCGACCGAAAGCGAGGTTCTCGGGGTACTTTTTCGCGAAGCCCGCACCTTCTCCTACTGGCAGGAACGGCCGGTCTCGGAAGCTTGCGTTCGAGCTGGCCAACCTGGCGCCTGGTGTCGGTGCGTAGCCCGGCGGCCAGCAGCGGCTCTTACCCTGCGTCTCGTCGGGCAATTACGAGAAGGTGCGGACCGCGCCGATCACCGTGATCTTCGCCTATGACCAGGAGTTCATCGAATTGTTGCCGCGGCTCTATCCGCACACCGAGGCGCGCGACTGGTTCACGAGCAATGCCGCCCTCGCCGAGGAGACCGGCCTGCGCAATTCGTCATTGCAGGGCGCCTATTTCATCTTGGCGTTACGCGCCCAGGGGCTCGATTGCGGACGATGTCGGGGTTCGGCGCCGACAAGGTCGACGCGGCGTTCTTTCCCGATCGTCAATACCGCACGAACTATTTGCTGAACATCGGCTACGGCGACCGCAGCAGATTGCGGCCGCGGCTTGCCCCGCCTCGGCTTTGACGAAGTCGCCCGCTGGGAATAGTTCTACTGCATCGTCGATTTCGCGGTCGGAACGATACGCAAGACTGCCTGACCCGGTCTCGGCGACCGCGCCAGACGACGGTCAGGTGTGGCTGCACGGCGGCGCCTTCGGCGACGCCTCGCGCGCGATCTGGACCGGAAGGCGCGGCTTTTATGGCGCCGCGTCGCCGCGCCCGTCACCCGAACCTGACGGGGGATCAGCCCTCGCGCTTTGTGAAGAAGCGGTTCTCTGGGCGCGGCAGCCCGAGATTCTCGCGCAACGTGTTGCCTTCGTATTCGCGGCGGAAGAGGTCGCGGCGCTGCAGTTCAGGCACCACCTGGCTGACGAAGTCGTCAAGGCCGCCCGGCACATAGGGGAACATGATGTTGAACCCGTCGCAGGCCTCGCCGAAAAGCCACTCCTCCATCTGGTCGGCAATCATCGCCGGGGTGCCGACCAACGCCAGACCGCCATAGCTGCCGGCTATCTGAGCCAATTGCCGGACCGTCAGATGGTCGCTTCGGGCGCGTTCGATGACTCGCTCGCGCCCGCTCTTGCTAGCGTTGCTCTCCGGGATATCCGGCAGCGGGCCGTCGAGATCGAAGCTCGACGCGTCATGGCCGAGCGCAATCGACAGCGAGGCGATGCCGCTGTCGGAATGCACGAGGCTGTCGAGCAGGGCTCGCTTTTCCCGCGCCTCCCGAGCGGTCTCGCCGACCACTACGAGGCAACCGGGCAGGATCTTGATGTGGTCCGGGTCGCGTCCGACCCGCTCAGCACGACTCCTGACATCTGCGTAGTAGCGTTGAGCATCAGCGAGCTTGCCACCGCTGGCGAAGATCATCTCCGCCGTCTCGGCGGCGAGCTGGCGGCCCGCATCGGATGCTCCGGCCTGGACGATGACCGGCCAGCCCTGGATTGGGCGAGCGATGTTCAGCGGACCCCGCACCGACAGGAATTCGCCTTTATGATCCAGCACGTGCAGCCGCTCGGGATCGAAATAGATGCCGGTTTGGACATCTCGGATGAAGGCATCCTCGGCCCAGCTGTCCCACAGCCCGGTTACGACATCGAAGAACTCGCGAGCGCGGCGGTAGCGCTCGCCATGCTCCATGTGCTCGGTCAGCCCGAAATTGAGCGCCGCGTCGGGGTTCGAGGTGGTGACCAGATTCCAGCCGGCCCGCCCGCCGCTGATATGGTCGAGCGAGGCGAAGCGCCTCGCGATCATGTAGGGCGGCTCGAAGGTCGTCGAAGCGGTCGCGATCAGCCCGAGATGCTCGGTCACCATCGCCAACGCCGGCAGCAACGTCAGCGGATCGAAGGAGGTGACGGTGGCGCTGCGCTTCAGCGCAGCCATCGGCATGTTGAGCACGGCGAGATGGTCGGCCATGAACCAGGCGTCGAAGCGGCCGCGCTCCAAGGTTTGGGCAAACCGGATTAGGTGCCGCAGATTGAAATTGGCGTCGGGGTAGGCTCCGGGGTACCGCCACCATGCAGTATGAATGCCGACTGGGCGCATGAAAGCGCCCAGGTGCAATTGGCGTGACCCCGTCATCGCTGCCGCCTAACTTTGCTGAGATCCACCCGGATGAGATTGTGACGACCGATCGCCCCCAAACGACAAGCGTGTCGGGCGCTCCGCGGGAGACGCTTACAACACGGCGTTGGTGAAGAGTCGTGCTGTCGCGCCGAGCCGCTCAAGTGTATCATTGATCATGGTAATGCGCCATTCGGCCTAATCGAGAATTGTTCTCACCCAGCTCGTATCGAGCCCGTGGAGTTTCACTATCCATGACGAAGGTTCTTGGCCCACTCCATAGTCGGGTTCGCCGTTCTCGACAACGTCCTTCATCTGCGGAAAGGCGCCGTAGAGCAGGTTTGGATTGTGGGAGCTGATTGTCAATCCGGGTCCCGGACTATCTCGAATGAAATGACCTCGCGAAAAAATGCGACGGCCAATGCAAACCGCACCGCGAACCCAGGAAAGCTAAGCGGTGCTTCGTGGCACTTTATCGTCGGCGCTCGACCGGGAAAACGTGGCAGCATTCACCACCAGGCGAGCGGCCAAACCTTCATGCCTTGCTCCCCGCAGTACTGGCAGCGGCATATCTGAGCATACCAACCGGCGCCGAATTCATCAAAGCCCTCATGCGGGGTATCCGCGCCGCAGCCTCGACAGAAGCGGCGGAACCGCTCGGGTCGGTCGTGTAACAGAATTTCACGGCGCCAGGCGAGGTTAGAGACTGCCGACCAATCTCGGAGCGACGCAATGACGCGCTGCCAGGGGCTAAGAAGGACCGCGCAGGTAAGATCGATGTGTTGCTGTGTCGAGGCGAGGCCAATTCGCTCAAGAATATTCCGGAGGGTGAAGGGCAGAGCGGAACGAGCGATCATCGCGTCCTCCTACGAGGCACCGACATCGCTGCATCAACCATGCCAGCCGGATGCGCGGGAGGCGCTCTACGAGAAATCAGGCCTGTGGCGCTGGATCAGGCAACTGCTCGGGTCATAGGCAAGCCGAAGCGGAGCGCGAGTCATATGCCAAGAGCTCAGTAGTGATCCAAAATCCGAAGAAAGTGTCTGGGAGATACGCTTCTCAGGTCTTCGGTATCGTTGAGAAAGGGCAGTTAGTAAGCACCGAAAACGGCAGTGGACCCTGACCGCGCTGCGGAAATTCTCATGCTCGTCATCGCCCTAATTGGCGGTTCCTCCGATCGCCGCGTACTCGAACCGGGTGCAACATCAGGGCGACGCTCCCGGCGGCGTCGCCCGATCCGGAGGGCAGTGCGGCGGTTCCGAGAATCCTATGAGTTATTAAGGTTCGATCAAACTTTTGCTCCGACCTTGCGCATGATTGAACCCGAGTGGAGCCTGTCGATGGTGATCTTTTTTAAGAGGCTTATCAAGGACGCCTCTGGTGTCACGGCGATCGAGTACGGTCTGATCTCGGCGCTGATCGTGATTGGCGCTTTGACCGCCATACAAACGACCGGCCTAAACCTCAATCTCAACGGAACTTTTGGCAGGGTTGCCTCCAGCCTGTGAGGTCAAGGCCGCAGCGAGTTGCGGGCATTGGGCGTTCAACACGCGGGAATCAACCACGCGCTGGTTGCACGGCATCCCCGAAGTGATTAGAATCAGTACGGTATTCAGGGCGGGGCGTGGCTCAGCCTGGTAGAGCGCCTGCTTTGGGAGCAGGATGTCGGAGGTTCGAATCCTCTCGCCCCGACCACCTCGAGGTCGATAACATCGTCGCGCTCGGATTCTGTCAGGACGAGAGATCGATGGCGCAGGCACGCATTTACAGGCCGACCAAGACGGCGATGCAATCCGGCCGGGCGCAGGCGCGCAAGTGGATCCTGGAATACGAAGCGGCGACCGCCCGCCGGTTCGACCCTTTGATGGGTTGGGCGAGCGCGGACGATACCCTGAACGAGGTGCAGCTGCGCTTTGACACATGTGATGAAGCGGTCGCCTTCGCCGAGAGGCTCGGCCTCGAATACGCGGTTATCGCGCCCCACGACACCGCCGAGAAGCCAAAGAGCTATGCCGAAAATTTTCGCTACGACCGGGTCCGCAGCTGAGCGGCGACGGGGATTGCCGTTCGCGGCCCTCGATGCGATAACGCGGCAGCGCAGACCGCAGACCCCGTAGCTCAGTTGGATAGAGCACTCGCCTTCTAAGCGAGTGGTCGCAGGTTCGAATCCTGCCGGGGTCGCCAGCTCAGCTCAGTCAACTACTGGGTAGAGCGCCCAGGAGGCGAT
>Ga0182035_10001089_pt1 | contig 13513 bp, 7 predicted proteins | sample flu12Cox44000170_FD_125969 | JGI IMG/M metagenome (GOLD analysis project Ga0182035, IMG submission 125969) | Lab enrichment of tropical soil microbial communities from Luquillo Experimental Forest, Puerto Rico - flux4day.12C.oxic.44.000.170 | ecosystem: Environmental > Terrestrial > Soil >...
CCAAGGTTTACCGCGTCCAAGACTTTGCGAAACTGGCGGGAGTGACCGTGCGCGCTTTGCATCATTACGACCGCCTGGGGTTGCTTAGGCCTAACCGCACCGAGGCTGGTTATCGGCTTTACTACCTTCGCGATCTCGAGCGGCTCGAGCAGATTGTGGCCCTGAAGTTTCTGGGAATTCCTCTCAAGCAGATCCGGCGGATGTTCCAGCGCGGCACTTCCGAAATGTCCGACTCTCTCGAAAAGCAGCGCCGCGTGCTCGAGGAGAAACGGCGGCTCTTGGACAGCGCCATTCGCGCGATCGAAGAGGCCGAAAAAGCCACCGCGCCTGGGATTCGGCCAGACTCTGCCATCTTGAAGAAAATCATCGAGGTGATCGAAATGCAGGACAACATGGACTGGTCGAAAAAGTATTACAGCGCAGCAGCGCAAGCCAAGATCGAGGAGCGCAAGAAGCTCTGGTCGCCGGAGAATCAGGAGCGCTGGTCGAAGGAATGGTCGGATCTGTTCCGCGATGTCGAAGCGGCGCTCGGGGAGGACCCTGCCGGTGCCAAGGCGCAGGCTTTGTCGGCGCGCTGGAAAAAGCTCGTGGAAGGTTTCACCGGCGGCGACCAGCAGATCACCGCGGGTCTCGCCAAAATGTATCAGGACCGCCCCAACTGGCCGGCCAGCATGCAGCAACGCATCGAGCCGTTCAGCAACAAGAAAGTGTGGGAGTTCATCGAGAAGGCCTTCGCCGCCGGAAAGACCGCCAGCTAACCTTTTAGGGTTCGCAACCGTTGGCTGTGGCACTAACGAGGGTAGGCGCAGTCCGTGCCCGCCCTCTCTTTTTTTTTCGGTAACAACGCAAATACTTGCGGTGCCAAACGCGCTTCGGACGGGACGCGCCGCAGGTATAATTCCCGAGTATGATTTCAGCCACGGAAATCGTGAAGCGGGGCTATAGCATGTTCGCGCGGGTCTTCCCGCGCTGCAGCATGATTTCGCAGGCCATTGCGTTCAATCTCTTCCTGGCGTTTTTCCCCGCGCTGTTGCTTGCAGTAGCCCTGGCCGGCACACGAATCGGCGGCAAAACCAGCTTGCTCGAGATCGTCCAAGACCTGACGGAATTTCTTCCGCCCGGCAGCCGGGGCCTGGTCTCGCAATTTCTGGTAAGCCACGGGCCAGAGGCATGGAAAGTCGCGCTCCTGGGGTGGTCGGGCACGCTGCTGGCGGGTTCGCAGGTCATGAAGCTGGTGATGGAGGGAATTCACGTCATCTATGGCGATGAAGAAAAGCCCGGATTCGTGCACCGGCAGCTTCGCGGCTTGCTGCTGTTGCTGATCACGATTGCTCCCTTGCTCAGTGCGGCCGTTCTGGGAATTTTGGGCAAACCAATCCGGCACTGGATCGCGCACGCGGTCGGCAAGCACTCGATTTTGCGGGGTTGGTGGAACATCTTTTTCCCCCTGGCAGCAATGCTCCTGGCGATGCTGTCGCTTACGGTGATCTACCGGGTGGCGCGCCCCAAAGAAGGCAGCCTGCGAAACGTGCTGCCTGGCGCAGCCGTCTCAACGCTGCTTTGGTGGGTTGCCGACGTCGTGTTTGGCGCCTACGTTCAGCGCGTGCCTTACGGAGTGGTGTACGGCGGATTGGCTGCCGTGATCGGCTTGATTATCTGGATGGAACTCTCCGCGGTGATCATTTTTTTGGGCGCAGCTTGGAACGCCGAATTAGCCGAGAGCCGCGTCCGCAAATTGCGGCAAAGCCATGCCGGAGCGGCTCACGCGGAGTGCGGTTTAATCTGAGCGATTCTTGACAAGGGCCGCCGCTTTTCTTTGCTACCGGCCTTGCCCTATATTTAAGCGAGGTTCCATAAGGCGAGATCATGCCTGAACGGTTTGTAAGCGTGGAAACTTACTCGGGCTTCAAAGCCGACGAGCGTCCCCTGCGATTGCACCTGGAGGAACGCACCTGGGAGGTTGTGGCCGTCGAAGATCGCTGGTATTCCCCGGGCGAGACATTTTTCCGTGTGGTGGTCACAGGTGGCGACCGCTACGTATTGCGCCATGTGAACGCTCAGGACGTCTGGACCGTAGCGGGGTACCGGGCCCATTCGATCTCCGGTGTTTAAGAGCAGCGCGAGACGAAGAGGCGAGCACCTGACGAGCACCCGATTGACACAAAAATTAACAGCAGCGTATAGTCGGTTCACCGCCTGTTTTGGGGTGGGCCCAAGCGGCGTCTTGCCCTGCGACGAAGCCCAGGCGTGAGGACGTGGTTTTCAGAAGGGCGTGGGATGTTTCGCTCACTGTCATCACCGGGATCCAGGTGCCTTCCCCTCGCGGTTCTGGCTTGCTGGTCGTTAGGCTTTCCTCCTGCAATTTTGGCGCAAGACCCGCCCCCTCCTCCCCCCCAGGCGCCACCCGCGACTGCCCCGGCCGCGAATCCCGCCTCCCCGCCCAAACCCGCCGCCGGTTCCGAGCAGGACGCTAAAGAGGTTTCCAGTCAGGATACTCCGGCAACTTTCAAGGTTCGCGTCAATAATGTGCTGGTGCGCGTCGTGGTGCGCGACTTGCACGGCCAAGTAGTTTCCAACCTGAAGAAGGAGGATTTCCAGCTCTACGATGGCAAGAAACGTCAGACCATCACCTCCTTTGCCACGGAGACTCCGGGCACGCATGCCGTCCCGCTTAGCACTTCGCCTGTTAGTTCTTCTTCGGAAGCCGATCCCGCCACGGTGAAAGCGGCCGCGCTTCCGCAGCGCTTTGTTTCCATGGTTTTTGACGACGTGCATATGTCCATGCAGGACGCCGTGTTCGTGCGCGATTCATCCACGCGGTTCTTTGGCGCATTGGCGCCGAGCGATCGCGTGGCTATATACACTACCTCGGGTCAACTCACACAGGACTTTACCGACGATCGGTCTTTGCTGGCAAAGGCTCTTTTGGGAATCGTGCCGCGCCCCTTGACGCAGCACACTTCCTCCGATTGCCCGGACATGACGTACTACGAGGCGGACTTGATCGCCAATAAGAAGGATTTGCAGGCCCTGGCCGTGGCTGCCGATGAAACGCTGCAGTGCGCGTTCAACGGTGACACGAGAATGCTGGCTGCGGCGCAAAGCATGGCGCAAGCGGCGGCTCAGCGAGCGGTTTCCGAAGGTGACAATGAAACGCAGTACGCTTACCGGCATCTCGAAGAAATCGTCCGGCGCATGACCAGCCTGCCGGGTCAGCGCATCCTGGTTTTGGTTTCGCCGGGCTTCATCCTGAGTACGCTTCAATATGAGGCGTCAGAAATGGTGGATCGCGCAACGCGGGCTAATATCGTCATCAACACTATCGACGCTCGCGGCCTCTATGTCCCCGACGTGATGGGGGACATCGCCAATCCACCCAACGACGGTCTGCGTACGGCCGGATATAAGTCTATGTATCGCGTCGTGGCCCAGAGCGCCCAACAGGACCCCCTGGCGGAGTTGGCGGACGGTACCGGAGGCACGTTTTACCATAACCGCAATGACGTTGACGAAGCCTTGCGCGAGGCGGGCGCGGCTCCGGCGGTTTCCTATGTATTGGGCTTTTCCCCGCAGAATCTGAAGTTCGACGGGAGCTTTCATACCCTGAGAGTTGCTCTGTCCACGAAAGAAAAATTCACGATTCAGGCGCGGCACGGTTATTTTGCTCCGCGCTCTGCGGCCGATCCCGCCGAGGTTGCCAAGGAAGAGATTCAAGAAGCACTGTTTTCGCAGGAGGAAGTTCACGACATTCCCCTGGACTTGCAGACGCAGTATTTCAAAAAGGACGAAGCCGAGGCTCGCCTGGCGGTATTGACCCACCTGGACGTGAAAGGCATCCGCTTTCGGAAAGTCTCGGACCGCAACAACGATCGATTGACCATTGTGACGGGAATTTTTGATGAGAACGGCCAATATGTGACAGGCGTGCAAAAAACCATCGAGATGAGACTACGGGATGCCACCTATGAGCGGCTCAGCCGCTCTGGGCTTACCGTGAAGTCCAGTTTTGACGTCAAACCCGGCACCTACCTGGTGAGGCTGGTGGTGCGCGACGCCGAAGGCGCGCAAATGGCCGCCCGGAATGGCGCCGTGGTGATTCCTTTTTAGGTCTGAATTGGCACGGAACAATTTTGGTTTCATTTGGGCGGGAGGTTCACATGGTTACACATCGCAACTGCTTGAGAACGATACAGTTTGCTGCGGCGATGACTGCCGCCATGTTATTTGGAAATGTCTGGTCCGGGCGCGCGCAACAGCCGCCGGCTCCGCCTCCGCCACCGGCGGCCCATGCGGCTCCTGCCGAGCCCTCCGGTGTGGTCATTAAGAAAGAAACAAAACTCGTGCTCGTGGATGCAGTAGTGATCGACAAAAAGGGCAACTATGTGCGCGACCTGAAGCAGGATGTATTTAAGGTCTACGAAGACAACAAAGAACAGATGATTTCGAGCTTTTCTTCAGGGGCCGATGCCGCGCTCGAACCGAGCGGCCAACGGCATTACCTGATCCTGTTCTTTGACAATTCGACGATGGCGGCGCCGGATCAGATTCAGGCGCGCGGCGCGGCGCAAAAATTCATCGAAGGCAACGCGAGTCCTGACAGCCTGATGGCCGTCGTGGATTTCAACGGCTCCCTACGCATCGTCCAGAACTTCACTGCCAGCTCGGTTCTCCTGCGCGCCGCCGTTTCCGGCGTGAAGGGTTCGGCGGTGGATCCCAATGCGCCGCCAGATGCCGCCGTCACGTTGGCCTCAACCGGCACGCCGACGATGGGCATGTCATCCCTGTTCAGTGCGCAAGCGGATTTTGGCGCCCGCACGATGCTGCTGGCCGTGCGCAGCTTGGCGAAAAACCTGCGCGGCATCCCGGGGCGCAAGATGGTGATTCTCTTCTCCGGCGGTTTCCCGCTGTCGAATGAAAACCAGGCGGAACTGACCGCCACGATTGATGCGTGCAACAAATCGAACGTGGCCATTTATGCTGTGGACGCGCGAGGCCTTGTTTCGACCGCGCCCGGAGGAAGCTCCCGGAACCGAGCGGTCCCGGGCAAGGGCAGAGCGGTCGCGGCATCGTTTCGAACGTCAGCTCCGAGATCCTCGTCGCGCGCCAGGCTCGTGCTCGCCGCCTATCCCGCCATGGGTATGCCTGACCCGCAGAGGCCCGGCGGGGGAGGAGGCGGCCCGCCGAGTGGCGGCGGCGGTGGGCGTCCGGGAGGCGGCGGAGGTACGGGCGGCCCTAGCGGCGGAGGCACGGGCGGCGCTGGCGGCGGGGGTACTGGCGGGCGTGGTGGAACAGGCGGCACCGGAGGCAGCGGTGGCACGGGTGGTCGCGGCGGCACGGGAGGTGCGGGTGGCGGAACGCGTGGTGGAGGCACCGGCGGAACGCGAGGCGGCGGAACGCCAAACTCAAACCTTTACAATTCAACGTATAGTCAGCCGCGGACCATCGTTCCGACGTTTCCCGCGTCGGTAGCAACCAATCAGCAGGTTCTTGCGGCCTTGGCCGATGGAACCGGCGGCTTCTACATTTTCAACACCAACGATCTCCTTGCCGGACTCGAGAAAATCGGGCGCGAGCAAAACGAGTTCTACGTCCTCGGATACGCTCCGCCCGACTCACCCGAAGGCAGCTGCCACACGCTCAAGGTGAAAGTGAATGAAGGCGGGCTCCACGTCCGCTCGCGCAGCGGATACTGCAATGTCAAGACGGCGAACGTGCTCGAAGGCAAACCGCTCGAGAAACAACTCGAAGCGCATGCGAACGGCTCTCAGGCAGGTTCGATTCACGGCGTGCTCGAGGATCCGTACTTCTATACCGGACCGAACACTGCGCGCGTGAACCTGGCCATGGAAATTCCCTCCGATTCGTTTCAATTCAACAAGGAAAAAGGAAAGTATCATGCCAGCCTAAACGTGCTGGGGATCGCCTATCGCAGCGATGGAACTATCGGTGCGAAGTTTAGCGATACCGTAAACCTGGATTTGGAAAAAGACGAATGGAAGGAGTTCACGAAATCGCCGTATCAATACGCGAATCAGTTCGACGCCACACCGGGAGATTACAAACTCACAGTGGTTTTGAGCACCGGCGGCGATGCCTTCGGAAAGTTCGAATCTCCGCTTTCGATCGACCCTTACGACGGCAAGCAATTCAGTCTCGGCGGCATCGCGCTCACCAATTCGCCGAAAAGGCTGAACGATATTCCCGAAAGCCTCGACTCTGCGTTGCTCGAGGACCGCACGCCGCTGGTGGTGAAGGGTATGGAAATCATTCCTTCACCAACGAACCGCTTTAAGCATACCGACAATGTGGTCGTTTACAGCGAAATATATGAGCCCTTGCTGACGTCCGACCAGCCGCTGGTTGTGGGCATGGGTTACACCATTCTCGATCGTGCCAGCAACCAGAAGATTTTTTCGACCGGAGCGGTGCGTGCGGATGAATTCATCCAAAAGGGCAATCCCGTTGTTCCCATCGGCATGAAGGTGAAAGTGGACGACCTGAAGCCCGGCTCTTATCGGCTGGTCCTGCAGGCGGCCGATTCCGCCAAGAACAATGCGCCAAATCGCGTGGTGGATTTCGACATCAGCGAGTAGTTGCCTTCAGCTCTAACGAGCGGCTTCGATCAACGAACCGCCAATCCTGGGCGCTCGATCTGGCCCTCGGCGAGGCTTGAATCCATGCCGGCCGCTAAGTCCCGTCTTTTGAGGGGTTTTAGCATGGTAGCGTTTCCACATCTCCCGTCCCCGGTCAGGAACTTTTTCGCCCGCCGCGGGTTATTCTAAAGCGTGAGTCCAGCTCGAAGCTTGCCTGTTGGTTGGAGAAAGCGCAGGGGAACGCCATGAGCTCGAGGAATATCCGCGCATCCAGCTTTGGTTTTCGCTTCCCTTCGATTGCCGCAACGCCCAGGTCTTTCCTTGCTTTGATGCTCGCTTGCTCTTGCCTGCCGCTGGGGGTAGGTTTCCCCGCGGTTGCTGCCACGCCTCCCGCCGCCAAAGAAAAGAAGCAAAAACCGGATCCCGCGCTCAAAGGCCTGCCGATTACCGAGCTCAGTCCCGACGAGGCCATCCTGCACGCGCTCGACCGGCTTGCCTATGGTCCGCGGCCCGGGGACGTCGAGCGCGTCCGCCAAATGGGCTTGGCCAAATGGATTGAGCAGCAGCTTAATCCCAATTCGATCGACGACAAGGCGGCGGAAGCGCGGCTGGAAGATTATCGGACGCTGCGAATGTCCACGGCTAAGTTGATTGCGGAATATCCTCAGCCGAAACCGGCGGTCGTCCAAGCGGAAAGACAGGCGAGAGAAAGAGCGCAAGAAGAGCAGCGTCGCGCCGATGCCGCCGCCGTTTCAGAAAAAGAGACGCAAGGCCCGCAAACGCAGGACGGGCAGGGTTCCTCGCCTACGGGCGGATCCCTTACGCAATCCGCAGCGGAGGATCCCAACGCGCCTGCTCCCATGAAAGAACCAGCCATGGAGCCAGACCAGGCGGCGAAAGGAGCGCGTCGGCGCGAAGCGTTCGGCGGAGGCGACCCGAACAACGTGCCGCGTGCCGTCGCGGACGACAGCAAGCGGCCGGCGCGCATCGTTGCCGAACTTGCCATGGCCAAGGTGACGCGGGCGATTTACAGCGAGCGGCAGCTTCAACAAGTGATGGACGATTTCTGGTTCAACCACTTCAACGTGTTTGCCGGAAAAGGCGAGGACCGCTATTACCTCACTTCCTATGAACGCGACGTCATCCAGCCGCATGCGCTCGGGAAATTCAAGGATCTCGTCACGGACACGGCAAAGAGTCCGGCGATGCTTTTTTACCTGGACAATTATCTCAGTGCTGATCCGCGCGCGGCCGAGCGGCAGGCGATGGAGCGCGCAATGCGCCAGCAAGGGCGCTACGGCAGATTCGGCAGACGCTGGCCGCCGCGCCCTCCCGCAAATCCGCAACGAGGCGCGAAAAAGAATGAGCGGGGGCTCAACGAAAATTACGGCCGCGAGCTGATGGAGCTGCATACGCTGGGCGTCGACGGCGGCTACACGCAGAAAGACGTCACCGAGGTGGCGCGCAGTTTCACCGGGTGGACCATCGACAAGCCTCGCGTGTACGCCGACTTCAAATTTGACGACCGCTTGCACGATCCCGATCCGAAAATCGTGCTGGGAAAGAAAATTCACGCGGGCAGCATGAAAGACGGCGAGCAGGTGATTGATCTGCTGGTGCATCATCCGAGCACCGCGAAATTCATTTCGACCAAACTGGCGCGCCGCTTCGTTTCCGACAATCCGCCGCCAGCGCTCGTGAATCGCATGGCAGAAACGTTTCAGTCGAGCGGTGGCGACGTCCGCGCGGTGATGAAGACCATGATCTGGTCGCCGGAATTTTGGTCGCGCGAAGGGTACCGCGCGAAAATCAAGACACCGTTCGAGCTGGTGGTTTCCGCCGCGCGCGCGCTCGGCGCCGACGTGGACGCGCCGCTCCCGCTGGTGCAGTGGGTGGGCCGCATCGGCGAGCCGCTGTATCAATGCCAGCCGCCGACAGGCTATTCCGACAAAGCAGAAACGTGGGTCAACACCGGCGCGCTGCTCAATCGGCTGAATTTTTCGCTGACCCTTTCGGGAAACAAAATGCGCGGCGCACGCAGTGATGTGGCATCGCTCCTGGGCGTCGATTCGTCCTCCGAACCGAAGACCGCGCTCGATCGCGCGGTGCAGGTTTTTCTCGGCGGACAAGCTGCGCCGGCGACGGTCGAGACGCTTGAGAAGCAATTGGACAGTCCACAAGTGCTGCAAGCGAAGCTGGACGATCCGCACAAGCAAGTGGATCTCGGCGTGATCGCGGGTTTAGTGCTGGGCGCGCCGGAATTTCAGCGCCGCTGAGGTTTGCATGTGCCGGCATCTTGGCCATCCCTGCGGCGCCGAAGCGCGGCGCTACATAAAAACCTTTGCTTTGGAGCACCAGCGACTGGGACATGCGAGGCTGCCATGAGCTATTGCTGTTGTGAAGGCGTGCGTGGGGTGAAATTTTCGCGGCGGTATTTCCTGAAGCAAGGCGGCGTGGCCATGGTGGGCCTGAGCGCCATGCCCGCGTTTCTCCAGCGCGCGGTGGCCGCAACGCCCATGCCCAATAAAAAGCAGTTTGTCGTGCTCTTTCAGCGCGGCGCGGCCGATGGATTGAACATGGTCGTGCCTTTTGGCGAATCGAACTATTACCGCATGCGCCCGACGATCGCGATACCGCAGCCGAAACGCGGCGCGACCGACGCCGCGATCGAGCTCGACGGCTTTTTCGGCTTGCATCCGAGCCTTGCTCCGCTCGAGCCGCTCTTTCACCAGAATCAACTGGCCATCGTGCACGCCGCAGGCTCGCCCGATCCCACGCGCTCACATTTTGACGCGCAGGACTTCATGGAATCCGGCACGCCAGGATTGAAATCCACCGAGGACGGTTGGCTGAACCGCGCGCTCGAAGCGGCTCCGGAAGAAAGTGCTTCGCCATTCCGCGCCGTCGCGATGGGACCGAATCTTCCACGCACATTGCAAGGTGGGGCGCCGGCCATCGCGCTGCCGGATCTCAAGCAATTCAAAGTGATGGCGCAGTCGCCGGGAACCGGCGCGATGGTCGAAGGCGGCTTCGAAGCCATGTACGCGCAAACCGTCGACAAAGCGCTGCAAGGCACGGGCACGGAAACGTTTGAAGCCATCGATTTGCTGCGCAAAGCCGATCCCGCGAAATATCAGCCGGAAAACGGCGCGCAATATCCCACGAGCCGCCTCGGGCAAAACCTCGAGCAAATCGGCCAGCTTCTCAAAGCCGACATCGGCTTGGAAGTTTTGTTTGTCGATTGCGGTGGCTGGGACAATCACGTCAACGAAGGCGGCGTGCAGGGGCAGCTCTCGAATCTCCTGCGCGATCTCGGCCAGGGCCTCGCGGCGTTTCATCAGGACCTGGGGGAGCGCATGCAAAAAATTGTTTTCGTCACCATGAGCGAGTTCGGCCGCACCGCCCGCGAAAACGGCAATCGCGGCACCGACCACGGCCACGCGAACTGCATGTTCATCATGGGCGGAGACGTTTCTGGCGGGCAAGTCTACGGCAAATGGCCCGGACTGAACGATCATCAGCTCAACGAAGGCCGCGACCTTGCGCTCACCACCGATTTTCGTTCGGTGCTCGGCGAAATTCTCACCAAGCACATCGGCGTTGCCGACCTCAAGCCAGTCTTTCCCGGCTTCGACAACAACCCGCGCAAATTCCCGGGAGTGATCAAGTCTTAGCGTAGAAAAATCAGGACCCCACCGACGCTAGCGAGGGAAGCTTCGAATGTCGCGCCACCCTTCGGGGGGCGCGTGTAGGCAGACCATCGGTCGGCAATATGCGTCGAGCGAGTCGGTTGTCCCAGGCAAAAGACGCCCGCTCACTCTGCTGTTTTCAGTTCCCTCAGCCAGATGTTGCGATAGCGCACGGGATGGTTATGGTCCTGGAGCGCCAGGGGCAGTTTGTCGGGCCCTGGTTTGTAAGGCGGACGCGCGTGGTGCGCGGTGGGGCCGGTTAGCTCGACGTTGTCCTGCGCCAGCACGCCGTTGTGGAAAACCGTCACGCGGGCGGGGCGCGTCAACTTGCCTGACGGGTCAAAGCGCGGGCCGTGAAAAACGATGTCGTAACTTTGCCACTCGCCCGGGGGACGCGAGGCGTTGACCTGCGGCGGATACTGGCCATAGACCGCGGAAGCCTGACCGTCGGCATAGGTTTTGTTTTGATACGAATCCAGCACCTGAATTTCATAGAGCCCGTGCAGGAAAACGCCGCTGTTTCCGCGATCCTGGTCTTCTCCTTTGGCCGGAGAGGGCTCGGCAAATTCCACGTGCAACTGGCAATCGCCGAAGGCCTCGCGCGTGTGGATGTAGCCGGTCTTGAGCGCGACCTCGAAATAACCGTTCTCCACCTTCCACTTGGCCGGGCCGCCGTCGGTGGCCGCCCATTTGGAAAGATCCTTGCCGTCAAAGAGCACCACAGCATCGGAAGGCGGACGCCCCGGCGAATCCTGCGTGCTCGCCGTACCCGGATCGACAACCGGCGGCACCGGCCGGTCCGGATCGTGAATTTTCCATCGGGTATCCACCTGCGGGTAACAAGTCGCGGGAAGGGTGGCCAGTACGAACGTGCAAACAAAAAACCATCGCGGTTTTCTCATCGCAATACCTCTCGCTTGAAGCGCCGGCATTTTACCGCAGACAGAAAAAATGCGGTATCCGGTAAACTGCTGTATGCATTTCTCGAGTCCGGCGGCTTGTCGCCATTTTCGGTAGTAAACCCACGTTAACCCGGCGAAAGCGCGCGCAAGACGCTCCAAGGACGAAAACGGACCGGTCATGGACCGGCTACGAACCGGCCACGATCGTTTTCTTCTTGAATCCTTGACTTCTGAACCGCCGACTGTCAACTCGCCGCTAGGCGGCCGAGCCCTTGATGCGCATGCCGTAGAACGACTTGTAGACGAAGAAGAGCGCGACCACAAAAAACGCCGTCGCGAGGAGGTGCGCGAGTGCGCCGCCCTGGCTGACGGTCAGGCTGACGGCGAGCTCCACGGCAAGCAAACCGAAGAGCGTGGTGAATTTGATGATCGGGTTCAGCGCCACCGAAGAAGTATCTTTGAACGGATCCCCAACCGTGTCGCCGATTACCGTGGCGTCGTGCAGCGGCGTGCCTTTTTGTTTCAGCTCGACTTCGACGATCTTCTTGGCGTTGTCCCAGGCGCCGCCGGCGTTGGCCATAAAAATCGCTTGATACAAGCCGAACGTGGCGATGGAAATGAGATAGCCGATGAAAAAGAAGGGCTCAACGAAAGCAAACGCGAGCGTGGCGAAAAACACGGCGATGAAAATGTTTAGCATGCCCTTTTGCGCGTAGCGGGTGCAGATTTCGACGACCTTCTTGCTGTCACTGATGCTGGCTTTTTCCACGCCTTCGAGCTTGATGTTGGCCTTGATGAATTCGACGGCGCGATAGGCGCCGGTGGTGACCGCCTGGGTGCTTGCGCCGGTGAACCAGTAAATCACCGCGCCGCCGGTGATGAGCCCGAGAACGAACGGCGCATAAAGCAGCGAGAGTTTGTCCACGTTGCCCTTGAGGCCGTTGGTGAGCGCCATGATGATGGAGAAAATCATTGTGGTCGCGCCGACGACGGCGGTGCCGATCAAGACCGGCTTCGCGGTCGCCTTGAAGGTGTTGCCCGCGCCGTCGTTCGCTTCGAGCATGTGCTTGGCGCGCTCGAAATTCACGTCCATGTTGAAGTCCTTCTTGAGTTCCTGCTTGATGCCGGGAAGCTGCTCGATGAGCGAAAGCTCGAAGACCGACTGCGCGTTGTCGGTCACCGGGCCGTAAGAGTCCACCGCGATCGTCACCGGCCCCATGCCGAGAAAGCCGAAGGCTACCAGCCCGAACGCGAAGACCGGTTCGGCGACCATCAGGTTGTGCAGTCCCTGCTGCGAAAACACATAGCCGATGGACATCAGCAACACCATCGAGAGGCCCAGGTAGAAGCCGGAATAATTTCCCGCCACAAAGCCGGACAAAATTCCGAGCGACGGCCCGCCCTCTTGCGCCGAAGTGACGATTTCCTTCGTATGGCGCGAATCCACGGAAGTGAAAACCTTTACCAATTCCGGAATGATCGCGCCTGCGAGCGTGCCGCAGGAGATGATCGTCGCCAGCTTCCACCATTGCGTGTCATCGCCGCCAAGGCTCGGAATAACTTTCCAAGAAACCAGGTACGTCAGACCGATGGACACAAGCGAAGTGATCCACACCAGCGAAGTCAGCGGGGCCTCGAAATTCATGTCCTCGGCCTTGCCGTATTTCGCTTTGGCGATGAAACCGTTGATGAAGTATGCGAGCGCGCTGGCAACCAGCATGATAATGCGCATCACAAAGATCCAAACCAGCAATTGCACCTGCACGGTCGGGTCTTTCACCGCGAGCAAGATAAAGGTGATGAGCGCAACGCCAGTCACGCCGTAAGTTTCAAATCCATCGGCCGTAGGCCCCACCGAATCACCGGCATTATCCCCGGTGCAATCGGCGATGACGCCGGGATTACGCGCGTCGTCTTCCTTGATTTTGAAGACAATTTTCATCAGGTCGGAGCCGATATCTGCAATTTTGGTGAAGATGCCGCCGGCAATGCGCAGCGCGGCGGCGCCGAGAGATTCGCCGATCGCAAATCCAATAAAACACGGCCCCGCGTAGTCTCCGGGAATAAAAAGAAGGATGACCAACATCATTAATAACTCGACGGAGATGAGCATCATGCCGACGCTCATGCCGGCTTCGAGGGGGATGTGGTTGATGGGATAAGGCTTGCCGCGAAGACCGGCGAAGGCCGCCCGGGAGTTCGCAAAAGTGTTCACGCGAATCCCAAACCACGCCACGCTGTAGCTGCCGGCCATGCCCACGAGGCTAAAAAACAAAATGATGGGCACGGCGATGGACCTGGGCTTGTCAGGAATGGGGTGGAGCACGCC
>Ga0182035_10001091_pt1 | contig 13501 bp, 13 predicted proteins | sample flu12Cox44000170_FD_125969 | JGI IMG/M metagenome (GOLD analysis project Ga0182035, IMG submission 125969) | Lab enrichment of tropical soil microbial communities from Luquillo Experimental Forest, Puerto Rico - flux4day.12C.oxic.44.000.170 | ecosystem: Environmental > Terrestrial > Soil >...
ATGTGCGGAAACAGATTGAACTGCTGAAATACCATTCCGATGCGTCGCCGGATCGCAGCGGTGGTGGCGTCGGTCGCCTTGGTTGTCTGCTCTCGTCCGCCGCGCCAGAGATACTGATCGTCGACGCGCACGCTGCCGGCCTCGACCGATTCGAGCGTCATCAGGATGCGCAGCAGCGTCGACTTCCCCGAGCCGCTCGGGCCCACGATGGCCAGCTTTTGACCACGCGGAATTTCCAGGTCTAGCGCTTTGAGCACGACCCGGGCGCCGAATCGTTTGCTCACCGTGGAGAAGGCAATGAACGGCTGTGGTATCACCAGGCGCGCCTCCAGTGCCGCCCGTAGAAAAACTCGGCGGTGCGGATCAGCCCAGCGGCGGCGATGCTCATGATCAGGAACAGCAATCCGCAGAGCGTGATCGGCTCGAGGTAACGGAAGCGGTCGGCGCCGATCTCCGCCGACACAAACATCATCTCGACGACAGAAATGGAAGCAAGTAGCGGCGTCTCCTTGAACAAATGCACGAGATAGTTGCCCGCGGCGGGAATGATCGGATAGATCATCTGCGGCAGTACGATCGACCTGTAAGTCTCCACGCGCGGTAGACTGAGCGCGACGCAGGCATCCCATTGCCCGCGGGGGACCGCTTCGAGACCGGCGCGATAGACCTCCGACATGTAACACCCGTAGTGCACCGAGAACACGAGCAGGCCAGTCGCCAGAGGCGAAAGCCGGACACCGAATTCGGGCATGGCGAAATACAGGAAGTAGAGCTGCACCAGGATCGGCGTGCAGCGGATGAAGTCAACCACAGCGGTTGTCGTTTGCGACACGATCTGCCATCGGCTGCGGCGCAGCAGCAGCAGCGGAATTCCGACGACCAGCGCGAACAGGAACGATGCTATAGTAACGAAGACAGTCGTTATCGCCGCGACGGCGAGCTGGGGGAAAATACTGGCGGCAAAGGAAAAGTCGAACATCAGCGTATATTCAACGTCTGGGGGCGCCAGCGACCAAGTTTGCGTTCGAGAAGCCGGACGATCCACGTCGCGGCGATTGCGATGCTGTAGTAGATGAGCAGCACACAGATAAATATCGGTACAACCGCCAGCGTGCGATTGACGACGAGTGCGGACTGGAAGGTGAGCTCCGGTACAGTGATGATCGAAGCGATCGATGTTCCCTTGAGCAGAAGAACAAGCGAGTTGCCGAGTGGAGGTAGCATGGCGATTAGGGCTTGCGGCATGATGATGCCGAACAGTGTTTGCCGGCGCGAATAACCGAGCGCAGTCGCGGCCTCCCATTGATCGCGGCCGATCGACTGCATCGCGCCGCGCACGACTTCCGATCCGTAGGCGCCGTGAACGAGACCGAGGCCGATGATTGCCGCGGTCTCTGCGCTCAGCGAGATGCCGAAAAACGGCAACGCAAAATAAAGCCAGAACAGCTGAACAACGGTGGAAACGCCGCGGAAGAATTCGACCCAGCACGTCGCAGCGCCGCGAACGAGGGCATGCTTCGACTGGCGCAGCAGGCCGAGTAGCAAGGCAAGAATGGCGGCGAAGAGAAACGAGAGGACAAACACTCGCAACGTAACAATCGTTCCGGACAGGACTAGCCAGCGCGCCTCTATCAGGACGTCCACTGCAGAATTCTATTGCGAAATCAGGGCTTGCACAGCGATTCCGTCGTCACGCCTATCGGAATCTCGTTCGGCGAGATGGAATATTTCTCTAGGATCTTCAGATGCTCGGGGCCGCCGAGGGTCTTTGCCAGTTCGACATTAAACGCGCTCACCAGGTTCTTGTCCTCGGGACGGAAGGCAAAGCCGGCGTAATTGAGGGTCGGCTTACCGTTGATCACCGCCTGCTCGAAGGGCAGCGCGCGTTCAATGGTGGGATCGTTGGAGGATTTCACCGTGGCCTGCGCGGTGATTGCGGTCTGCAGGGCGCCGTCCACGCGGCCGGCCTTAAGTGCGGCGATGGCCGATACGAAGTCAGGGAACATGACGAGTTGGCTGTCCGGTACGCCGGCATTCTTGGCATTCTGTGCGGTCGCCGCGCCGACTACGCCCCCAAGCTTGAGGGAAGGATCAGCGGTGATCGATTTATAGCTCGAGATTTTTTTCGGATTGCCCGCTTTGACGATGATGGCGTCGCCAACGGCCACCGTCGGCTCGCTGAAAGCAACCTGCTCGCATCGCGCGGGCCGGATATAGAATCCGGCGACGACGACGTCGAAGCGGTTGGCCTTGAGGCCGGGGATGAGGGATCCGAACTTAGTGATGACCCCTTCCAGCGACCCTACCCCGAGCTTAGAGAAGATCAGGCTTGCCAGTTCGTAGTCCGCGCCGGCAATGGTGCCGTCTGATTGAGCAAAGCTCCATGGCGCCTCGTTGGCGAACCCGATGCGGACGACACCGTCCTTCTTGATGCGCTCAAAGGTTCCCTGCGCCTGCGCTGCCGTGCCGACCGTGATCAACGCGAACGCAATGAGAGCTCCGGCGAAGCCCTGCTTCATCGTTTCCCTCCGTCGGCGCCTCACTGCAGCGACAGAAAATGTCGTATCCCGCTGAACAATGCGGCGAAGATTGTGTTTGCAAAATGCTAGCATCGGACGAGACTGCCTACACATGCCGAGATTAGCAATAGATATGCCCGCCTTGCATGCGCAAGCCCCAAGCTGCGATGTTATCAGGCATCGGCGCAACTTTCCGACGCGTTTGACTGAACCGAAGACAGCCACTGACGGGATGGCGGGAGCATAGAACATGGCGGATGACATCACCATCAAATTCGTCCGAAACGTCCGCGACACGCCGTTTGAGGTAATTCAGCCGGAAGCAATCCAGCGCGCGAAGATCGCAATCCTCGATATTATCGCCGTATCACTCGCCGCCTTTGCCAGCGAAATCTCGACCAAGGTACGTGCCACGGTCGGCTCGTGGGGTGGTCGCCCCGACAGCCGCATTTTTTTCACGCAGGAACGTTTGCCCGCGCACAATGCCGCTTTGATCAATGCGACGATGTCGCGAGTGCTAGACTTCGACGATACGTTCGAGCTTGCTCCGAATGGTGCGCATGCCAGCGCTTATATTATTCCGACTGCTCTGGCCATAGTCGATCGCGATACATCTTTATCGGGTAAGGACTTGCTTGCGGCGGTGGCGCTTGCGATGGACCTTTATTGCCGGACGTCGCGGAGCATCCGTGCCAACGCGGTTGATACCGGCCGCGACAATGGCTCCGCGGTGTTCGGCACCGCCGCGGCGGCAATGCGGTTGATGCGTCTTGATGAGCGGGAATGCCTCAATACTTTTGGTATTGCCTATGCGCAGGCCGCCGGCGAATTCCAGATGTATGAGGAGGCCTCGCAAACGGTATCTCTGCAGCAGGGCCTGCGAGCACGATCGGGCATCGACTCGGCGGAACTGGCGAAAGCCGGATTCGACGCGCCAAAGGAGGCGCTCTACGGGCGCTATGGCTTCTTTCGCGCATTTGAGCCCGTCCACGACCAGGACTTGCTAATCGGAAAGCTGGGTGTTGATTTCATCGGGCGCGATTTAAGCTACAAGCCCTACCCCTGCTGCAAGTGCATTCATCCCGCCATTTCCGCGACTTTGAAGCTTCGGAAAGATAAGAAGGTCGAGGCCGACAAGATCAAGTCGATCCGCATTGGTACCAATCGTCTCTGCAACGATTTCCTCGCCAAGCCGGAACAATTGAAGTGGGATCCGCCTACCATGGTCGCTGCAAAGTTCAGTATGCCGTTCGGCGTCTCGGTCGCGGCTGCCAAAGGGGAAGTCGGTATTGCAGATTTCGAAGGTCCGGCCCTTTACGATCGCGAGGTGCGGCGTCTGCTAGCGGCGACCACGGTCGAAATCGACGACGATATCGAGCGCACAGACGGGCCCAATCAGAACGCGCCAGCGAAGGTTTATTTCAAAATGGCAAACGGCACTGAGATTTCCAATCGGGTCGATCATCCACTCGGGCATCCACGAAATCCTTCGTCGATGGACGATGTGGTCGGCAAGCTTCGCCAATGCGCCAACTACTCTGCGCTCGAATTCAGCGATACGCGCCTCAACTCCGTCTGTGAGATGGTGGCCCAGCTTGACACGGTGGTCTCGGCACGAAATCTCGTCGATTTGATGTGCGTTCGGTGACTTGGTGCCTCAAGTCAGGCGTTTCGACTATGCGCAAAAACTAACCTTGTTGCTTGCGGGGTCGAATGGATAACCGTCCGACCGATCACCCATTTGCTGATTTCCGCAACCAGTTCTTAGGCGCGAAGCAGTCGATCTATATGGACGTCGCTGCACGCGGATTAATTTCGACGTCAGTACGAGAGGCGATTGACGCCTATCTCGATCATCGGATGGTTCAAGGCGCCGATAAGAGCTGGATGTTTGATGAAGTTGAAAAAACCCGCGAGAGCTTCGCCCGCCTTATCAGAGCCGACCCGACTGAAATTGCATTCACCAAGAACGTTTCAGACGGAATCAATGCGTTCGCCTCGGCCATTCAGTGGGACCAAGGTGACAATGTGGTGATTTGTGAAGCGCTTGAGCATCCAGCAAATGTGTATCCGTGGTACAATCTTAGGGAGTTGCTCGGAATTCAGCTCAAGCGCGTTAATCCGGAAAACGGACAAATTCCACTTGAGCGGCTAATCGCCAGCGCCGACGAGAAGACCCGGGTCATAACCGTCTCGTCCGTTTCATTCTCGCCGGGGGCCCGCTTTCCGGTCGGAGAGCTCGGGCTTTTTTGTCGCGCGAGAGGCATCTTGCTTTTGGTAGATGCAGCGCAATCCATCGGCATCCTCGATACAAACGTGCGGGCGCTAAACATCGATGCTCTGGCCACATCAACTCAAAAGGGCCTGTTAGCGCTCTATGGCGGGGGCTTTCTCTATGTGCGATGAGAAGTGGCCGATGGCCTGTCACCGCGTTACCTGTCGCGGTTCGGCGTACAGAGCGACTCAAACCACGAAGCAGAAAGCGGCGCGTTGGACAAGATTCGCTTGGCACCGGGCGCTCGTCGCTTCGACGTCGGCAATTATAATTTTCTCGCGGCGATTGCTGTGAAGCGGAGCCTACAGGACCTGCACGGGCTCGGTATCCAAAACGTGGAAAGGCGGGTTTGTGGTTTGGCGACGCGACTTGCGGACGGATTCGACGAGCTTGGCCTAGCCGTTTTTGGTCGGGACTCGAAAGCGCAATCACATATCATTGCGGTCGGCAACGCTTTGAGCGACCATCACGATACCACAGACGATCGTCGCATACTCGAGCTCTACTCTTATTTACTATCCCGAGGCGTCAAACTGACCATTCGGCGGGGGCTGCTGCGCTTCTCGCTGCATGCCTACAACAGTGAAGATGATGTCGATCAGGTCGTCGAAGTGGTACGGCGATGGCAGCGAAGTAAACGTGACCAACCCTGATGAGGTGGAAACACATGATCCTGGAACATGTCGGAGCTCGTCAGCTTTTGTCGCCATTAATGTCTCTGCCGCTTCTCCGGCGCCGTTTGTCCTGTGATATCCAAAACGATTAAAATGAAGCCAGATTTTTTTCGGAGCTTGCCATGGAGGCGGGTAATAGATTTGCGGGCAGTCTGCCAGGACGTTTCGTGCGCACAATGTCGATTACGATTGGCGGCGTGCCGAAAGCCGAGCTTTATGAAATGGCGAAAACCGCGCGCATGGTAAGCCCTTATGCCAAGCGTATAATGAAGCATGAGCAGTTCACGACGCTTCCGGAACCGGAAACGGTACTGCTGATCGCATTGACGCCGGAAGATCTCGGCTTCACTGAGCGGCCGACGATCGCCGAGGTGCTCAACAACGAACGACTCGAAAAATGGAGTGACGTAAAGTTCCCTGGGTGGCAGGTCACACTCAATCCTGCTGAAGTAGGACCGCATCTGGCGATTCAATATACCGGTCAGATGGAAGGTGAATTTCTCTGGGTCGGAATGGAGCGAATTCCGGGCTCGGGCGGCCGTCCCTACATTTTCTATCTCGAGCGTAACGACGAAGGTGGCCGCTCACTCGACGCCCATTGGACTTATCCATACGCGCTTTGGCGACTTGATTATCTTGTCGCGCTGCGGCTACGAAAAAAAGTTTAGGTGGGATAATGCCTCGCCAGGACAGGTTCATCGTCAGGGACGAACCGTTTTCAAAGCGCGGCCCGCTGCGGACCATGCCAATCACGATCGGGGGTGTCCCTAAGGACAAATTGCTCGAACAGGTCAAGGGGGTTCGCTACGTCAGTCCCTATGCCGAACGGATCATGAGGCATGAGAACTTCACGACGCTCGAGAAGCCGGCATCGGCGCTGCTGATTGTGTTGACCCCAAAGGATTTCGGCTTCACCCAAATGGCATACGTCGCCGATCTGCTCCATACGGATCGATTATTGACATGGAGCAAAGAAAATTTCGACGGTTGGGAAGTTACGACCGTTCCGGCCGAGGTTGGGCCGCACCTCGCGATCCAATATACCCGACAACCCCAAGACGAATTTCTTTGGATGGCTATGGATCGCATCCCAGGTTATGCGGGCCGACCTTATTTATTTTACATCGAGCGCGACGACGACGAGGTGAACTCGCTCGACGCGCATTGGATGTATCCAGCCGCGCCGTGGCCGCTGCACTATACGGTCGCATTCCGACTGCGAAAATTGAGCTGAACACGTGCGGAAGACTTTGATGGGGTGCCTGGCGCTGGTTGGGGAAGACGCCCGGCCGAGCGAGGGACCTGTCGATATTGTCATCGACGGCGGACTCATCCGCGACATCCGGCCAGCGGGCGAGGCGACGCCGGAAGGCGAGCTCATCAATCTGACCGGAAGGTTGGTCACGGCAGGATTGATCAACGGGCATCATCACTCCCATGAGGGCTTCTTTAAAGGCCGCGACGATGTGCTGCCGCTCGAGCTCTGGATGCGAGCTTTGAAGCCGATCGCATTGAGCCCGCGTGACGTCTATCTGCGTACCATGATCGGAGCGATCGAGGCGGTGCGCAGCGGAACGACGACACTCGGTGACGACGCCAATGTCGGAGCGATTATCGATCCGAAACACGTCGAGGCGGTGTTCCAAGCTTACGAAGATATTGGCATCCGCGCTTACGTCGGCGTCACACTCTTCGACAAGCCATTCATCCACGCAGTCCCCTTCGTCGAGGAAGAGGTGCCCTCGGACATGGTATGCGAACTCGAGGCTATGCCGATGATGAGGAGCGACGAGCGGCTCGATTTGGCAAGGCGACTTGCCCGCACTCGCCACCCTGAGCGGCATCGCGTGGCGTACATGGTCTGCCCGTCGGCCCCGCAACGCTGCACCGAAAGCTTTTTGCGTGAGGTCCGTGCCTTGGCTGACGACTTCGATCTGCCGGTGATGATGCATGTCCAAGAAACTCGGATGCAAGTTGTAACAGGCAGGCTGTGGTGGGGCAGCACCATGGTCGAATACCTCGATCGCATCGGTTTCCTGAAGCCACAGACGCAACTCATTCACGCAATTTGGCTTAATCCGCGTGAGATCGATATTCTCGCATCGAGCGGCGTGACGATTCAGCACAATCCCGCTTCCGCGCTGCGTTCCGGTTCCGGTCTGGCGCCGGTGCGCGCGGTGCTCGAAGCAGGAGTGAATGTCAGCCTTGGCACAGACGGCTGCGGCTCGATTGAGGGCACTGACATGCAAAACGTGCTCTATCTTGCACCGCTGTTGCAACGATTGCGTGGCTGCGACAGCAACTGGATCTCGGCGCGGGATGCGTTCGTTGCTGCTACTCTGGGCGGCGCCAAGGCGTTCGGGCGTGGCGAGGAACTTGGCGCGATAACCAAGGGGCGCATCGCCGACCTGGTCGCGTTCAACCTCAACGAAGTTGCATTCACTCCCCTCAACAATCCGATCAATCAACTCGTTTATTCAGGCCGCAAACAAGTCGATTTCGTGATGGTGGACGGGGAGATCATCTTAGCGAATGGAAGGCTCACTCGGATCGATGAGGATCGGATCTTAGATGAAATCCGCGCCGCCCACGCACGGCTTGCGCCGCTTTTGATGGCGGCAGAGAAGGATGGAGAGCGCTTCCACGCACCGTTCGAACGTATCTACCGCCGCTGTCATGACATCGAAATCGCGTCAGACACCTACCCAGCGCGCTTATCGCATTGACTAATCCATGATTGCGCCACCGGTAACCGGAATAGAAAGGCCGGTGAGATAGTCCGACTGGGGTGAAGCCAGAAACGCGGTCAGGCTCGCGATGTCGGCGGTTTGCACCAGCCGGCCAAGCGGAGTCGCGGCAACGCGATCCTTATAAATTTTGGCCTGATGTTCATCAGCGGTTTGATCTGTCGGCGCGAGTGCGGCTGCCATCACGTTGATCCGCTCGGTGTCGGCCATGGCTGGACAAAGCGCGTTGACGTTGATGTGATGCGGCGCCAATTCTAAGGCCAAACTTTGCGTAAGGCCGATTAACGCGAATTTGGATGCGGCATACGCGGCGCGACAGGCCTGCCCGCGCTTTCCAACTGCGGACGACATGACGATTATCTTCCCGCCCAAGCCGCGGGCGATCATTTCCCGCGCCACGAATTTGGAGCACAGGAACGCTCCCTTGAGATTAACCCGCATCGTCGAATCCCAGACATCCTCGTCCAAATCCACTACCGGGACGAGATCGCGTCCATGACTCGAGGCTGCGTTGCTGACTAGAATATCGATGTGACCGAGCTGCTCGATTCCTTCTTGGATCATCTTTTCAACTTGTGCGCCGTTGGAGACATCGGCGACGATCGCAACGGCCCTGCGGCCGAGCGCTTTGATCTCTTCCTTTACGCTATCAAGCCCGCGCCAGCTTGAGGACCGACCCGAATAAGGATTCTGGACGACGTCATTAGCGATGATGTCGACACCCTCTTGTGCCAGGCGCACCGCAATGGCGCGGCCGAAGCCGCGCTCGCCCCCCGCGCCTGTGACTAGCGCTACTTTGCCTGAGAGATTGTACATGGCCTTTGGGCCAAAACGGTTAGGGTCGAGGAGTTTGGCGAGGCGTTTTTGCCTGCCGGATGGTAAGGCTAGTCGAACGGCACGTCGGTGCGGTCCTTCGTCATCAGCATAGCGATGCCGCTGATCGCCGCGACGAGCATTACCCAAAAAGCTGGAGCAACGGGATTGCGAGTCAACTCTACAAGATAGGAGTTGATGAATGGCGAGGTGCCTCCGAAGATCATTTGGGCGAAGCCGATGCTGACCGAGATACCAGTGTACCGAACGCTCGTCGGGAACAGCTCCGGGAGTAGCGTCGGGATCACGCCGAAGACCGTGCCGTAAAGAATCGCGCCAGCAAACTGCACGATAACGAAGTTGCTCAAAGTTGGTGTGCTTGTGAGCAGTGACAGCAACGGATAAGTCAGCAGCAGGAATCCGGCAACCGACAGCAGCACCATGGCCTTGCGACCGGTGCGGTCCGAGAGAGCACCAATAAGCCACACCCAGAAGGCTGCAAACAACAGGGACGCGGCAGTGATCGTCAGCGACGATGCCGCATCGAGCTTAAGCTGTTGGCGAGCGAACTGGCTCAGAAAGATTTGGAAAGTGATCGACCCGGTCGCCGCGATCGCGGAGATGCAAATGCCCCTAATGACGAGCGGCCAATGTTCAGTAAAGATGACGCGGAGCGGCGAACTTGCGACCCTTCTGCGAGCTTCGGCTTCCTGGAACACTGGTGTCTCGGCTACGCGCGTGCGCAGGTAATACCCGACCGGCGCCAGCAGCGCGCCGAGCAAGAATGCAATTCGCCAGCCCCACTGCTGGAAAACTTCGGTTGTAAAAATGAACGCGAGCAGCGCCGCTAGTATAAAGCCGGTGAAGTTGCCGATCTGAGTCGCGACTTGGTGAAAGCTGCCGATAAATCCGCGCTTGCCGAGTGGAGCGTGTTCGACCAGGAAGGCGGCGGCACCACCCCATTCACCGCCAGTCGAGAAGCCCTGCGCCAAACGCAGGATCAGTAGTAGGATCGGTGCCCATATCCCGATCTGGTTATAGCCAGGAAGGAACGCCACCAAGCCGGTCGCAAGCCCCATCAGTCCGATGGTAAAGACGAGTGCGGCCTTCCGACCGGCACGGTCGCCATAGGCCCCGACGACGATGGCGCCGACCGGGCGCATGATGAAGCCGACACCATAAGTCGCAAAGGCTGCGACGAGCGAGGTCAGCGGATCAGCAGCAGGAAAGAACGCGCGACCAATTTCGGGAGCGAAGAAGCCGTAAATCGAAAAATCATACAGCTCGAAAAATTGCCCGACGGAGGCAGCCATAATGGCGCGCCGACGGTCTGACGCCGAAAGCTTCAGAGCAGTGGCTTGACTTTGCATTGCTCCCCTTCTCTGGCGTTGCCTCCAGCAACTGCTGGAAACCGCGCCTGTCCAACGGCTATGTTTTGTACCGGCACTCCTGATCGAGCGTCACGATGTGGTTGTCGCTCGTGTTGGTGTCTTCGTTTTCAAGATTGATGAACAAATCACCCGCGCCGCTGACATGCGGACCCGCATGCCAGGTTCCGCAATGAAGCTTGATGAGGTGACCGGACGGAATTCGAAAGGCAGTGATGTCCTCCACCCGCGGCCGCGCGTCATCGGAAAGATCCCCGGGCGGCGCTACGCTAATGAACCATTCCCCGCCGGTGAGCGAACCGAGGCACTGCGTCACCAGGCGATGGCGCGCCATTTTGGAAAAACCCATGCCAACGTGTGGCAATTGCATCACCCATAGCCGCGGCCGATCATTTGAGAGGACGAGCTTAGGATTATCGGGATGCTTCGATGGAACCCCTTGGCCACCAGCCGCCGCGGGCCTTACAACTTCGCCAAACGGCGCAAATCCAGCGGGTGTCAGCTCGTTGATCGGCAGAAAATGAACGGCCGAAGTCGCTACGTCTGCCATGACCGGCCCAGCTGCACGACTGGCGAGCAAAATTCACCACGGGTGAATTAGTGTATACAAAAGATCAATACACGAGCAAGCGAGGCCAGCCAGGACGCCTCTCAGTATTCACGAAATATCGGCGAATAATTCAATCCACGCAGGTGTGAGGATGACCACCGAGCCCGTCCGTGACTTTATAGGTTATGGCGGTAATCCGCCTGATCCAAAGTGGCCGAATGACGCAAGGCTCGCCGTCAATTTTGTAATGAACTTCGAGGAAGGATCCGAGCCTTCGTTCGCCGACGGCGATGGATTGAGCGAGGCTGCCCTCACTGAAGTCGGTTCGCAGGGACTGAAAGGCCGCGATCTTGCCGCCGAATCTCAATTCGAATACGGCAGTCGGGTTGGTTTCTGGCGTATTCATCGCATTTTCCAGGAACGTCAGCTCCCACTGACTGTTTTTGGGTGCGCGTTGGCTCTAGAGCGCAATCCGCCGGCAGCAAAGGCGATCGCGCAGACCGGCTACGATGTGTGCTGCCACGGTTACCGCTGGGAAAAGCATTATGAAATGGAGATTGACGTCGAGCGTGAGCATATCCGCAAGGCGATAGCGTCATTGCAAGAGAGCGTCGGCACCCGACCGCTCGGTTGGTATTGTCGCTATGGTCCCAGCTTGAACACGCGGCGGCTGCTCGTTGAGGAAGGCGGCTTCCTCTATGATTCCGATTGCTACAATGATGAACTTCCTTACTGGGTGAAGGTCGGCGCCCGCTCTCATCTTGTCGTTCCTTACACCCTGGGGGTCAACGATTCCAAATATGCACGTGCGATCTTCGGGACCAGCAATGATTTCTTCACCTATGCCAAAGACGCCTTCGACCTTATGCTGCGCGAAGGTGCCAAACAACCCAAGATGATGTCCATCGGCATGCACTTGCGCATTTCAGGTCATCCTGGCCGTGCTGCTGGCTTGGAGCGTTTCCTTGATCACCTGCTAAAGCAGAAACATGTCTGGATTTGCCGCCGCGGGGAAATTGCTCGACACTGGATGAAACACCATCCAATCGATGGCGCTTAGCGATTGGCGAATATAAGAATACCCGCTCACAGCAGAAATCCCATGAGGCACGTGCCTACGCTTGCCCCACATCTTCAAAAGATCGTGGACGCGGAATATCCGCGGTTTTCCCAGGCTGAGATGTCAAGTCATCGTGTAGCCGTGGAAGCGCTGCTGAGCGAGGCAGAATGCGATCACCTCGTGTTCTGCGGCGCTAACCGTGTTGGCTCGATCGTACAATATTTGACGCGTTGGCCGGTGACTGCCGAGGCAGTCGGTGTATTCACGCCTGGTAAGCGCGATGCACTATTCGTCCAATGGATTAATCACGCGCCGCAGGCTGCGATCATTGCCGACCAAGCCGATGTTGCTTGGGGTGGTGAATCTTCGATCGAGGCCGCACTCGATGTGCTAGAGAAACGCGTTCCGCGCGTAGATCGGATTGCCTACGTCGGACCGCTGACTGCCGACCAATATCTTTCGATCGCCCGGAGATTTGGCGCCCCAAAAAATTTGAACAAGCCTTTTACCCGGCATCGTTTGGTGAAGTCAGCCGAGGAAATCGACTGGATGCGAATTGGTGCCTATTTCACCGATCTGGGCATGCTCGGCTTGCGCGACGGCGTGAAGCTTGGCTTGAGCGAACGCGAGCTCGATGACTTGATCGAGCGCGCATACGTTAAGTACGGCGCAGTCAATTTCATCCATTTCATCGGCGTCACGCAGATGAGCGCCCCCGATCTCGGCGTGCCAAGGCAATTTCCGCTCACACGCAAGGTGCAAACAGGCGATGTCGTTGTTGCCGAGATCACCGCAACCTTTTGGAACTATCCTGGACAGGTCTTGCGTTCGTTTGCGATCGACGAGAAACCATCGCAGCTTTACAGCGACCTTCACGCGGTTGCTGACGCGGCTTTCGACACGATCACGAAACTACTCAAAGCCGGGACTATGCCGGCCGAGGTGATTGAGGCTTCGCGCGTGATCGAAGACTCCGGCTTCACGATCATCGACGACCTCCTGCACGGATACGGCGGCGGCTACTTACCCCCGATTCTCGGCTGCACCAACCGACCGGCCGGTCCGCTACCGAGAGAGCCGTTCCGCGCCGGACAGACCATCGTGGTGCAACCCAATGTCGTGACCACGGATCGCAGCGCTGGAGTTCAAACCGGCGAGATGCTGCTCATCACCGAAACTGGAGTCGAGCGGTTTCACACGATCCCAAGAGGATTTACGGTGGTGTGACCGCTCGAGAAGCTCCGCCCGAAACTTAGTAGCTTCTTCGACGGCAAGCCCGCGGGCATTATCATCAGTACCGAAACCCCGATCTCGACAAGTTAACTTGGCGGTAGGGGAGAACAACGACATGAACATCGAAGCCAAATACGCTGGTCTCGAGGTCGGATATGACGTCCCCGCTCTTCCCGGCATGTCCGAGGATGAGATACAGACGCCGTGCCTGATCCTCGATCTCGATGCGCTCGAGCACAACA
>Ga0182035_10001098_pt1 | contig 13472 bp, 16 predicted proteins | sample flu12Cox44000170_FD_125969 | JGI IMG/M metagenome (GOLD analysis project Ga0182035, IMG submission 125969) | Lab enrichment of tropical soil microbial communities from Luquillo Experimental Forest, Puerto Rico - flux4day.12C.oxic.44.000.170 | ecosystem: Environmental > Terrestrial > Soil >...
GATCGCGGGTGGTTAACGGAGCGGAGGCGCCGACGGCCGATCCTTGATGAAGGTGCCGTTGCGCAGTTCGGACACGGCTTGCTGCAGCTCGGTCTGTGTGTTCATCACGATCGGTCCATACCAGGCGACTGGCTCCTGGATCGGCTTGCCGGACACGAGCAGGAAGCGAACGCCTTGTTCGCCCGCCTGCACGGCAATTTCGTCACCTGAATCGAAGAGGACAAGCGAGTGATCTCCGGCCTTCTCGCGGACGAGGATTTCATTTCCATCGATCTGCTTCTCGCTGAGCACACCGATCGGCTGCGAAGCCGCGACGAAAATGCCGCTGCCTTCGAACACATAGGCGAAGGCGTGGCGCTCAACTTCAACCTTGAGAACCTTGCGTTTGCCGGGGGGCACGAAGATGTCGAGATAGCGCGGATCGGCGGCGACGCCGTCGACCGGCCCTTTCTTGCCCCAGAAGTCGCCGCACACGACGCGCACGCGCGTGCCGTCGTCGTCAACGATCTCCGGAATTTCATTTGCCTTGATGTCTTGATAGCGCGGTGCCGTCATCTTCAGTGAGGAAGGCAAGTTCGCCCAGAGTTGAAACCCATGCATGCGACCGTGCGCGTCGCCGAGCGGCATCTCCTGATGCATGATCCCGCGTCCGGCGGTCATCCATTGCACATCCCCCGAACCGAGCGTGCCGCGATTTCCCAGGCTGTCGCCGTGCTCCACAGTCCCGGAGAGCACATAGGTGATGGTCTCAATGCCACGGTGAGGGTGCCACGGGAATCCCGCGAGATAATCGGCCGGCCGATCATTACGAAAATCGTCGAGCAGCAGAAACGGATCGGTCTCCGCCGTATCGCCAAAGCCGAAGGCGCGCCGGAGCTTTACGCCGGCGCCCTCGATGGTGGGCTGCGATTGTACAATGCGCTTGACGGGACGGATGGACATGAAGTCGGTTGCCTTTCGTTAGGCAGCGGTGGGCGGACAGGTCGCTTCGCCCACTCACTCTAAACTGCCGTTCATATGCAACTTCATATAGGGCTTTAGTCCATCGGATAAAGAGTGTCCGACGCATTGCTGTCATCCGATTGATTGAGGAGGGTCGTCATTCAAACGAATGAAAATAGGTATCCGGGCCCATAGGGGCGGCTCTCGCCGACCCCGCTTCATTCGGCTATGCTGGCAGCCATGTTTGGACCCCTCCCGAAACGCGCGGCCGTCATTATGTGCTTAGCTCTGCTCGGGCTCGGCCTTGGTGGCTGTACCAAGTGCGGCTGGCTGTGGGACCAACCCGTACGCGCCTGTCACTCCGACACTCCACGCTGAGACGGCGCCCGGAGCGACGGTCTTGTTATTGCGAGCGCAGGAAATTGAGGAGCGCGCCGGCGAGCCCTACGAGCAGTCCGGCGAGTAGCACATATTGCAGGATCATGAGAGCACGGCTCGGCGTTTCAGTCGCCGTGGCCATGTCGTAAATCTGCCAGGCCGCAACCGCCGCAAAAGCGACGATCATAACCCCGGAATTTTTGGTTCGCTTTTCGGCCAAGGCCAATCCCCGCGCGCTCTCGCCCCCGGCGGGAGACTAGTCGATTTGGCGGCCGGGTTCCATGCGCGCCGCGCGACTTGCGACGGGCTCAGACGTCGTCGTACTGGATAATGACCTCGACTGAATAATCGCACGCCGGGCACTCGAACGTGCGCCGGTCGTGCGAGGGTTGGTCGGGTGCAATGTGCGATAACCACATTGCCGTACCGCATTTGGGACAACTCGGTCGCTCGATGTCCGGAAATGACGGATCGAAGATATGTGATTGCGACACGACTCGCTCCCTGTAAGTCCAGGCGGGAGCGCTACGAGTCTCTCAGCCACCGGCGCCTGACAGGCCTTGGCCAGCGGTGACTCGAATGTGCGCTTGCGCATGCCCGGAGTCGAGTGTCGGAAAATACATGTTCGAAATTTAATGCAGCAGCCGTTCCACTGCGACGAAATCGTTTGGCACCGTCCTACAATCCTACCGTTTGGAAATTGTGAACTGTTTATTGCAATTTTTTTTCGGCGTTCCAGGAACGATTTTGAAAATGTTGCATTGCAACTTCGTATCGTGCGTAAAAAGACATAGTGGGACCGGAAATGTCCTCGGGGGACGATTATCTGTTTCGTGCGGCCGAGTTGCTGGCCAAGGCAGAGTGCGAGAGTGATCCGGGAAAGCGGGCCGAGCTTGAAAACCTGGGCTGGGCATTCCTGCGTCTGGCAGAACAGGCGAGGCGAAATAGCTCAAACGATATTGTGTACGAGCCGCCGCCGCCGAAGCTCGACGATCCCAAGACAAAATCCTAATTCAACGTACCCATCTGAGGAAAAATTCCTAGGAAAAAAGAACAGCGTAACGCTGCCGGCATAGACATTCGGCACGCTCCACATTTGCGCTCGTGACGCTGCCGGTCCTGCAGAAACATTTGCAGGCTGCGCAGGCACTGGAGAAGCAGACCGCGCAGAAACAGTCTTCGCGTTGAGGAGGGTCGGGCGAATTGATTTCAGTCGATCCGAATGGCGCCCGCTGCCAGTCCCCGCAGCCGGGCGTCATTTTTTTGTCCCGACAGGTTGCTAGAACCTGGCGGGATTGGCCCAGCGTGCTTTGAGTTCCTTCATCGCCTGTTCGCAGCTCACGGCGTAGCCGTGGTTCTGCGTGCTCTCGGGCCGCGCCGTGATTTCCCAGAACCATGGCATGCCTTGCGGTCCTTGGGTGGAGAGAAGGATGCGGCCAATGAGATGATATCCTTCGAACACGTCGTAGTCATCTGTCGACCATTCGCCATCGCGGCTTTTCGCGGCGCGCGTCAGCGTTAGCGTGCCCATGCCTCGGACCGTGCGGCCAGGTGTCGGCGCTTCCGCCGCACGCGGCCGATCCGGGCCGCCGCGGAGCGGCAGGAAATATGGGCCATCTGGATCGGAAGAACTCATCATTGCGATTATAAAATCACAAGCGCGCGTGTTTTGCCAAATGACCAAATGCGTGCTGTGAATTGCGGAGCGGATTACTCGAAGACCTCGTCGGCGGCGATCACGAGCTCCGGCGGGATTGTGATTCCCAACGCCTTAGCGGTCTTGAGATTGATGAACATCTCGACCTTTGAGGATCGATACACCGGCATCTCGCCTGGCTTTTCGCCGGTAAGGATTCGACCGGTGTAGATGCCGGCGAGGTGATAGGAATCGGCAACGCTTCCGCCGTAGCCGATCAAACCTCCGGCTGCTGTGAACTCTCGACCGAGAAAAACCGTTGGTACGGCATGCCGCAAAGTGATTGCGGCCAGCGTCGCGCTTTCGCTGAGGAAAAACGAGTCGCCACCGGCGATCACGAGTCCGACGGACCGCCTGGACAGTCCAGCAGCGATCTTGTCGAATTCGTCCGCAGTGCTTGCCTGCAATATCTGCAGTTGCAACCCAAGTGAGCGCGTTGCCTCCTGCGCATCGCGTGTCTGCACCTCGGCCACCCGCGGATTGTTAGGATTGACCACGAGCGCGATGCTCGCCGCATCGGGCAACAACTGGCGCATCAACTCGAGCCGCTTCGGGCCGAGTTCCATGTTCAATTGAGTAGCCCCCGTCATGTTGCCGGCGGGGTGCGCCAGGCTCGCAACCCAGCCAAGCGCGACGGGATCGCTGGCCGTCGTGAAGACAATCGGAATCTTTGTACTGGTTGCTTTCGCGGCCAGCGCTGCAGGCGTGCTGGTTGCGGCGATGACGGTCACCTGACGGCGAACCAGTTCCGCAGCAAGCTCCGGCAGGCGTTCGTAGCGGTTTTCGGCCCAGCGATATTCAACGACAACATTCTGGCCTTCGACGAAGCCCATCTCGTTCAGGCCACGTCGAAACTCACGCAAGAATTTGGTGTAGAGCTCAGGCGCCGCGCCATTCAGGAAGCCGACGACGGGCATCGATTGCTGTGATCGCGCGATGCGCGACCACGTAAAGGTTGCGCCGCCGACAAGCGCGATGAATTCGCGTCGTTGCATACAGCCCCCGTGTGGACGACGCCGTTACGGTAATGAAGACCGTAACAGGTCGGCTCAGGGCGGCCGAATTAATTCCTGTTTATGCGCTCGCAAATAGCGTTAAGCGGCATGGAATCTTTGGCTTACATTGCGCCCGGCTTTCCAAGGCCATTTCGATGTTGCGTTGGTGTTCGAGTGCGCCCCGTGCTCCGGCAGCGGAGTATGTCCCAGCAGATGAATGCGAGCTGCGCGAGAATGCCGCCGGCCAGCATTTTCCATAAGCTGGCGTCCGCTCGATGCGTCGAATGGTGCTGGCCATTTAAGGTCTCCCCCAAAATCGAGCCAGTCCATTTCCGTCAACTTACCACCGCGGCGCACATAGGCTCTGTGAAGCAGGACATTCTTGTTTCGAAAAAAGCGCATATCAGAAAACGAGGATGGAGAATTGCGCGACATATGCATAAGATGTCCGGTGTGATCGACGGCGGGGTGACGAAGCCGCAAAGGAGTTCCCTCATGTCGGCTTGGTGTGGTGCACGTAAATTCAGCTTCACGGTAACGGTAGGGTTCGCGTTGGTAGGCGCGTATGGAACCGCAACGGTTCATGCGCAGCAGCCTCCCGAACAGGCGCCCCCGCAACAGCAGCCCCCGCCGCAAGAACTTCCACCGCAGCAACAGCCGCCTCAGCAACAGCAGCCTGCGCTGACTCAGCCGCAGATCCAGCAGTTGGTTGCTCCGATCGCGCTATATCCCGATCCTCTGTTGGCACAGGTGCTGACGGCATCGACTTATCCGCTCGAAGTGACGCTGGCGGCACGTTGGGTCGAGAAGAACCCCAATCTCAAGGGCTCGGCGCTCGAGAGCGCCATGCAACAGCAACCGTGGGATCCAAGCGTCAAGGGACTGACGTCAGTACCACAGGTGCTGGCGATGATGAATGAGAAACTGGACTGGACCAATCAGCTCGGCGAAGCCTTTCTCGCCCAGCCCGACGACCTGCAGGTCGCAGTTCAAGCTCTGCGCAAGCAGGCCGAAGTGACCGGGAATCTGAAATCGAGCAAAGAGCAGAAGGTCAGCAGGGTTGCGGCACCAAACACAGGCTATGCAGGCCCGCCCGAATACATCGTCATCGAGCCGGCAGAGCCTGATTACATTTATGTGCCTGTGTACGATCCGGTCGTTGTCTACGGCCCCACCTACTGGGCTCCGGCTTACGTTCCCTTCTTCTGGCATCCGCCCTGGTGGACGGTTGGGCCGGTGTTCGGATTTGGCGCCGCGCTCTTCGTCGGTCCGGCGCTGTGGTACCACTACAATTGGGGACACGGCGGGTTCGCGGCGATCCAGACCAACACCGCGCTGTACAGCAGATTCAACAGGGTGAATTTCGCCGGCGGCGGCCAATTCCAGAACTGGAAATTCGATCCGGCGCACCACGGCAACGTGCAGTTCAAGAATGTAAATCTGCAACGACAGTTCGGATATGCTGGCGGCAAGAACGTTCAGGGCATTCAGGGTGCGAGGACGATTCAAGGCGTCCCGGGGGTCCAGGGAATCCAGGGCAACAAAAGCCTACAGGGCGTGCAGGCGAACAAGGGCATCCAGAACATTCAGGGCAGCCAGGGTCTTCAGAACAACAAGGGCGTTCAGGGAACCAAGACCAACAAGAACATCGCCGGCGTCCAAACGGGCAATAAGAACATCCAGACAGGCGGAAGCAAGAATACTGGCGCCAGAATGGTTAGCAGTCAGCAAATTCATGCGGTCGGTCCTAGTGGCCCCGGGAAACGTGCGCGGGTTCAGGGAGGCGGCGGAAAGAATAAAGGCGGACATTGACCCGCTGCGCCGCAGAGTTTGGAAAGATTTACGAAGCCCGCGCGCTCGTTGTGCGGGCTTCTTAACGACTGAGCGGGCCGGACATCTTTTTCCAAGCGTCGATGCCGCCCTGGATATGGCACGCGGAAGCGAGACCCGCGTCCTGTGCCGCTTGCACCGCCATCGCGGAACGCTCGCCAAAAGCGCAGTAGAACAACAGGCGCTTGTTCGTCGATTTCGCAAGCTCGTGCAGCATGCCGCCTTCGCTGATGTTTTCCTGCAAAGCAGGGTAGGGGACATGCAGTGAGCCTGGTATCGTGCCGTGCCGTTCGCGTTCCGAACGCTCGCGCAAATCGATAAGTGCGACGTCCGGCTTGCCGACCAACGCAAGCGCCTGCGTTGCGGTCACCGCCCAGCCGCGAAGGGCAATCTTCTCCTGCGCAAGGCCGACCTTGACGTTAGCCGGTACTGCAATGTCCATCATCTTCGGATTGGCAAGCTTGAGATTGCTCATGAGGTCGACATATTCCTCGACCGATTTTACCTGCAGTCGCGGATTGAAGGCCTTCTCCTCGCCGATTGTCGAGACGGTGTCGCCCTTATAGTCATGGGCGGGGTATACGAGCGTTGTCTCGGGAAGTTTGAGCAGGCGGTTGAATATCGACTCATACTGTTGGCGTGCGTCGCCGTTCTGAAAATCAGTGCGGCCAGTGCCTCGGATCAGCAGCGTGTCGCCAGTAAAGACACGATCCGGCAAGACGAAGCTATATGAGTCGTCGGTGTGTCCCGGCGTATAGATCGCGTCGAGCGACAAACCCTCGATTGTGAGCCTGTCGCCATCCGAAAGACGCATTGAGACGACATCGGCCTTGGTTTGCTCGCCCATGACCGTGATGCAATGCGTATGGTCACGCAGCGCGCCGAGCCCGGTGATATGATCCGCGTGCAGATGTGTATCGACGGCCTTTACGAGCTTGAGATCCAGTTCGTGAACGAGATGCAGATAACGGTCGACCTTTTCCAGGACCGGATCGATGATCAACGCCTCGCCGCCGGGACGGCTTGCGAGCAGATAGGAATAGGTGCTCGAGACTTGGTCGAAGAGCTGACGGAAGATCATTTCAAATCGTAGTCCAGGTCAGGACAGCGGCGCAATCCGCCGGGGGTTGGAACGGCTGCTTTAGAGGTTTATGTCCTATTCGCATGCGGTACATCCATTGGGTAGTACCTGCGATTTCGGTTGCGCTGCTGCTCACAGGCGGGCCTGGAGCCGCGGCAACGTCGTCGCGTTCCTCGCTTTGTCTGATGCTGGAGTCCGCGGCCCGCGCCAACGACCTGCCGACCGCTTTTCTGGTTCGTGTTATCTGGCGTGAGAGCCGGTTCGACCCGCTTGCAGTTGGTCCGCGAACACGGAGCGGGGGACACGCACAAGGTATAGCTCAGTTCATGGCTCGCACGGCGGCCGAGCGCGCGCTCAGCAATCCTTTCGATCCGGTGCAGGCTTTGCCGAAAGCGGCCGAGTACCTGCGCGAGCTTCGGGACGAGTTCGGAAACCTGGGACTTGCCGCGGCGGCTTACAACGCTGGTCCAGGTCGCGTACGCGGATGGCTCGATGGCGCGCGCACAATGCCGGATGAAACCCAGCGTTACGTCCAGGCGATCACTGGACGCAGCGTCGGCGAATGGGCAAAAGCCGGCAACGTCGCGATGGTGGCGCCGGAGGCGGATTGCCTTGAGCTCGTTGCTTCACTCGAGCAGGGGCCGAGCCGGTTCTTTTACGAACTTGAAGAGCGCATAACGACCGCCATCGGCCTGCCATGGGGCGTTGAGCTCGCGGCCGGATTTTCGCGCGATCGGGTGCTTGAGACTTACTCGCGGGTCATGACGAAACTGTCCGAACTCATCGGCGAGCATGATCCGGTCATTACCGTCGCATTGATCCGCAGCCGCGGCACGCTTCCGATTTATCAGGCAAAAATCGGGGCGGAGACCCGCGGCTCTGCAAACGATATCTGCAAGAAAATAAAAACCGCCGGCGTCGCGTGCCTGGTGCTGCGAAATAGGCCGGAGCGAGGTGCGCCGGTAAAGACTGAATGATCGGTCGCGTTTGCGGACACCGATGCAAGATTATGTCTCCCGCCTACTCGACTACCGTGGACGACAGGAAGCGCGATCAATATCGAAAATAATTCTCGCGCGTCATCGTGGTTGTTTGAGCAAGTTGGCACGCCTCAACAATCTCTTGGCAGATCACAACAAGACAATCGCGGACATTCGCTCATAGAAGTGCCCCGCTTCGACGCCTCGAGGCCGTCGTTGCGCATCATCAACAACCTATGAGCGGAGAGAATGAGGAATCGTTGTCGCGTAGCGTTTTGGACTCTCACCTTTGTAGCAATGGTCGCATCGTCTTCGCCGCTAATGGCGTCTTCAGAGACGGGGATCGCGTCTATCTATAGCGGCGAAAAAACCGCGAATGGCGAATACGCGAACGCTTCCGCGTTGACCGCAGCTCACAAAACTCTTCCCTTCGGGACGAAAGTCAAAGTCACCAACGTCCGCACCGGGCAGTCGGTCGTTGTCCGCATCAATGACCGCGGCCCGTACATCAAGGGGCGGATCATCGATCTAACACCCGCCGGCGCGCGGGCGATCGGATCTTCCGGTCTCGCAATGGTGCAGCTGACAGTTCAGTAAGAAACGCAACTCAGTTTCAGCCACTGTTTGGCTGCAAAAAATTCGGGCCTGCTTGCGTGGCAAGCAGGCCCGATCGACTCTACGCTACTGAAAAACGACCCTACGCAACGCAGACATATTGCGACGAGTGCATTCCGATCCGCTGCGCCGCGCCGCGCGCGAGATCGAGCCGCGCACCCATGCGGAAGGCAATGCCATACGGGCCCCGGTCGTTGATTCTGACAGTGACGGACTTGCCGTTTTTGGGATTTGTCACGGTCAGGACGGTCCCCAACGGCCACGTCCTTGCTGCCGCGGTGTTGCCGCTTGCATCGAACCGTTCGCCGCTGGCCGTCCGTGAGCCCGAGGAATAGTGGCTGGCGAGAACTTCTTGCCCGGCACAATTGCCGGTTCGCTTTACATATTTGTGCACCGACGACCATCCCGCTGCACTGGCCGAAGTGGCTATCAACAAGCTAATCAGGATTCCGATGCTGGTAGATTTCATTGTCATCACGAGTCCCCTGCAATGAATCATGTCTTCACATGACCTGACGGAATCGGCGCGTGGCCGAATCACGTCTGGGTGCTGGTGCGCTTAAGTAAGGCTCAAGATGGCAGAAGGAAGGCAAGGGCGAAAGGCGCGCAAGTTTGCTGCGAAGCACGGCGCAAGAACGTCAAGAATCGAACTTAATGCAGGTATCCGACCACTTTAGCCGCGACGAATTGCTCATGTCTCATTGTCTGCTGTGCCTCTCCCGGGCGGCGACGTTTGCTCTGAAGTTGGTAGAGTCGCTGCCTAGGGGACGACGTTTTCATGGACAGCTGGTGGCTTTTTTTCGCCGTCGGATTCGGCGCGCAACTCGTGGACGGCACGCTGGGCATGGCGTACGGCGTGTTGTCAAATACGGCGCTCATGGCGATTGGTCTTCCGCCGGCGCACGCCAGCGCGCTGGTTCACACCGCTGAAATTTTCACCACCAGCGCGTCGGCGGCCTCGCACATCTATCATCGCAACGTTGATTGGCGTCTGGTGGCGCGATTGGGGATCACCGGCGTTCTTGGCGCCATCCTCGGTGCATGGGTTCTGTCAAACGTCGAAGTCACATCCGCGCGGCGTTTCGTCTACGCCTACCTGCTCGTCATGGGTCTCTACATTCTATGGAAGTCGATGCGCATCACGGTGGAGGCGCGCAAGCCCGCCGGATGGATGGCCTTGCTCGGATTTGCCGGAGGATTTCTTGATGCCAGTGGTGGAGGCGGGTGGGGACCAATGACCACCTCGACTCTCGTCGGCTCAGGATATGCGCCGCGTTATTCTGTGGGTTCGGTCAATACGACCGAGTTTTTCGTGACGGCCGCCGCGGCGACAACATTCTTTACAGAACTCGGAGCAGTAGCGCTCGATCACTTCTTTCCCCTTGTTTTGGGAGGCGTGCTGGCGGCGCCTTTCGGGGGATGGCTGGTCAAAAAAGTGCCGGCACAGAAGCTTATGACCGCTGTAGGGCTTCTGATCGTCGCCGTCTCCGTATTTCAGCTTTTAAGGGCATTTCAGGTGCCATCGTTAACGGATCGTCGATCGCGGAAAAACAATCGTTGCTGTGTGAGCAGCCTCACAATGCATTTGCGCGGACTGGCTCCATTATCCGGACGTGTCGCGGGGCACTAGGAGGCTCAGATGCGCAAGGCAATATGGATCGTGGTCGTGGCCGCGCTGATCGGCATCTTCCTCGATGCGCTGCTCGGTCCCGACGAAACAGTCGCTCAGCGGGATATGACGACCGAAATAGGAATGCCGTTTTACGGTCTTCACGTTGCATTGCCGCCGAATATGAAAAATTTGCCGGCGGAGCTCGTTCCACTCCCGTGACGAGCCGCACATCAACGATGTCGGCCCGCTGACCGCGCTCCCCGAAGGGGAGCGCAGTCGTGTTTTTCAGATGATGTAGACTTGCCAAAGCCACTTTGTGGCTTTTGTACCGGCGTCGACTTTGGCAAAGGGCAGGTGATAGTCGCCGGGGGGTGTCAAGTCATCGGTGTCGTGGGGACGACGATGTTCGGCGATACGCCCCGCGATGGCGACCCGGCTGGTCCAGTTCAGGAAGCTGTTTGACATACGCGCCTCCACTCTTGGGACAGATCAACCTTCGCAAACAGAAAGCGTCGTGGCGCAATTGTTAGGATCGCGCGCGCAATCCGCATGTGATGGCGGTCACAAGATTTGCGATTGGTATTTTGTTACGGCGATACAGTTCCCGAGCCCCGCCCGAAAGCCGGTCCGTATCACTGAGGTATTGGCAACGGCGGAACAGGATGCGACGGCGCGCGCTGCGGCGGTGCTACTTGCGCCGGAGGCTCCGAAACCGTGCGCGATGGCGGAGGTATAGCTGCCGCGCGGGATTGGGTCGGAGGTGTCGTCTTCGGTTTCACGCTTTGCTCGGTCGCCTGCAATTTGGCGAGGTTCTGCGCCAACTGTTCCTGCTTGGCGACGAGTTGTGTCTGTTTGGCTGCGAGCTGATCTAGTTGTTGTTGAGCGGCGGCAAGCTGTTCCTGCTTGGCGGTGAGTTGCTCAACACTGCGTCGCACGGCGGCCAGGTCTTGCGCCATCGTATCAAGCTGCTTCGCCAGTTCTGGCGATGGGGTGGGTACCGCTGCCTGTGTCATGGGCGCAGGTTGGGCCGGAGCCGTCTTTGGCGCGGACGCTTGAGTGGCCGCGGGGACAGCCTGTTTTGTCGCTGCAGTGTTCGAATCGTTTGCCGATTTTGACGGCGCGCCGAAGTCGGATTGCCAGGCAATTGCAGCGCCGAGTAAGGCCGCGAGGCAGACGCCGACCGAGGTGATGATGATTCGCTGACGCCCCGGCTGGCTTCCGGCCACGAATGGAGTGTGTCCGAAATCGGAGCGCGGAGGCACCTGAATTGAAGGCTCCACTGCCTGCGATTCGGCAAAAGCGTTGGAGGTCTCCGCGATCGTTTCAACGGTTTTTTCGGACGCCGAGTGTCCCTTGGCTGCCAGATCGGACGCGAGCTCGTCGAGCTGATCCATCAACTTGGACGCTGCCGGGGACGGTAGCTGCGGGGGCTGGATGTCCGCAGTCGGCTGTGGAGCCGCGTTCTGGATCGGCATTTCAACGCTTGGTGACTCAGCGCATGGCGCCGGGCATGTTTCTTCGGCCGCGGCGTCGATTGGCTGCGCCGCCATGGTCGCTGAGGCAAACCAGCCGTCGAAGTCCTGCATCGGACCGTCGAGCCGAGCCGTCACCGCCGTCGGTTCGGGCACGAGCGGCGCGACATTGTCCTTGTGGCGATGCTCGCTTGGCGCACTCAGCAAGGAATCCATTTTGGCGCTCCAACCTGTTTGCGTAGAAACAGCTGTTTTTGGCTCGTTTGGGGCGAAAACAGGCCATCACCGTGTGACCGGACAAAGGCGGGAGGGCAGCAAGCGAATGGCATTGTTTTGGCCAAATTTGCCATTCCCCATCCTGGTAGGTGACCATTTCGACTATTGTACAGCGCTTTTTCGCTCATTCGACGACCTGAAAGACAAGATCGAGGACGAGGAGAAGCCGTGGGACCAGACGCTGTCGGGCGGCGAAAAACAGCGCCTCCCTTTTGCGCGTCTGTTCCTGCACAACCCTGACATCGTTGTGCTTGACGAGGCGACTTCCGCACTCGACGCGAACAGCCAGGACAAGATGATGGAGTCGCTCATCAAGGAGCTGCCGGGCGCGACTTTGGTTAGCGTCGCGCATCGAGCCGAGCTTGAGGATTTTCACAGCCGCAAAATCGTGCTGGCAAGACGCAAGGGCGGAGCAAGACTCGTCTGCGATATCGACCTTGTGCCCAGCAAGAGCAAAGGGCGGTTGCTTGGCCGATGGCTGCGTCGGGCTTAGCAATCTCGCGATGGGGCCATGTCGGGGCAATATTCTGCTCTTTCAAAAAGGCCGCCCAGCTTGATACGATGCCTCTTGAGCTGGGGGAGAATGGCAATGAGACGGCGCGAAATCATTACGCTCCGCTGGGCTGCGGCGGCGATTTTCGCTGCCTCCGTTCTGTGCGTGCCCGCGGCTGCGCAAAACGACCCGGATTCGGACTGCAAGGAAGTGCGTGTACGCGATGAAACGCTCGCGGACACTGCAATGTGCGTCCTGAACCTCAATGCACAGGTCGTAGTCAACGAACGCTGCAGAATAGCGGTGGCCGCAGAAACAAAAGAGCGCGTCATCGACGCAGGCAAATATATTGTGATCCTTTCCGCAGCCCCTGACCGGAACAACAAGGTCACTTTGACGGCCAAATTGAACAGCGGGGATGGTCGAGCCGATGATCTGAGAGTGCTTGGGCCGGTAACGACACTCCGGCGTGGAGCGGCTGATTGCTACCGGAATCAGGCCAAGCGCTTTGAGCTCTGTGTATCGGATTTCATGGCCTGTCGCTGACGATCCAGTCCTTCATCAGAAGGGCGTTTGCAGGCGCCGCGAAAAATCAGGCCAGCCTCAACGAAAACTCCAGATTGCCTCCAAGCTTATCGCCGGCGACGGGGTTATGTTCTGTCCCGCGTATCCTCCCTCGCGGGCGACAGACCTCCTGTCGCCCGCGCTTTTTTTCCGACCGTACTTTCAAAGAGGCCCTTGATGGGCGATCCTGATCGGGGACAATCCGATTTGGGTGAGGACGCACCGGGCTCCATGGCCAGGTTCGGCATCGTACTGTTTTATATTGTGATGGCGGCGATCTGGTTCGCCGCCCTTTGGTTCTTGTTTGTTACGTCGGGAACGCCCCTTTTTCCCACTTTGTAAATGCCAGTGTGGGTGTTCGGCCCGATCGATGCGATCAGTGGCGCAATTTCTTGTCGGGCGCGGTCGTGTTGACACCAAATGCTTCGTCGAGAAGCCGGTAGAGCTGCCAAACAGGCCCGGCGACACCGAACCCTTCGGTGCAATTCGGATCGGCGCAAAAATGGTGGCCGCTCGGAGTCAGCATCAGCTCCGCGCC
>Ga0182035_10001100_pt1 | contig 13469 bp, 9 predicted proteins | sample flu12Cox44000170_FD_125969 | JGI IMG/M metagenome (GOLD analysis project Ga0182035, IMG submission 125969) | Lab enrichment of tropical soil microbial communities from Luquillo Experimental Forest, Puerto Rico - flux4day.12C.oxic.44.000.170 | ecosystem: Environmental > Terrestrial > Soil >...
AGCGCGCGTCCGTCTCGGTCGAAACGCGTCCCGGGACGATTTGCAAAATGTCGGTGCCAAACTGGACGAGCAGATGATCGCAAATGTCTTCGATCTGCACGTGACCACTCAGGCTGGATTTCTTGCGATCTGTTAAAACTTCATCGAGCAGATGCGTGTACTGCTCCTTTTGGGTTGCGGCATAAACCAAACTTGGGTTCGTCGTCGCATCCTGCGGCTTGAACTCCTTCATCGATTCAAAGTCGGCCGTATCGGCCACGACTTTGGTGAAGGTCTTGATTTGCTCGAGTTGATTCAGCTTCGTCTTTTTTTCTTCGGCAATAGCAGTGCTCATAATTAAATCCTCCATGTAGTTGAACGCAGAAGCGCGTTCGGTTGGCTGCTCAAACGTACGCCCCGATCAAAAGGTCGACAATCGAAAATCTCGAGCGCGCTCAGGGGCGAGACGATTTGCCAGCGCCTGAATCGACTTTCAGCTCAACGAGAATCACGTGCAGAGGCTTATCGCCAATGTTCTCCGCAGCGTGAGTTAAAGGATCGCGATAGATAAGGTCGCCGGTCTTCAACTCGCCTTCGGTGATCTTGCCGTCTGCTGCGTAATTGCGATACCGACCGCCTTCCAAAACGTAAATGACGTTCGCCGGATGCGAGTGCACTTGCTCTTTGACGCCGGGTGGCAAAATCGCTTCGAGCACTCGCACACGATCATTTTCGAACCGGACGCGAATCGTCTTGGAATTAACGACCGCGGGATCTTGCGCGTATGCGGGTTCCGCCCAAAAGCCGAACGACAACGTGACTGTGATTGCGAGTATAATTAGAGGTCGGATGCGCATGACGAGAGTTTTACGAAACAGTTGAAGGTCGACAACCGAAAATCTGTTGCAGCGATTCGCAGCCGTTGCATTGATACGAAGACTACTGAGTCCATGACGCGCGCCAACCGTGAAAAGCGCGATCAATGCGCGTATAATTGTTCACGCTGAGACCGGCTTTGGCTCCGCAGATTTGCGTGAGCCGAGCGCTGCGCGAACGAAGTTATTCCCGAGCTCCCACATTGGACCGGGGAATTTGCGGCATTCGGTCAGAACGTCGTCGAGCGCGTTGACGAACATGTCGATCTCTTTTTCGCCTATGATCAGCGGCGGGAGAATTTTCATCACGTCCATCGCATGACCGGCCACCTGCGTGAGGATGCGATGTTTGCTCAACATTTGGGTCACAACCATCTGCGCGAAGAGGACCTTGTCGATCTTGTGCAACAGTTTCCACGCCATCTTGAGTTTGAACTGACTCGGCTCGTGAAACTCGATCCCGATCATCAAGCCTTTGCCGCGCACTTCTTTGATGAACGAGTGTTTCGCGCGCAACGCGTCGATTTTCTCCATGAGCAGCGCGCCCATTTTTTTCGCGTTCTCGACTAGATTTTCCTGATCGATAATTTCCAGCGCAGCAAGACCACAGGCCATTGCTAGGTTATTGCGTCCGAATGTCGTCGAATGCACTACGCACCGATCCATCCGCGAAAACGTTCTTTGGTAAATATCGCGTCGCGTCACGATTGCGCCGCACGGCACATAACCGCCGCTTAAAGTTTTCGCGAGCGTGATGATGTCCGGCTCCAAATTCCAATGCTGGAATCCGAACATCTTTCCGGTACGGCCAAGTCCGGTCTGCACTTCGTCTGAAATCAGGAGGGTGCCATATTTTCGGCAAAGCTCCTGAGCGCGCTGGAAGAAATCGGTCTTAGATGTCTGACAGCCTTTGCCTTGAACAGTCTCAATGACGAATGCGGCGACGTCGCGTGAACGTAGCTGCCGGTCTAATTCTTCGATCTCGTCCAGCGGTACGCGCGCGTCGAATCCTTCCATCAACGGACCGAATCCTTCCGTGAAACTTTCGCAGCCCATCAGTGAAAGCGACCCAAGACTGAGCCCGTGAAATGCACTCGCGAGCGAGACCGCGCGCTTCCGTCCCGTCGCTGCACGCGCAAATTTCAGCGCGCCTTCCATCGCTTCGGTGCCCGAGTTACAAAAGAAAACGGCGTCCAGATGCGGAGGCGTCCGTTTCACGATCGCTTCAGCGAGTAATCCGCTCAGCAGTGAGCAATCCATCTGCACCATGTTTGGCAAATCGAGGTCGAGCACATCGCGAATTGCCTGCTTCACCTCCGGATGATTACGCCCGATATTGAAAACGCTGTAGCCACTTAGGAAATCCAGATACCGCTGGTTATCCATGTCGTACAGATACGCGCCCTCTGCACGCGCATAGACCTTGTCGAACCCGATCACGCGCTGCGCAGCCACGAGCGTGCGGTTCACGTGCCGTTCGTGAAGCTGATAATTCTCACCCAGCCGCGCGGCAATAATTTCCTTTAGGTCCAAAGCCATTCACAATTTTCCGCGATTTGCCCCTCAAACGCAAATCGCCAAGACGGCGCCCTGCGGTCCCGATGCCTTTCGGCGTTGTATGTGTTTAGCGCTGAAACCGCTGATTCAATCCGAGCCTGGGGCATCGCCCCAGGGACCTGGTTGAAATTCCGAGTGAGCACTGAAGGCGCGCCTCATTGCATTGATGACACGCTGCTTTCAGCGCTGAGGTTGTTCTTGTCCATAATCGCTGGACGTTGCCCCGGGCTCACTTGAGCGCACCGTTGGCGCTAGACACATAGCCGTCGTGACACGTCGCTAGCGATATTCTTACGTTGACCGCAAGCCATATCGCCTGCGGCCTCAAGCTTTCGCGAGTTAGCGTCGTTTATTCCTTCTCGACCACCATCACGCGAGTGACTCTCCCACTGCGGTCAAAGCCCAGTTGCACGCGTGCGCCGGGCCGGATCCAAAGGCGGGGATCAACTGGTCTGCCGTCTTTATCGACGAAGCGCACGCGTTTGCCCAGCTCATAGGACACCGGCTTGGTGTCGGGCGAGGACTGCACAACGATCGGCGAAGCAGGCTCAATGGGTCTCTGACCGGGATTGAACGCCATCACAGTCCCAATTTTAACTGCGCCGGTGGTGATTTGGGTGGGCGCTTTCTGCACCTGGCCCGTGTGTTGAACGGCCGAAGTCTTTGCCACAGTTTGCGCGAACGCCAGGGGCGCAATCATGGCGCAAACAAGACCAACAATGATTCGTTTCATAAGTTCCTTTCGTTCAATTGACTCTTCGTAGCTCTTTCGCGGGGCGCACTTCTTTTGGATGCCAAGAATACCCTGGCGCGAAAAGTCGCAGGATTTACGTGAACCCTGCGACTCTGCGTCTGCGACCTGATTTTCGCTTAATCCTCAACGATCACGCTCTCAACCGTGCGGCTCTCCATAGGTCCCGTGTAATAAACACGTACCTTTTGGCCAGCTCGCAACGGGGCTGTCACTACTTTTCCAGCCGTATTAACAATGTGCGCGGCCGTGCCCAGCGCAAAGCTAACAGGCCCCTGATCGCCCTTGACCACAATGGTCTTGCCAGGCTCATAAGTGGTAACCGTGCCCGCAGTATAAGTCGTGTCTGTTGTAGTCTCTGTGGTCGTTACGGGTTTCTTGGTTGTTGTCGTTTCTTCGGTCGTCGTAGTGCTGGTTTGCGCGAAAGCCAACGGCGCAACCACCGCGCAGATCAAACCAATGATTGCTTTCTTCACTCTTCCCTCCCTGTTGATGGTTAGTTTTTACCCCAAGTTCGTGCCTCATAGGGTCAACGGACGTTCCCTGTCCGTCAGATATTTTGACCGTTTTCAAACCGGAGGTTAATTCGAAGTATTTGCCGGTTGCGTGATTGAGCGAGCCCGGCCAATTCATTAATGTCGCATGTCAATGACTCGCAAAACGTCGCCCGCCGATCCAGTTGTTACGCCCGAACTCGTGAAGCGGCACGGCCTCACCGAGGAGGAGTTCGATCGGATCAAAAACATCCTCGGCCGCGAACCGAACTTTACCGAGCTGGGGATTTTCTCAGTCATGTGGAGCGAACATTGCTCGTACAAGAATTCGAAGAAAGAGCTGAAGAAGTTTCCCACTGCGGGGCGAAACATTCTGGTCAGGGCCGGCGAAGAAAATGCGGGCGTCGTGGATATCGGTGACGGCTGGGCGGTGGCGTTCAAGATGGAGAGCCACAATCATCCCAGCGCGATTGAGCCATTCCAAGGCGCTGCGACCGGAGTAGGCGGAATCATTCGCGACATTTTTACCATGGGCGCGCGCCCGGAATTTTGCCTCAACTCGCTCCACTTCGGGTCAATCACGGAAAAAAATTCGGAATCCGAAACCCGAAACCCGAACATCGCCGCCAACCGGCGGCTCTTCACCGGCGTCGTCTCCGGCATCGCCCATTACGGAAATTGCGTCGGCGTTCCAACAATCGGCGGCGAAATTTATTTTGATGAAAGTTTCGAGGGAAATCCCCTGATAAATGTTTTTTGCCTCGGCGTGTTACGCCACGAGCAACTCGCCCGTGGCACAGCCGAAGGCACTGGCAATCCTGTTTTTTACGTCGGCGCTGAAACGGGCCGCGACGGCCTTGCCGGCGCGGCGTTTGCATCGCGAGAATTAACCGAACAATCGCGTGAAGATCGTCCGGCGGTACAGGTCGGTGATCCATTTAAAGAAAAACTTTTGCTCGAAGCATGTCTGGAACTTCTTGCTCACGAGGCCATCGCCGGAATTCAAGACATGGGCGCGGCCGGTCTGACTTGTTCAACGTGCGAAACTGCCAGCCGCGCCGGGAGCGGAATCGAAATTGATCTGGGGAAAGTTCCAAAGCGTGAGCCCGGCATGACGCCGTATGAAATTATGTTGAGCGAATCGCAGGAACGCATGTTAATCATCGCCAAGCGGGGAAAGGAAAATCTGGTCCGCGAAGTTTTCGAGAAATGGGATGTGCCATGCGCAGAAATCGGACGCGTGACTGACGACGGCATAATGCGTGTGCGCAACAACGGCGCGATTGCCGCGGAAATTCCAGCCAGAGCGCTTGCTAAGGAAGCGCCGCTGTACTCGCGCGAAGCCAGGGCTCCTGTAGCCGCGTCCCTGTGGGGTGTGCGCCCGTCGGCCACAGAGCAACGGCTACAGCAGATGGACAATCATGAAGCGCTGTGCCAATTGCTGCACGATCCGACGATCGCGTCAAAAAACTGGGTATATCGCCAATACGACCACACCGTACGCACTGGCACGCTCGTCAAGCCAGGATCGGACGCCGCCGTGTTTTTCGTTCGCTATGCAAACAAAATTCTGGCCGCGACCACGGATTGCAATTCGCTCTATTGCGCACTCGATCCCCGCGAGGGCGGCAGGATCGCCGTCGCCGAAGCTGCGCGCAATCTCACCTGCTCCGGCGCGAGGCGACTGGCCGTGACCGATTGCCTGAATTTCGGCAACCCCTACAAGCCGGAAAATTTCTGGCAACTACGCGAAGCCGTTGAAGGCGTCGCGGAAGCCTGTCGCGCCTTCGGCACGCCGGTCACTGGCGGAAACGTCTCTTTGTATAACGAAAGCCCAACCGGCGTTGTCGATCCGACGCCGACCATCGGGATGGTCGGTTTGATCGATGACGAAAAGCACATCACCACGCAGTGGTTCAAAGAAGCCGGCGACGTGATCATTCTGGTGGGCACTGTAGCCGCGGGCGGTGACCGCGGCTGGGAAGAATCTAGCGAGACTGCCCCAGCCGCCGAGGTCAACGCCCTCGGCTATAACCTCGGTGGCTCACAATATTTGAAAGTTTGTCACGGCCTGAAAATTGGTCCGCCGCCGCATGTCGATCTTGCGCACGAGATCAAAGTTCAAAATGCCGTTCGCCATTTGATCCGCGAAGGTTTAGTAAAAAGCGCACACGATTGTTCCGAAGGCGGGCTCGCCGTGGCTGTGGCGGAATGTTGCTTCAACCCCGAAAAACTTTTCGGCGCAGAGATCGATTGTAGGCGTCGCCCTGTGGCCGACGCGAACGCGTCCCGCTGGGATGCGGCTACAGTGTTGTTCAACGAGTCTCAGTCGCGCATTGTGACTTCCGTCGCCCCGATTGATTTGGAAAAGGCAATATCGATCTTAAGCAAGAGTGGTGTTCCGTTTGAGCAACTGGGAAAAGTCAGCGCGGGAGAACTTTGTATCCGGGTAAACGAGGAGACGTTTCGCTGGCAAATTGCCGATCTTTACGACGACTGGTGGAATGCAATTCGTCGCGCAGTCGAAGAGGGAACGGAGAGAATTCCAAGCTTATGAATTTGGAATGCGGCGATTCCGCGACTGCGGGACCGCTTTTAAAGCACGGACATGTGCGCGCGCTCCAAAATCGCGCGGTTGAACACGCCACAATTTGATGGATTATCTATTGTGATTGCTCCCCCGACCAAATTCGAGATCGACGAAACCCCGGATTGCGCTGCCATCCCGCAGCACGAGTGCGGACTTTTCGGGATGTTCGGTCACCCGAATGCGGCGGTGCTGAGTTACTACGGGTTGTTCGCGCTGCAGCACCGCGGACAGGAGAGCGCGGGAATTGTCACGAGCAACGGTCCTGGCACAAGCTTTCTTATGCACAAAGACATGGGCCTCGTTTCACAGGTGTTTGGTCAGGAGGAACTGGCGAAACTGAAAGGCACGCGCGCGATCGGGCATACGCGTTACTCCACGACGGGCACGAGCACGATCAAAAATGCGCAACCTTTCGTAGTGGACTGTGTGCGCGGCCAGATGGCTATCGCGCACAACGGCAACCTGATTAATGCCGACGTTCTGCGTGACGAACTGGAACGCAGAGGCTCGATTTTTCAAACCACCGCCGATAGCGAGATCATTTTGCATTTGCTGGCGCAACCGTCAGACAATGGCGGAAACGTCCTGGCAGCGTTACGCAGGATTCAGGGCGCGTTCTCGTTGATCATCATGAGCGAACGCGAGCTCATCGCGGTGCGCGATCCATTCGGCTGGCGCCCGCTTTCGTTAGGCAAACTCGACGGCGCCTACGTGCTCGCGTCGGAGACGTGCGCGTTTGATCTCATTCATGCGGAGTTCATTCGCGAAATCGAACCGGGCGAAGTGCTGATTATCGACGAGAATGGACTGCGCTCAGAACGACCATTCCCCGATGAGCGCCCCGCATTTTGCATGTTCGAATACGTTTATTTCGCGCGCCCGGACAGCATGATCGGCGGGGTAAATGTCGGGAAAGTGCGAATGGAAATGGGACGCGAACTGGCCAGGAAATTCCCCGTCGAAGCCGACATTGTTGTGCCGGTGCCAGACTCCGGAAATTACGCTGCGCTCGGTTTCGCTCAGGAACTCAAGATTCCTTACGCACACGCCTTTGTCCGCAACCACTACATCGGCCGCACATTTTTGCAGCCCAGCCAGCTCATCCGCGATTTCGACGTGCGGGTGAAATTAAATTTGATCAAGGAAATGGTCGCCGGAAAACGTGTCGTGGTTGTTGACGACTCAATTGTCCGTGGCACGACAGCGCGGGCGCGCGTGGTGAACCTGCGCGAGGCCGGAGCGACGGAAGTACACATGCGTGTGAGCTGTCCACCACACCGTTTCGCCTGTCATTACGGAATTGATTTTCCAGATCCAGAAAAATTGATCGCGAACCAGATGTCGATGGAAGACATCTGCAAATATCTTGGTGTGGATAGCCTTGGCTATCTCGACGTGGAAGGCATGGTGCGAGCGACTGGAAAACCTTTGAATAGCTTTTGCCTGGCTTGTTTTAACGGCGATTATCCCCTGCCCGTCGATCCTGCGCTGGACAAATTCATCATGGAAAAACGCGAGCAGCGCGCCAAAGCCCTTGCCGATCAGGAAGCACAGCCCACCCTGTTCGCCGGTTTGAAATAAATTGTAGGGCAGGCGCCCCGCCTGTCGAAACGAGTTGGCAACTGAGGCGGTTGCTCTACAACATACCGTTGTGAACAAGGCTTACACGCGCGCGGGCGTTGATGTCGATCTTGGCAATCGACTGAAAAGCCAAATTCAGACACTCGTTAGGCGAACGCATGGGCCGCAGGTGCTCGGCAAAATCGGCGGCTTCGGCGGATTGTTTCGCGCGAATTTTACCGGAATGCGCGAGCCGGTTCTTGTGGCCAGCATCGATGGCGTTGGGACGAAATTGAAAATCGCGTTCGCGATGAACAAACATGATACGGTCGGCGCCGATCTCGTAAATCATTGCGTGAACGACATCGCCGTGCTCGGCGCACGCCCACTTTTCTTTCTCGATTACATCGGTTGCGCGAAACTCGAACCGAAGGTCTTTCGGCAGCTGTTGCGCGGACTTTCGCGAGCGTGCCAATCGGCCGGTTGCGCCTTACTGGGTGGCGAGACAGCGCAAATGCCTGGCATGTATCGCAAAGGCGAATACGATCTTGCCGGTTGCATCGTCGGCGTCGGTGATCGAGCAAAAATCATCGACGGCAGCAATAGCCAGCCGGGGGACATCGTTCTCGGCCTCGCGTCAAATGGTCTGCATACGAACGGCTACTCGCTGGCGCGAAAAATTTTGTTCGAAAAAATGCGGCTCACGGTCCAATCGCGATTGCCTGGATCAACGAGCATCATCGGGGCGGAGCTGTTGCGCGTGCACAAAAATTATCAGCCGCTCTTGAAAAAAGTTCCGAGCGGCATGATCAAAGGTATTGCTCATATTACCGGCGGCGGCTTCATCGACAACGTGCCGCGGATTCTGCCTTCAAATTGTGATGCGATGATTGAAACGAAAAGGTGGAAGGTCCCGCGCATTTACCAAATCTTGCAGCAAAATGGAAACGTCAGTGCACAGGAAATGTACCAAGTCTTCAACATGGGCATCGGGATGGTGGTGATCACAACTCGACAGAATGCGCAGCGGACGAAATCGATCTTACGAGCGAAAGAAATTGGTCGCATCGAACGGGGCTCAGGTAAGGTGCGTTTGAAGTTCTGAGGTAGGGTCGTCCCGCTGCGACGACTCCCGAAGCCTTTCAGGACAGCGCGGCGTCGCTACAAGAGACCTACCCCGGCAAATTCGGCGTCGCAGGGTCGTTTACATTCACTGCAACGGAGACCTCTGGGTCCGTTATTGGCGCAGCGGGTTTACCTTTGCGCATCACCCGCTGCAGACCTGCGCGGTGAGCTGCGACATCGACCAGTTCCGCTACTCGCGACTTTAGCGCGCGCGCTCGCGTCCACAGAAACAGCAAAAACAGTCCGTAAGGAACGATAGACCACAAATCAACATGAGAAATGTTGAGCTGGCGATAGATCAACAGACTTACGGCAATTAAATTAAAAATGATCGTGGTGGTGACGAGCCGGCTGCGAAGCCGAACGCGGGTCAAACATTTCCCGCCGCCGTGGTATTCTGTGACAGTTTGAAGCGCTACGCTCCACCAGAAATTCCCATAGATTTGAATGTCCCACTCGTTCCATCCGCTATCGGTGGAATAGCGCCAGCCTTCCTCATCCAACAACTGAAAGATGGCTCCAAGCAAATAATGACGGTCCCTACCCTGCTCGCTCCAAAAAACTCGACGGGTCAGGCTGCCTGCAAAGCGGTCACGTTGCGACAAATGTTCGTGCTTCCGAATCACGTTCGCCGGTGTGCGCTTGAAGCGTAGCCAGGTGAAATAGCGGGAAAATCCGCGCACAAGCGGCTGGACAAAAGCTAACAGCATTACGAGCAGTCGCGCGCGCACCGTGTCGAATTTCGGCTCAATCTGAGCCCGTACCATGTAGGAAAGCGCCACGCACAGCGTGCCGCCCAGCATGAGGTAAGGGACGATCCGCAGCGCCGGCAGAAAAATTCCCAAACCAAAAAGAAAAATCGTCAGGGCGAACCATTCAATACTGCTCAGGTACGCGGCGACATCTGATTGCGGCGCGGGATAAATCGATTGAAAAAATCCTTCCCCAAAAATTCCGTGGTAAATCACCGGGCGGTTAACAAACCAACTGAAGCGCGGCGCCCCGTAGATTTGGCCGCGCCATTTTGCGGTGCCAGTCGGGCCAAAAAAAATCAAATGTTTGAAGCGCAGTAACGATTCTGCTTCACCATAGCCATCCTGCTGTTTCAAGAAAGCGCGAAGAGTAAAACGCCGATAGTGCCACACAATTGCAGTTGGACTGAAAGCGATGACCCATCCGGCCTGCTGAATTCGCCAGCAAAAATCGACGTCATCTCCGGCCTTGCGATATTCAGGATCGAAACCGCCTGCGCTTTCAAACGCCCACCGGTAAAAAGCCATGTTACAGCCGGGAATATGCTCGGCGATTGTGTCGGTAAGCAGAACATGACTTGGCCCGCCGGGCGCTGCCGCAACGCACGCTTGAATCCAATTTTGTGCCGGCGGCGTGATGTTCGGTCCGCCGACTCCAGCGTAATCGCCGCTAACAAGTGTGCCGATCAAATAATAAAGCCAATCCACGTCTGCCATGCAGTCAGAATCGGTGTAGGCAAGGACTTCGCCTCTGGCAGCGGCGGCCCCGGTGTTGCGGGCGTGACTTAATCCATGGTTGCTCTGATGGATGTAGCGAACCTGCGGGAACTGCACCGCAATGGGGGCTGTGTCATCGGTCGAACCGTCATCGACGAGAATAACTTCATACTCGGGATAGTTCAGTTTGCCTAACGAATCGAGACACGCCGGAAGAGTCTTGGCTCCGTTGTACGAACAAACAATGACCGAAATGAACGGCGCCCGCGGCAAGGGGCGATGCGGCAAACGGGAGCTGTCGCGTCCCAGCTTTTCCGCAAGCGAATAAAACGCTTTCTTCGGTTTGCGCTCTCGCGTGACGATGCCAAATGCCCAGTCCGTAATTTCATCACCGCCGGTGAACCATTCATCCGTCCATGTGAAAAAAATGGTTCCAGCCAGACCGCATTTTACCACGCTATCGATATGCCAACCGAGCATTTCGGCCTGTTCCTCCTGCGAATGTCGGATGGTGTCCATGCCGAATTCGCCTAGGATAAGCGGATGCTCGCTAGTCAGATTTTGCAGCCGTAGGAGATATCCCTCGAAATCTTGTTGGTTGTGAAGGTAAACATTAAAACAACAAAAATCGGAGTTCTGCGGCAGCAGATATTCGGTGGGCGGATACGTTGCATAGGAGAAAAGGGCATCGGGATCGATCGCGCGTCCGATGCGAATTAATTCCTCGACAAATTCAATGACCCGACGCGTGCCCAGCCAGCGCGCCATCGTGCTGGAAATTTCATTGCCCACCAGGTAACCAAAGATTGCAGGATGCCCTGCGTGTGACTTGACCGTAGCGCGGACGGCTTCCGCAATTTGTTTGCGGGTCGATCTTTCACGCAGGAACTCGATATGTTTTTCCCAGGGAAGCGTCACCAGCACGCGCATCCCCGCGGCGGCACAACGATCAAGAAACCAGCGCGGCGGCGCATGGTAAATCCGCACAACATTCAGACCGGCCTGGCGCATTAGAGCGAGATCGCTATCGACCTGCTCAGGCCGGCCCACATAATTTCCTTCTGTGTCCGGCTTGAAAGGACCGTAGGTAACGCCTTTGACAAAGAACTTTTTGTCTCCGTCAAAAAAGAATTTCGCCACCGGGCGAATTCGCGAGTTGCTGCTCACAGCGGCATGTCCTAGTCCATTGGCGGTGCCGACGCAAATTGTTAGGGACGGTTCACCTGAACCGCCCGGGCGATTGAGGTCAACCTACCTCAAGCTTTCCAATGCTTCGCGCACAACAACGCCCGTACGCTCGATATCTTCCGCGGTGTGCGCCGTGGAAATGAATCCCGTCTCAAACCGCGATGGCGCGAAATAGACGCCGCGTTTTAAACAATTGTGGAAAAATCGCGCGAACATTTTCAGGTCGCTCCGTTGAGCGCCTGCAAGATCGACGATCGGCCCAGGGGCGAAGAACAAACAAAAGAGCGAACCGAGCCGATGAAACGTGATGTCGATCTTTGCGTTGGCGATCGCCTTGCGCGCAAGCTCTTCAAATTGCGCGCCCAATTCTCCGAGCAATTTCCACCCGTTGATCCGTTCAAGCTCGCGCAGCTGCGCCAGACCAGCCGCGAGCGCAAGCGGATTGCCGGATAATGTCCCCGCCTGATAAACGGGACCATCTGGCGAAAGCTGGTCCATGATTTCGGCGCGTCCGCCAAATGCGCCCACCGGTAATCCGCCGCCGATTATTTTTCCAAGTGCAGTCAGATCTGGTTTAATTCCATAAATTTCCTGTGCGCCACCGCGCGCCACACGGAAACCGGTGATCACTTCGTCAAAAATCAGAAGCGCGCCATTCCTCATGCATTCGTCACGCAAGACGGACAGAAATTTTCCCTCCGGAAAATAAAGACCCGCGTTCGCTGGAATCGGCTCGAGAATCACGGCCGCGATTTCGTTCTTATTTTCACGAAACGCTTTCCTCAGCAATTCGACATCGTTGAACGGCAACGAAATCGTCAGATCTACGAACGCTGGTGGCACGCCGGCACTGCTCGGCTGGCCGTGCGTGAGCGCGCCGCTCCCCGTTCTCACCAGAAGCGCATCGACATGCCCGTGATAACAACCATCGAACTTGATGATCTTGTCGCGTCGCGTGAACGCGCGTGCGAGCCGAATGCATGACATGGTGGCTTCCGTGCCGCTGTTGACCATCCGTACTTTCTCGATCGAGGGCATCCAGTCGCAGATCAACTCCGCCATTTCCACCTCCAGCGGATTTGGAATTCCGAAGCTCAACCCGCGTGTGGCGACCTCGCGCACCGCAGCCACAACGACTTTCGGCGCGTGACCGAGAATCGCCGGCCCCCAGCTCTCGACGTAATCGATGTATTCATTTCCATCGACATCCCAAATGCAGGCGCCTTCAGCGCGTGCCAAGAAAAATGGAGTACCATCCACACTTCGAAACGCGCGGACGGGCGAGTTGACGCCGCCGGGAATCCGCTTCTGCGCGCGAGCAAACAGTTCCGAAGAACGCGAGTTCATTTTGTAGAGGCGCTTGTGCCAAGCGCCTATGTATCTACGGTCGGCGCTTGATACAAGCGCCGCTACAACGATATTATTCGCTCTTGCACAAATGGCGGGGTAGCCAAGTGGTAAGGTCGCGGTCTGCAAAACCGCTATTCGCGGGTTCGATTCCCGCCCCCGCCTCTTTTCATAGGTAAAATGGCCGAAAATCGGCCTGAAAACCGGCCAAGTCACAACAAAAGTCACAACAAATCTGCCGATTTCAGGGCTGTTCGATATTGTCCGCCAACGTGCAGATTCATGAGATTCACGCTTGCCGGTCTATCCAGTTTCTTTGGCGATCCGGCTGTTTTCCTGTTCAAGACGGCGCTTATCAAAGGCCCCTCGCGCGCGCGTGCGCGAGGCATCGACAGTCCGAGCGAGAATTGCACGGTTTTACACGCAAAAAATTTCAGACCGTAGAAGAAACCGTGAGTGTCTAGCGGCGGTGTCCTCACGCGCACGGCCGGTACGGCCATGGATGGCAGCCAACACACTTCTTTGTGATGACTC
>Ga0182035_10001102_pt1 | contig 13461 bp, 8 predicted proteins | sample flu12Cox44000170_FD_125969 | JGI IMG/M metagenome (GOLD analysis project Ga0182035, IMG submission 125969) | Lab enrichment of tropical soil microbial communities from Luquillo Experimental Forest, Puerto Rico - flux4day.12C.oxic.44.000.170 | ecosystem: Environmental > Terrestrial > Soil >...
CAAGGTCGCGGCACTCCTGCGTCAGAACAAGACCCAGGAGGAAGTGATTGCGGCGAAACCGACGAGCGAGTTCGACGCCAAAGTCACGGGCGCGACCCCGATGACCGCCGACCGGTTCGTGGGACAGTTGTACCAGGAGCTGAAGTCGGCGCGATGACGTGCGTCCCGCGATGGCTGATGACTACCCTTCAGCTCGGGGTCACGCTGATCGTCACGGTCTTCGGCTCGGCGCAGACGAAGGTCGTCCCTGGGGGCGCGGAGGGGCCCAGGGAGGACATACCGGCATGGAAGCGGACCAAGCCGATCAACGATCTGCCCAACCCCTACCGGAGAGATCCGAACTGGGCGCAACTCCCCGCGGGGATGACCTGGGGCGCAGTCATCGGCGCCGAACCCGGCCCGGACGGCAACCTCTACGTGGTGCACCGCTGCCACGAGAATTCCTGCGCCGGCCGATCGGAGCCGCCAATCTTCAAGTTCAGTCCGTCCGGCCATGTGCTGGCGAGCTGGGGCGTCGGCGCCTACATCTTCCCGCACGGCCTGTACGTGGACCCGCAAGGCAACGTGTGGGTGAGCGATGCGCAGGGCAAGGACGGCAAAGGCCATCAAGTCCTCAAATACAGCCCGGACGGCAAGCTGTTGATGACAATCGGCACGGCGGGCGTCGAAGGCGACGGAACGGCTGGCCGGCTGCACGAGCCGACCGACGTCGTCACCGCACCGAACGGCGACATCTTCATCACGGAGGGGCATGTCATCGGCGGACCCGTCAACCGCGTGAGCAAGTGGTCGAAAGACGGTCGATTCATCAAGGCGTGGGGCAGGACCGGGTCGGCGCACGGCGAGCTCAACGTGCCTCATACGATTGCGATTGATTCCCGGGGCCGTCTTTTCGTCGGCGATCGCGCGAACAATCGCATCCAGCTCTTCGATCAGGACGGGAAGTTCCTGGACGAGTGGACGCAGTTCGGCCGCCCGAGCGGCATCGCGATTACGCGAGACGACACAATCTACGTGGCGGACTCGGAGTCATGGGGACCCGATGAGCCAGGCTGGAAGAAGGGCATCCGCGTCGGCAGCGCCAGGGACGGCTCGGTTAAGTACTTCATCGAGGATGTGGAGTCCACGACCGAGGAGCACAGCGGGGCGGAAGGCGTCGGCGTCGATCGCGACGGGAACGTCTACGGTGCTGTCGTCCGCCGGATGATGCTCGAGAAGCACACCCTGAAAAAGTAGGCCGGCATCAAGCTCGCGCGAATGGCCTGCGGGGCGGACGCACGGTCCGCCCCGGCGCGATCCTGGACATCGTACGGCGAGGCCGCGGCCTGACTCAATGGGTCGGCGCGGCGCGCCCCACCCACTTGAGCAGCTCCGCCATCGTCACGACGCGGTTGTCAGCGGGATAGTGGACGGGCACAATGCGCTGCACGTCGAGCCGCAGCCGCTGGATGTTGTCGACCAGATTCAACGTGTAGGGGCTCGCCGGATTGGGCGGCGTTGCCGTCGCGGCCTGCGGATTGTAACCGTCGGCTTCGAGCAGCACCTTCTCCTTCGGCAGATACGCGATCAACATGCCGTCGTGATGACCGAGGTTCTGCTGGTGGTACAGCTCGACGACGTGCGTGCCATCGGTCAGCACCTTCTTTTCACCGACGGCCTCGATAACGGGCTTCTTCCCGGCTTGTTGGGCCTTGTCGGGATTGAGCGTGTGCGGCAGAGCCAGCGTCTTCTCGAGATAGGCCTTGTTCACCTGATGCGTCAGGATCGTGGCGCCCTCCGCGACGACCGCGCGGAGTCCGCTCGAGTGATCGATGTGGCTGTGCGTGTTGACGACGTATTTGACCGGCTTGTTCGGAATCAACCGCTTCGCCTCCGCGATGACGGCGAGCCCGCGCGCCTCGCTTTGTCCGGCCTCGACGATGGTGATGTGATCCTTGAAGTCGATGGCGAGCGCGGCGTAGCCGCCGGTGATGAGGTACACGCCGTCGCTGAGCTTCTCTGAGGGAACCGTATTCGCTGCGGCCGCGGGTGCTGCGGCCCCACCTGCTCCACCTCGCCCCTGCGGGGGCTGAATTGTGACCGCGGCGTTTGGCTTCACGTCGGTGACGTTCAGGTCAAAAGTCGGATAGCCACCCTGCTTCTGGACGATGTGCATCGGGAATTGCGCGCCGCCGGCGTCCTTGTAGTCGCTGTAGATCGCCTCGAAGAGCATGTCCCCGAGAAATGGATTGTCAATCCACGTCTCGACACGCTCCACGAGATTGCGGTCGTTGACATACCCGTTGACCTTGGCCTTGTTGTCGCCGACAAAGCTGATCACCGCGTACTTTTTCCCGCCGACCGACTTCGTCTCCACCGTGGCGTTCTTGGTTGCTGCGGCACGCAGGAACCCGTGTGGCGTCATCAGGATCTCGAGCTGTTGTACCCATGGCGTGTCGGCGCCAACGATGATCGTCTGATTCGCCGGCTGCTCGCCGACGATCGGCTGCTGCCCGCCGCCGCGCGGAGGATTCTCGCCTTGAAGGCGCACGCGGTCCACGCGCGAGGCAGGCGTCCCGAAGTCGATGGCGCGCGTGTAGCTCTTGTTGACGAACTTCGGCCACGGCGAGCTCGGGTTCGGCGCCTGGCCGAGCGCGAAGTCCAGCCCCGTCGCGGAGTATTCGACAGTCTTCAGCTTGTCGACGCCCATCGCCGCGGAGGCATTGCCGATGACCGTTCTGGCGTCCTGAGCGGACGTGGGCCAGACGACGAGCGCGGCCAGCGCAAGTCCCAGGCAGACGTTCTTGAGCATGGTGTCACCGCCTTTCAACGAGGCGGAGTGTAGCGCGAAATTGCGGACAGAACATCCGATGTCGCGCACATCACGGTTCACCGCCTTGGATCGGCGCTCGGAGCCGTTCACCTCATTGGATTCGTGTCCTCCAACGTGTGAAGACGCTGATGTTTCTCTCGGTCTCGAGGGGTTACATGTGGTTACATTTCATGAACAGAGAAGCTCACGGATAAAACGCCTTTGATATCAGACGTTTACGGAATCGGACTCATAACTGATGAGGTGAATCGAATGAAGCATCTTGTTTTGGCTTTGGTGTGCGCGTCGACTTTGCTCGGTCCTCCAAGCTGGGCGTCAGCGCAAACGACCACCGGCACAATCTCGGGACATGTCGCCGACAGCCAGGGCCTTGCTCTTCCCGGCGTGACGGTGAATGCCACCTCGCCCAATCTCCAGAGCGTGCGCACGGCGGTGACGTCGACGAACGGTGATTACATCTTTACGGGTCTACCATCCGGCACGTACACGATCACCTTCGAACTCAGCGGCTTCGAAAACCAGTCACGGACGGTCACGCTCGCGCCGACGCAGGTCATGCCGCTCGACGTGGCGATGGGCGTCGCCGCAGTGTCTGAAACCATCAATGTGGTTGGCCGCGCGGGAGACGTGCTGACACAGACCGCACAGGTTGCGACGAACTTCAAGCAGGATTTGATCGCGACGCTTCCAACGACGCGAGACATCAATGCGTCCCTGTTGCTCGCACCCGCCGTCCATCCGACGGGTCCGAGCGGCGCTTACTCAATCTCCGGTTCGATGTCATATGAGACGCTCTACATGGTGAACGGCGTCAACGTCAGCGAGAACTTGCGCGGCCAGGCGTACGACCTGTACATCGAGGACGCGATTCAAGAGACAAACATCTCGACCGCCGGCATCTCGGCCGAGTACGGGCGATTCGGCGGGGGCGTGGTCAACGTCATCACCAAGTCCGGCGGCAACACCTTCAGCGGATCGTTCCGTGACACGCTGAACAACGACAAGTGGCGCACGCTGACGCCGTTCGAACAGAACCAGATCGGCGCGGATCCGGCGCATAAGGAACTACGCGTCGACAAAACGGTCCCCACATACGAATACACCGCCGGCGGACCGATCGTGAAAGAGCATCTCTGGTTCTTCACGGCCGGCCGGCTGCAAACGCCGGAAAGCGGCCGCTCGCTCGTGGTGACGACTATCCCGTACACGTTCACTGAGCAGACGCGCCGCTATGAGGCCAAAGGTACATATTCGATCACCGCGAATCACACGTTCCAAGGCGCGTACACGAAGATCGTTGATAACCAGACGAACGACACGTTCAACCAGTCATTGTCCATGGACCTTCGGAGTCTCGACAACCGGCAGTTACCCCAGAATCTGTCGACCGGCAGCTACACCGGTGTCATCTCGAGCAACTTCTTCGTCGAGGGGCGTTTTTCGTCGCGGCATTTCAGTTTCATTGGGTCAGGCGCGCCGACAACCGACCTGATTGAAGGCACCCTGCTGCTCGATGGCCAGCGCAACAACACCCGATTCTGGTCGCCGACCTTCTGCGGCGTCTGCACCCCCGAACAGCGCGACAACACCGACTTCTACGGGAAGGGCACCTACTTCCTCTCCACGAAGAATGGTGGCTCGCACAACATGGTGTTTGGCTACGACCTGTTTAACGACAAACGGTTCGCAAACAACCATCAGTCGGGCAGCGATTACCGGATATTCGCGACGACGTCGTACATCGTCGGACAGGACGTCATTCCCGAATTCCGCGGCGACGACGGCACGACGATCATCCAGTGGAACCCGATTCCCGTCGGCAGCCAGGGCACGAACTTCCGAACCCACTCGCTGTTTTATAACGACAACTGGCGCGTGGGGAGCCACCTGACGGCGAACCTCGGTCTGCGCTGGGACAGGAACAACGGTGCCGACAGCGCCGGCCGACTCGTGGCGAAAGACAGCGCGTTCAGTCCACGGGTTGGCCTCGTGTGGGATCCGATCGGCGATCAAAAGTGGTCGGTAACCGCCAGCTTCGCCAAGTACGTCTCGGCGATCGCGAACAGCATCGCGGACTCGTCGTCGCCGGCCGGCAATCCACAGAATTTCCAATTCATCTATCGCGGGGCGAACATCAACGCGGCTGGGCCGACTGTGAGCACGCCTGATGCTATTCGCGCGGTGTTCGCGTGGTTCAACGCGAATGGCGGCGCGAACCTGCCGCTGAACGGTGCGCCGACAATTCCCGGCCTGACGCCGGTCATCCAGGGATCGCTGGCCTCGCCGAACAATCTCGAATTCGCGGCGGGGGTGAACCGGCAACTCGGCAGTAAAGCGGCTGTCCGGGCGGACTACGTGTATCGAGATTTCCGTGACCTCTACGTCTCCGTGCTGAACACCTCGACCGGAAAGGTGACCGACCAGTTCGGCAAGACGTACGACCTCGCGCTCGTAGAAAACTCGAACGACCTATCCCGTCGGTATTCCGGTCTGACGGCGCTGGCCACGTACCGCTTCAATCCGACGTTTGATATCGGTGGCACGTACACGCTCGCGCGCGCGTGGGGCAACGTCGAAGGCGAGAACGTCAACAGCGGTCCGATCACGACGACGGCGTTCGCGTATCCGGAGTACAAGCAGGCAGCGTGGAACTACCCGGTGGGCGATGTCTCGATCGACCAGCGCCACCGCGCGCGCCTCTGGATCAACTACGGCCTGCCGTGGGTGAATGGGCTGACATTGAGCGCCCTCCAGGCGCTCGAGAGCGGCGTGCCGTACGGCGCTGTGGGTCCGATCGCCACGCAGCCCTACGTGACAAATCCGGGCTATAGCACGCCGCCCGGAAACACGGGCGGTTCGGCCGTCAGCTACTTCTTCACGCCGCGTGACGCTTATCGCACTGAGGGTCAGGTCCGCACAGATTTCGCGGCGAACTACGCGCACCAAGTGAAGGGTGCCGGCAACCTTCAGGTGTTCGGACAGCTTCAAGTCCTGAACGTGTTCAACCAGTTCCAGCTGTGCGGCTGCGGCGGGACCGTGTTCGCCAATGGGGGAACCGTCACGCAGACGCGCATCGATCAGACCGTGCTCACGGCGGCGAACTCTGCGGCCTATCAGCGCTTCAATCCATTCACGACGACACCCGTGCAGGGCACCAACTGGGCGCTTGGGCCGAACTTCGGTCAGGCGCTGAACCGGTTCGCGTACACGTCGCCGCGCCAGGTGCGCGTATCGTTCGGCATCCGGTTCTGATCCGAACCGTGCGGCGGGCGGCTTGGGGGAAAGGTTCCCGGGGCGCCCGCCGCCCTCTCCTTGCCTGGGCGCCCGCCGCCCGCTCCTTGGCGCTACCGGCTCGAGGCCGTCGATCGCGTCCGATCCGGGTGAAGCGTCAGCTTCTGGACCCGCCAGTTGTTCATGTCGGCGACGAGCAAGTCGTTTTCCGACGGGCACGCGAGGCCGTGTATCCAGTTGAACTGCTTGTTGTCCCGGCCGGACTCGCCGAGCATGCCGACGATCTGGCCATCGAGCGTCAGTTTGTAGACGCGTCCAGGCTCTTGATCGGAGGTGTAGAGATACTGCGTCGGGCCGGTTGTGATGCAGATCGTCCACGGTGCCGTTTCGTCCGGCGGGTTCGCGGCCAGATTTCCAAGGACCGGATGGCGCTTCTTGTCGTACGGCGCGTTGAGGTGAATCATCCGCAGGAACGTGCCTTCGGTGTCGAAGATCTGGATGCGCCGGTTGCCGCGATCGGCGACGTAGACGTTGTTGCGCCGATCGATGCCGATGTTGTGCGGTGTGTTGAACATGCCGGGATTCTCGTCGGCGTGCGGTCCGCCGCTGCCCCGCGTCCCCCACGACTTCACCCAGGTCCCGCGCTTGTCGAACTTGGCCACGCGTGAGTTCGTATACCCGTCGCTGACGTAGATGTTGTCGTCGGCGTCCCACGCCACGTCGGTCGGCTGGCGGAAATACCCGTCGACGTGCGCCGGCGCCGGCCCGCGGCCGCCCCGATAGTACGATTCGGCGGGATCGTCGGGACCCTCAGGCCGCCGCCCGAGGTTCATGACGACGTACCCTGACGAATTGAATTTCACGACGGCGTTCGTGCCTTTGTCCACGACCCACAGGTTGTCGTACTTGTCGAAGCGTACGCTGTGCGAGTAGCCGAGGCCGTACACGCCTTTGCCGATCTCACGAACGAACTTGCCGTTCTGATCAAATTCCAGGAGTTGCGTCGAGGCGTTGCCGTAGAGTGGACCCGAAGTCGCGCTCCCGGGATGATTCAGCACCACCACGTGGCTCTTGGAATTTACGGCAACGCCGAGCACCTCGCCCAGATTCATGTCGGGGGAGTACTTCAGAAAGTCGGTCGATGAATCGAACGGGATCGTTGGAATGTTGACGTTCGGGGGCGTCTGCCCGGAGACGCCGAGGACACAGCCGGCGGTCAGCACGAGAGCCATGGCTCGCTTCACAACATCCTCCCGCTATTTGAGCTCGAACACGTACAAGCGCGACGCGTTGGCGACCGCTTCGTCGCTGTGAACGGTGCCACGCGCAATCCATGTCGCACGGGGATGCTCACCGTCGATCTCGACCGCTACGGCGTCGTGCATATGACGATGGCGGGTGGATGAGGGCATGCGTGTGAATTCCCAGACTGTCACACGATCGTTGTCGAGCCTCTCTGTGGCGCCAGCGCCGGGAAAGGCGGCCGCGTCGCCGGCGGTCGCCTCAGCGCCGTACGCGCCGGGTTGCTTCATCTCGACGAAGACGGCTCGCAGCGGTGCATCGCTGACGCCCTCCTCGATGTGCGTCACATCCTTGCGCTGGAAGGCGATGTCCCATGCCTTGGTCGACACGGGACGCCTGGCGCCGTCCGGCGAGATGATCATGCGATCGCCGGGCTCGTAGTACACGCCCACCAAATCGTAGATGTGACGGTGGAGGGGCGACGGCTGTCCCTTGAGCCACGCGATGTTCCACACCTGCACGCGGTCGGTGTCGAGAATCTTCGTGGCGCCCGGACGCGGGTACGCAGGGGGCAGGCTCGCTGGGGTCGCCACGGGTGGAGTCGTCGGTGGCGTCGCCGATTGAGCGAGCAGCAAAAGGAGAGCAGGGACCATCCAGCGCATTTGGCGCTCCTTACGTTTTCCACTCAGGCGTCGCGACGTAGTCGCGGGTGATCTCGCCAGGCCTCGATGTGCCGCAATTGCCCATGACGAGCTTCAGCTCGCCCTGCATGATTTCGAGCACGCGGTCGACGCCGGCCTGGCCGAACGCGCCAAGGCCCCACAAGAACGGTCGTCCGATGCCGATCGCCTTCGCGCCGAGCGCCAACGCTTTGAACACGTCGGTGCCTCGCCGAAATCCGCCGTCGACCAGCACAGGAACGCGGCCACCCACCTCGGCGACCACTTCCGGGAGCGCTTCGAGCGTCGCGCGGAGCGTTTCGGTCGCGCGCCCACCGTGGTTCGACACCATGATCGCGTCGATCCCGTGCTGGAGGCAGAGCCGCGCGTCTTCTCGCGTGTCGATGCCTTTGATGATGAGTTTTCCCTTCCAGCGCGTGCGAAGACGCTCGAGGAACGCCCAGTCAATCGCGACCGTACTCCCGCCGCGCGGCAGATTCGCCGTCATCGGACGCGGACCGCTCCCCGGGCCGTTCGGATGGCACGCTCCGCACTGCGCGACGTCTTTCGGGCGCGTGCGGAGGTAGGTTTCGCTGTTGCGGCCCGTGATGTTGTCAACCGTGAGCGCGATCACGCTGCATCCGGCGGCTTCCACGCGCGACAGCAGCGCTTCGTTGGCTTCCCAGGAATTCGGCGCATACAGCTGATACCAGACTGGCCGCCCCAACGCCTTGTTGGCATCCTCGACGCCGGTCGACGCTGCCGTGGACAGCACCTGCAGCGTATTGCGCGCCTTTGCCGCTCGAGCGACCGCCAGCTCCCCGTCCGGATGGAATGACTTCTCGCCACCCGTCGGGCACAGGTAGATTGGACTGGCGTAAGTGGTGCCGAAGAGATCGACCGTCATGTCGACCTTTCTGGGGTCGTGCAATCTCCGCGGGCGCAACTGAACGTGCTTGAACACCTCGCGATTGGCGTGGAGTGTCCCATCGTCGTCGACGCCGCTCGCCATGTAGGCCCAATGGCCAGGCAGCACCTTGCGCCGGGCCGGCTCCTCGAAATCGAAGACGCTGAGCGCGTCGGCGGGTGTGGCGATGATGTCCTTGACGCCGGAACCGTCCTGGCCCGCCTGCGCCAGCGCGCGCCGATTCAGGAAGGCGGCCGCTCCGCCAAGCGCGGCGACGTACGGGCTCGCGACCAGGAATCTCAGGAATTCGCGGCGGGCAACAGAGCGGATTTCATCTCGTGTCGTCACTGGGCTCTCCGTTGATCAAAAGGAGAATTCAGCGATCGCCGGCGGAGACTGGTTGAAATCGCTGAAGCGCAGCCACCGCGGCCGGACGCGAACATACATCAACCCTGGCCAGTGCTGCCGCTCCCGCCCGTCCGGAAACCGGACGAAATAGAGCTCCTTCAAGCGTTCAAGATCGCTTCCAGTAGGCTCGTCCGCGATGCCTTCGAGCTGCACGGTGCGCTCATCGCCATTGACGATGCCGCCAATGACCAACGCGCACCGGGCGTTCCGCCGAAGATTGGCGACTTTGCGAGTCGTATTAACGGTGTCGAAGACGACCTCGAAGTCGTCCGTCACGATAAAGCCGACGACGGCAGCCTGAGGGGCGTCGACCGGCGAGACCGACGCCTGAACGGCCAGTGAGTGGGACCGCATGAACTCCAAGACATCGGCGCGCGTCACGGGTCACACCCTTCTGTTCCGCGCAATCTACCACATGCCCCGCAGGTCGTGCCGTGACGCGGCCGTAGGGATAGAATGCCCGCAGTCCAAGTCGTAGTTTGGAGGTCATGCATGCGTCGCCCGGATCCACTTCCAGGCCGAACCGCCGTGCCGCTCGCCGTGCTCGGTCTGACTGCCGCGATCGCCGCGGCGCCCATGGCCTCGAGATTACTGCGGGCGCCTGGTTCCGCCGGACTGTTGGACGTGACCGTGCATGAAGGGACGTCGATGTCGGTCGCCGTTTCGCCCGACGGCCGGACGCTCGCGATTGACCTGCAGGGCAGCATCTGGACGCTGCCAGCCTCCGGCGGCACGGCGACGCGCATCACCGATCTCTTCAACGACGCGCGACAGCCGACCTGGTCGCCCGACGGCAAGTGGATCACCTTCTTCGGGTATCGCGATGGGGGCTACGATCTCTGGGCGGTGGCGCCCGACGGCTCCCATCAGCACAAGCTGACGTGGGGCCCGTTCGACGACCGCGAGCCGATCTGGTCGCACGACGGCCGCCGGGTTGCCTTCTCATCGGACCGCGAGAACCCACTCGGGAGCGACTACAACATCTGGGTGCTCGACGTCGACAGCGGCGACATCCGTCAACTGACGAAGGACCCGGCCGACGACTACATGCCAAGCTGGTCGCCCGACGACCGCGAGATCGCCTTTGCATCTACGCGGGAGGACGGCCGCTCCGTCTGGGCCGTCGACGTGGCGACCGGCACCGAGCGCAAGGTGGCAACCGCCGCCGGCCGCGTCGACGCGCCGTCATGGGGACCCGGCGGTCAGATTGTGTATCACGTCACCACCGGATCGGGCCGAGGTGGAGCGCCCGGCCCGGAATCTTCGCGCCTGGAAATCGACGGCGGCGCGATCACGGGCGACGAGAACGTCTTCGCGTTCCGCGCGTCGTGGGCGTCGGGGGACGAGTTTTTCTACGTCTCGGACGGCAAGATCCGCCGACGGCGCGCCGCGGCTCCCGGCGCACACACCGTCGAATTCAGCGCGACGCTGCAGGTGACGCGCGCCGCCGGCACTTACGCGCGCCGCATGCGCGACTTCACGTCGACCACGCCGCGGCAGGCGCTGGGAATCGTGCATCCCTCGATCTCTCCCGACGGCAAGCAAATCGCGTTCGCCGCACTCGGTGACATTTACGTCATGCCGGTCGGCGGCCGGCCGGTCAATATCACGAACGACGCGGCGTTCGACACCGATCCCTCGTGGTCCCCCGACGGCAGGGAGCTTGTCTACTCGTCGGACAAGACCAGCGAGCACCTGCAGCTCTGGATTCGCGACATGACGAGCGGCCAGAGCCGTCAGGTCACGCATCTGATGACGCAACCGCAGGGCGCGGCGTTCTCGCCCGACGGCAAGCGCATCGCTTTTTTCGACGTCAACGGCATGTGGCGTGTCGCCAACATGTCGGTGCTCGATGTTGCCAGCGGTGCCGTCACGAAGATTCACGACACGCTCGCGCAACCGGGCGCGCCCACGTGGTCGCCTGACGGGAGGCGCATCGCGCTCGCCGAAGTCGCGCCTTTCACGCGCCGCTTCCGCGAGGGGACGAATCAGGTGCTGACCATCGCGGCGAACCCCGCGGATCCAACGAATTCGGCGAACGTCGCGGACGCCGCGAACCGGGGGAACGCCGTGAGCCCTGCCAGCGCCGCGAACCGGGCGAACGCTGCGAACGCCTCGAACCCCTTGAATACCGATCAATGGTTCGCTCCGATCCCGATGCTGTCGATTGACTCGCGCGGCGGCTGCGGTCCGGTGTGGTCGCCCGACGGGACGAAGATGGCGGCGATCTATGAGGGCGTCCTTGCCGTGTGGCCGGTGACGACGGCCGGGCAGCCGCTCGGCCCACCCCGCCATGTGACATCCGAGAGCGCACACTCGCCGAGCTGGCAAAACGATTCACGGCACATCCTCTATCAGTCGCTCGACAGGCTGCGGGTGATCGATATCGAGACGGGCGAGGTGCGCACGGTGCCGCTCGATCTCAAATGGATCCCTGCGATCCCGACGACACGGCTCGTGGTTCACGCCGGCAAGCTGCTCGACATGAAAACGACCGTCGAGCGGACGAACGTCGACATCCTGATCGATGGCAACAAGATCACCAACGTCGTGGCCCATTCGCAAGCGAACAGCGCGGGCCGCCAGGTCGTCGACGCGTCGACGCTGACCGTGATGCCCGGCTTGACCGAGTTCCACTCGCACATCCAGCCGGATTTCGGCGAATCAGAAGGGCGCGCGTTTCTCGCGTTCGGCGTGACCACCGTCCGCAGCCCGGGGAACACGCCGTACGAACCGGTGGAGGAGCGGGAGGCCAATGAAGCCGGCATCCGGCAGGGGCCGCGGATCTTCGGCACCGGCAATCTGATGGAATGGCAGCGCGTCTACTACAAGATGGGGATCGCCCTCTCCAGCCCCGCGCACTTCGAGATGGAGCTCCAGCGCGCGAAAGTGTTGCAATACGATCTCCTCAAGAGCTACGTCCGTCTGCCCGATCTCCAGCAGAAGCGGATGGTCGAATTCGCGCACAGCATAGGGATACCGGTCGCGACCCACGAGATTTATCCGGCGGCCTTCGTCGGCGTCGACAACACGGAGCACACGTCGGCGACGAGCCGGCGCGGCTACTCGCCGAAGATGGCGACGCTCCAGCGCGCCTACGAGGACGTCATACAGCTTTTCGGCAAGAGCGGTCGTTACCTCACGCCGACGATGTTCGGTTCGGGGCGACTGGTGTTCGATCGCGAGCCCGAGCTGAAAAACGATCCGCGGTTCAAGCTGTACCCGCAGTGGATCCAGGACGACGTGGCACACCAGCCGTCTGGCGCGGTGCCGGGCCCAGGTACCACAAAGATGGTCGTGGATGTCATGCACGCCGGCGGCATCGTCGTCGCAGGCACGGACACGCCGAACGCCATCAACCTGCACGGCGAGCTGCTGTCCTACGTCATGGCGGGCATGTCGACTTTCGATGCGCTGAAAACGGCGACAGTGAATCCCGCCCGGGCGCTCAACGTCGACACCGGCACGATCGAGGCGGGAAAACTTGCCGACATCATCATGGTAGAGGGCGACCCGCTCGCCGACATCTCGAACGCGCACAAAGTCCGGCGCGTGATCGCCAACGGTCACCTGTACGAAGTGAGCGATCTGTTGAAAGGCGCGGCGCCGGTCGGGACGACCAGCGTCCATTGAAGGAGAACTCGATTCGACATCTGGAAGGAGGCTCCCGGTATGAGTACAACGCGGATCGTTTCGGGCGGCGTCGTGATCCTGCTTGTGCTCCTGGCTCCGCTCGCGCGCGCGCAGGAAGTGTCAATCATCGGCGTCGTCACTGACGAGACGAAAGCCGTGCTCCCCGGCGCCACAGTGACCGCCACCAATCTCGACACCGGCACACAGGCCAGCGGGGTCACCGATGCGCGCGGGCAGTACCGGATTCTGCAGCAGCTTCCCGGCAAGTACAAGGTGCAGGCGGAGCTTCAGGGATTCGCGACCGTGGTCGTGCCCGAGGTCGAGCTCCTCGTCGGCCAGAACGCGACGGTGCCGTTTGTCTTGAAAGTCGCGACGGTGACCGAGACGCTGACGATCACGGCCGAAGCGCCGCTCGTCGACACGGCATCCTCGCAGGTCGCGGGAAACGTCGATCGCCGCCAAATGGAGCAGTTGCCCTTACAGGGGTGGAACTGGATGGAGCTATCGAAGCTCGTAAAGGGCGTCACGGCCAACGACATCGGGAACAGCATCGGCACGGGCGCCATGGA
>Ga0182035_10001115_pt1 | contig 13419 bp, 10 predicted proteins | sample flu12Cox44000170_FD_125969 | JGI IMG/M metagenome (GOLD analysis project Ga0182035, IMG submission 125969) | Lab enrichment of tropical soil microbial communities from Luquillo Experimental Forest, Puerto Rico - flux4day.12C.oxic.44.000.170 | ecosystem: Environmental > Terrestrial > Soil >...
CGAATGTCTCGATGCTGCTGATGAATGCGGCGCCCCAGTCGTGGTGCTCGCCGGCGGTGAACCGCTGCTGCACCGCGAGATCGATCAGATTGCAGCGCGCCTCATCGCGCGCAAGAAATTTGTGTATCTCTGCACCAACGCGCTGCTGCTCGAAAAGAAGATCGAACTATTCAAACCCAGTGCGTACTTCGCCTGGACGGTCCATCTGGACGGCGACCGCGATGACCATGACCGCTCGGTCTGCCAGGAGGGGGTCTATGATCGCGCTGTCGCGGCGATCAAATTGGCCAAGTCGCGCGGCTTTCGCGTCAACATCAACGCGACCCTGTTCGACACGGCCGAACCGAAACGCGTGGCTCGATTCTTCGACCTGGTCACGGAAATCGGAATCGATGGAATCACCGTGTCGCCAGGGTATGCTTACGAGCGAGCACCGGATCAGGAGCACTTCTTGAACCGTCTCCGGACCAAGCAACTGTTCCGCGACATCTTCAAAAGGGGGAGTCGCCGCTGGTCGTTTAATCAATCGGCTCTCTTCCTCGACTTTCTCGCAGGCAATCAGTCATACCGCTGCACGCCATGGGGCAACCCAACGCGAAACTTCTTCGGCTGGCAACGGCCCTGCTATCTGCTCGGTGAGGGCTATGCTGCGACCTTTAAAGAGCTCATGGAGGAGACCGACTGGGACGCTTACGGGACCGGGAATTACGAGAAATGCGCCAACTGCATGGTGCACAGCGGCTACGAGGCGACCGCAGTCATGGACTCGGTCCGCAACCCGTTGAAGCTTGCAAAGCTCGCACTGCACGGCATCCGCACCGAGGGAGACATGGCGCCCGAGATCTCTCTCGATCGGCAACGTCCGGCGAGATACGTCTTTTCGGGTCACGTCGAAGCGGCGATGGCGCGCCTAGGCGGCAGCAACAAGTGAGCGCAAAGCCCGAGCCGGCTCGATTAGCGCGGACAGCGCAATCCCAGTCTCCCGAGCCAGCCCGATCATCCCGGCGACCTGGAACGGCCGCCGCAGTACGGCGGCAAGGACTCCCAACAGATCGGGTTTGCCGTCCGCGCTAAGGGGAATCAGCGATGCCGGCGGGAGATCCCGTCGGGCGGTGTCGGCAATCGAACGCAGGACGATGAATGGGATACCGAGCGCCGTCGCTGTGCGCGCCACGATCTCGCTTTCGAGGTCGACGGCGAGAGCACGGGTGGTGGCCCAGGCCTGCTTCTTTTCGGTCCGCGTCGCGAGGATGGAGGTCGCACCCAACACAGGCCCTCGGATGGCGCCGATCGACTGCGCGAAATTGCTCAGCCGCCGCATAAATTGCGATTCGACAACCCAATGGCACCCTTCCGAAACGACCTCACCGGAAACGATCACAGTACCGGCCTCCAGTTCCGGCGCTAACCCTCCGGCAATGCCGAAGCTGATCAGGCACTCGGTCTGCGCAGCTGCCGCGCCGACGCGTGCGGCGGTGCGATCCCGGTCTCCGGCTCTGATTACGGCCGAAAATCCCGCGGCGCGTGCGATCTGCGCTTCGACGGCAAGGCCCGAAGTGCACAGCACCGTAGCGGGTCGTTGCATGTAAAGCTCCCGTTACTTTTTGTGCTCAACCGCTCCGTCTACGAAGGGGCGGCCAAATTTATTCGAAATTTGGTAATCGGCGAAGGATCAGAGTGCGATCCCAAGCCACGGGCCCCTTGCCTGGGAATTCTCTACCCGCAGAAAGGGACTTTGGCTACGGACAAAGCGACGCGGCGCGCGGTTCCCCGCGAAGCTGCAGCAGGAAGGGTGGTGGATGGTGCGGCTGAGTGCTGACGATCCCGATCGGCCTGACGATGCGAGATTCGGCAAGCCTGACCCAAAAGGTGCCAAACATGATCGCCACCAGCAGGATGAGTTCGGTGAGTGCGAACTGTGCGCCGATGCATACGCGCGGGCCGGCGCCGAACGGCAGATAAGCGAAACGGGCCGGTGGCGGAGCGTCAGGTAAGAATCGCGACGAATCAAAGGCCTCCGGTTTGTCCCAAAACCGACGGCGCCGGTGCAGGACCCAGGGAGGCGACCAGGACCAGCGACCGCGCGGGCACAAGGATCCCATCGATGAGGTCTTCGGCGAACGCCTAGCGGACGATTCACAAATGCCGGCGGATACAGTCGCAGGGCTTCGTCGACTATCGCTCGCGTGCGGATGAGTTGTGGCGCTGCATCGGCTGCGCCTTCCGGTCCGAGATCGACCGACGGGACTTCCGCTGCGACTGCCTCTGCTCGTCTGGCGCTGATGCCATCAGGTAGAGCGACCAGAACAGAGCGGCGGCGGTGGTTTTGCGCCCACGACGGTCGTCGCGACCTGGTCGGCGAGCTGCTCAGATCGAAGAGGCCTCGTTCGGCTCCGTCACGGGGTCTGCGCCGCCGCTCGTCGAGTGTGTTCTCGATCACTGCTATCAAGCGCCGCCGGAAGCGAGGCCGCCCGAGGTCAAAGGGTGTCGGGATTTTCGAGAGGTAGTACGAAGTCGAGCAGGGTCGGGCGCCCGAGGTGCGCTGCGTAGCGTAAGATCAGCCGGCGCGTCTCCACGCCGTATTTTTCATCTCGAGGGAGAACATCGCGGCCCGATGATCTCCAAAGCGAGGCGCTTGAGCACCCGGACGAGGTCGATGTAGGACCTCCCGGACGCCATCAGATCAGCGATGAGCGAGTTTCCGGCGGCCGCGACGTGCCGCGCCAGGATGTACACCGCGCGCGGTGCAAAAGCCGAGGCCGTGGTTCGCCGCTGGCGCTTCCATTCCTCGCCTGTACTAAGGAACAGGCCACGGCCGAAGACCGGCCCGAGGACGCGAATCGTGGGCGCCGTCCGAACGTAGTTGCCGGAGTTTCGACTAGGATGCGGCGAATTGCGTCAGGCGATTGAAGATAAACTGACGATGGCCGAGAAATCGATGAACAACGATGTCGTCCTCGAATGCCTCACGTGGAAATGTCGCCAGCGCATTGCCGCGCAATGCCTTCAGCAGGCTCGCCAAGAAGCCCATACCGTTGCAATATGGGGTGGCGTTATTCGTAACTCGCTCACCGCTCGCGCTCCTGCAAGTCGCGAACGGTCCCGTCGATATGCCAGTTCCGATTTCCGCTCCGGTCAAGGCGAACCAGTCGGGTGTCAGATGCCGAACTCCACCTGCCGAGAGTTTCCTGTCGTTAGGCGGCGGTAGCGGGCTAGGGCCCATAGCGGGAAGAAGGCGCGGTACCCGTGATAACGAAGATAAAAGACACGCGGAAAACCGACGGCCGTAAACCACGACTCGTCCCAATTTCCATCCTCATCTTGGTTGGCGATCAGATAAGCGACGCCGCGGGCGACCGCCGGATGTTTTACCTTTCCGGCTGCCATCAGGCCGAGCAAGGCCCAAGCCGTCTGCGACGCTGTGCTGTACTGGGCGTCGCCGTGAGGCGCGCCGGGAAAATAGGATTTGGCGCTTTCTCCCCAGCCGCCGTCTCCATGCTGCCGGGCAAGCAGCCAGTCGACTGCTCGCCTTGCTTCCGATGAAGAGGGTTCGGTACCGGCAGCGTTAAGGGCCGCGAGCACTGACCAGGTTCCATAGATGTAATTCGTGCCCCATCGGCCGAACCAGCTGCCGTCGGGCTCTTGTTCACGCCGGAGATATTCGATCGCCGCGGAGCGAACCGGGTGATCGGCAGCATAGCCGATCTGGGCGAGGAACCCGAGGCATCGGGCGCTAACGTCGGCCGTCGGCGGGTCGAGTAATGCGCCATGATCAGCGAACGGGATATGGTTCAGGTAATAATGGGTGTTGTCCGCATCGAAGGAAGCCCACCCGCCATTTCGGCTCTGCATGCCGACGACCCATTCGGCCGCGCGGTCGATAGCCCGGCGATAGCGCGCGGAATCGAAACGATCGAGGGCGAGCGCCACGACGGCCGTGTCGTCGAGATCGGGATAGTGCGGGTTCTCATATTGGAAGGCCCAGCCGCCGGGCCGCACCCCAGGGCGGGTCACCGCCCAATCACCTGCATGCTCCAGCACCTGCTTGGTCTCGAGCCAGTCGAGCGCGCGTCGAATCGTCGGGCCAAGCCGCGGATTACCGACCTCGATCAGTGCGTGGCAGGCCAACGCCGTGTCCCAGACCGGAGAGAGACAGGGCTGACAGTAGCTCTGCTCGCCGTCGAGAACGAGGAGCTTTCGGGTTGCGGCCAAGGCGGTCGCACAATCGGAGTGATCGGGCGCATAACCAAGACAATCGAACATCATGACGGAGTTCGCGATCGCCGGGAAAATCCCCCCGAGACCATCCTCGCCATTGAGGCGCTCGGTCACAAAGGCGACGGCCTTCTCGATTGCCCGCTGCCGCGCATTCGCGGGGAAATACGGCTCGGCCCGACGCAACAATCGGTCGAGCATTCCGAAAGCCAGCGACAGGGGCGACGATGTCGTGCCAGAAATCCAGTTGCGCTCCAGTTCCGGGGGATCGACGAACAGTTCACGGATGGTCACGCACTTCGGGTTGCGGGCGCGCGGCCTCAGCGCCATCAGCACGAGCAGCGGCACCAGAACGGTGCGCGACCAGTAGGAGACCTTGGAGACGTGAAACGGCGACCAGCCGGGTAATAGCATGATTTCGACCGGCATGACCGGGACCGCCCGCCAAGGGACCTCCCCGAACAATGCCAATGTAGTGCGGGTGAATACGTTACAGCGGCGGGCACCGCCCCGCGCCAATATTGTTGCGCGGGCCCGCGCCATATGCGGCGCGTCGATCGGGTCGCCCGCTGCCTTTAGTGCGAAATAGGCTTTGACGGAGCAGCTGATATCGAGATCGCCACCATGGAACAGGGGCCAGCCGCCGTCCGCCCCCTGTCGCGCCCGGATGTATCGGGCGATCCGAGCCTGAAGCTCCGGCTCGATACGCCCAAGATAATGCTGTAGCAATATGTATTCGGACGGTATCGTCGCGTCGGCCTCGAGTTCGAAGACCCAGTTACCGTCGGCGCGCTGTTGCGCGAGTAATGATTCGCTGGCGCGCAACACGGCCTTGTCGAGCCCCGGCACGCGGACCTGGCCGCTCGGAGCCGCGAATTCTTTCGCCGTCAGTCCATCATTCATGGAAGGGCACGCTGCCGTTCCTGCTCTGTCGTCGATGCGTCGCGTGTTGGCCAGCAACGATCGGTTCTCATAGGCGTGCCAGCCACCGCGAGCGCCCGCCCTGCTGCCGTAAAGCCGGAGGCGATAGCGCCTTCGATCGCTGCAGGCAACCCGGTATCGACATAATCGCCGGCTAGTAGAAGGTTCTTCCACCGTGTCGTCGGTGCCGGACGGCGAAGCAGCTGTGCGGGGCTGGCCAGAAAGGTCGCCCGCCGCTCTTTGACGATTCGCGCGGGCGGGACCGGATAGGCCGGGAGCCGATACGCGAGTGCGGCGTCGCGCCATAGCAGATCGCGCAGCTCCTCCGCTGGTTGGTCGACAACCCTGGTCGCGGCGCTCACTGTCACGGACAACCCCTCGCGTTTGCGAAAGATCCATTCGGCGGCACCGCCAATCATCCCGACGAAATGCGGTGAGCCCGCCGGTACGGCACAACGAAAATGCGCATTGACGATCGGGGAATAGCCATCGGGCACGGTGAGCGCCGGAACCAGCCGAGCCGCCACTGCTGCAGGCACAGCGAGGATCAGGCTGTCGCCCCGGCCGAGCCCAACCGAGCGGGTATCGAATACGAGTTCCGTGACGCAATCGAAGGCGAAATGGAGGCCCCGGAGCCGCGCGCCGAAGCAGATTTCGGCGCCTTGCGCGCGCAGGCGGGCGAGCGCCGGGTCGACAAAGGTTTCCGAGAGCCCGTGGCGCGGCACAAGCGGGCGACACGCCGCGCCACCCCGCCCGAGGGTTTCTGCGAGGACCCGCCAGAACAGCCTGGCCGACGCGTCGCCGGCGCTGGTGTTCAACGCAGCAACCGCGAGCGGCTCCCACAAGCAGCGGAACACCTCCTCTCCTCGGTCGAGCGCCTCGACCACCGTGGCCGACGGGTCGGCTCTCGGCAACGTCATGACAGCGAGGTAATCAGTTGCTCGCGTCTCTGGCACTCGTCTCTTCGAGCTCAAGATCCACCACGGGAAGACCCCGCGGTTCGGCCGCAAGGTCCAGCGCCGCCCGGTCTTGGCATCTATGAAAGGAAAGACTGCATCCGACGGACCCTCGAGCGTATCGAGCGCGCCGATCAATTCGAGGTAGTCGAGCGCCCGATGGTTGCCGGCGAGCAGGAGATGGTTGCCATTGTCAATGCGGCAGCCGAGTTCGGCATCCAGATAAGAACGGCAGCGCCCGCCGGCGTGACGGCCGGCTTCGTAAAGCCGCACGCCCCGACCCTCCGCGGCGAGCCTGACCGCGGCGGCGAGGCCAGCGAGCCCGGCGCCGACGACATGCACGGTACCCAACCCCGCTGTCATACCAGACCGTGCCGCAACACCAGCCAGAGCTTAAGCGGCTTTGACACGTTCACGCGCGTCGCGGGGTCGCGCCACCCCGACTGCAGCAGGGCCGAAAGTGTCGCATGGTAGATCGCGGCCATCACCGCGGCGGGCCGCATCGCTCGGCGCGAGCAGCTCACCATAGCGCGCATACTCAACTGGAAGTGCTCCTCGGCGATGGCCGCGACCTCGCGGCAGACCGCCGGTAGCGCTGGATGGCGCAAGACCGCCCTGGGATCGGATCCGTGAATCCCGTGCCGGTCGAGAACCTCGCGGGGTAGATAGAGCCGCCCGCGGCCGGCGTCCTCGTGGAGATCGCGCAAAATATTGGTCAGCTGCAGAGCCCGGCCGAGCGACTCCGCGACCGCATGAGCAGCATCGCTTGGCTCACCAAAGACGTGAACCGAGAGATGGCCGACCGCGCTTGCAACGCGTGCGCAGTAGAGGTCGAGCGTCGCGAGATCGGGTGCGCGGATATCCCCGCGCGCATCCATCTCCATGCCGTCGATGACGGCCAGAAAATCTCGCCGGCGCAGGTGGTAGCGCGCCACCGGCTCACTCAGTGCTTGAGCGACGAGATGGCGCGGATATCCGGCATAGAGAGCATCGATTTCCTCGCGCCAGGCGGCGAGGGCTTCAATCTTGCACTCGAACGGCTGATCGCCGTCGGCGAGGTCGTCGACCTCCCGGCAGAATGCGTAGACCGCGTACATCCCGTTCCGGCGGTGCTTCGGCAGGAGGCGCATCGCCCAATAGAACGAGGTACCGGCCGCCTCGACCCGATGCCGGATCGTTTGGCGCAGCATCGTGTCGCCCGGCCGCTCTGCGACAGCGCCGAACGCGACATCGTTCATCCTCGGCAACCTCGCAGCACGCCAACCACAAGGGCAGCTATGAAATCCGATTTTCGGAGTCCTACCCGGTCCGCCAAGGGGTCGCCGCACCGCAATCGGCGCAGCAGGCGCGTTGCGAGTTCGACAATGACGGCACTTTCCCAACGCAATCCGGATGAGACGACTTGAGGCGCCAGATTGCGCGCGTTCGCTACGAGCATCTCGGTCCGGTCGAGCATGCTGTCGAGCACCCGACGCAATCTCGGGCACGACACGCGGGCTGCCAGAGTTTCGACTCCGATCCCTTCCGCCAGGAGATCCGTCATCGGCAGATAGACCCGATCGAGCGACCGATAGTCATCGGCGCAATCCTGCAGATGGTTTAGCACCTGCAGCGCCGAGCATAGCGCGTCGGAGGCAGGCCATGTCTCGCGGCTCTCCCCGTGGAGGTCGAGCAGCTGCCGCCCGACCGGTGAGGCCGAGTAGCGGCAATACGCCATCAAATCCTCCCAGTCGTGGTAGCGCAGCTTTGTCGCATCCAGGCGAAAGGCGTGCAGCACGTCCTGGCAGTGTTGCGCGGTCATCCGCGTCTCGACCAGGCTTTCATGCATCGCCCTAGCGGCGGGCGAATCTTTGCCTGGCGCGCCGCCGAGAATCGCTGCCATACGATCGAGGCGGCGAAGCTTCTCGTCGGCGGTCAGCGCCGCGTTATCGGCGATGTCGTCGGCATTTCGGGCGAATCTGTAAAAGGCGTGCACATGGGGTCGCAGATCGCGCCGGATCAAGAAGGAGCCGACCGGAAAATTCTCCGCACTGCGCCCCTTGCCCGACGGGGTCTCGACACTATCGGCAACCTCCTGTCGCAGCGCGGCGTGCTCAGCCGTCATCCGATGTATCCGTTCGCCTTGAACCAATGCACCGCATCGGCAATCGCATTGCGCGCCGGACGCGGCGTGTAGCGCAGCTGACGAGCGGCCTTCTCCGAGGTGAAATACATTTTCTTTCGCGCCATCCGAACTCCGTCGAGCGTAATAAAGGGCTCCTTGCCGCTCAGCCGCGCCATCAGCTCGGCCCCGATCGCCACGGGATAGGCCACGGTATATGGGACGCGAATTCGAGGGGGCCGCGTCCCGGCCGCCTGCGCCACTTGCGTGAGGATCTTCGCAAGAGACAGGTTCTTGCCGCCGAGGATATAACGCTCACCGACCCAGCCCATTTCTGCCGCCGCCAGGTGGCCGGCAGCGACATCGTCGACATGCACGATGTTGAGACCGGTATCGACATACCCCGGCATATGCCCGCGCGCGGCTTCGAGGATCAGCCGACCGGTCGGCGTCGGTTTGCGGTCGCGCGGCCCGACCGGGGTCGACGGATTGACGATGACCGCGGGCAATCCCCGCTTGGTGACCAAGCCGCGGACGAGTTCCTCGGCTTGGAATTTCGAGCGCTTGTAGGGGCCGATCATGTCTTCGAGATTGCTGGGAGTTTCCTCATCAGCCGACCCCTGGGGCACCAGACCGAGCGTGGCGACGCTGCTCGTATAAACCACCCTTTCAACACCGGTATCGAGCGCGGCTCTCATCAGGACCCGGGTCCCCTCCACATTCGCGCGGAACATCGGCGCGGGATCGGTGACCCAAAGGCGATAATCGGCGGCAACGTGGAATAGATATCGGCAACCGGCAACGGCGCGCGCCAGTGATGGTGCGTCTTCCAGCGAGCCCTCGGCAACCTCAACCGAAAGATCGAGGAGGTTGCGCCGATCACTGTTTGGGCGGACTAGCACGCGAACACTAAGGCCCGCTCCCAACAGCGCGCGCACCACGGCCGAACCGACAAACCCGGTTGCTCCGGTGACGAGGCACAAGCCCGGTGACAGGGACATCGCCGATCACTCTTTAGCCGCCTCCCGCGTGGTAGCGTGAAATCCGTCCGGTGTCTCGCGAAATTCGCGCTTTCCGCGGTCGCCGGCCCGCGTGTGGGTTCAGCGGGCCGAGGGCGAAGGAGGTGGCGGCGCGCCGACGGCTTCGGCATGGGCGCGCGCCGTTTGCGCCTTGTCGGTGTCGCCGAGGACCTCGTACGCATGGGCGAGGCGAGCCCATCCCTCCTTGTCGTCCGGGTGCTGCTCGAGCCGCGCGGCGAGGCGTTCCACCATGCTGCGAATCATCGCTTGGCGCTCTTCCGGGGACATCGATCGGGCAGCCGCGATGTCCTGTGCGGTCGGGCCGGCTTTCGTGCCGGCGGGCTGTTCACCCGGCGCGATCTCGGCGAGGCGCGCCGCGACGGCCTTGCGCCACGGCGCGTCGGCCGGGGCGTCGGCGAGCAGCGCTTGCAACGCAGTCTTGGCCGCAGAGTTATCGCCGCGCTGCAGCGCGGCCTCGGCGCCATAAAAGCGGGCACGCGGGTCATCGCCGGATTTGGCAAACTCCGCCTCCGCCGCCGGCGTCACGGTGCCCCCGGCGGCGAGCACGAGGACCTCGCCCAGCTCGGCATGCAGCTGGGGCTCATTGGGCTTGAAAGCGATCGCGCGACCATACGCGTCACGCGCCTCGTCAAAACGCTGCAGTGAGGTCAACGTCCGACCGAGCAGGACCCAGCCTTCGGGATGGTCGGGCTCGCGCTCGAGGCGTGCTTTCAGCTGATCCGCTACCGCGGCGAGTTCGGGCACGGCGTGTTGTCCTGCCCCGCGCGCAGTGCTCGCGGTCGCCGGCGGATTGATCGCCGCGGGAGCGCCGACCGCGAAATAGATGGCGAGGGCCGCCGCCGGCAATATGCCGGCAACGCCGACCGCGGTGCCGACGCGCCACGAAGCCTCTGTCGTGTTGGCCGTGTCAAGATCAACTTCTTCGTGTTCCCGATCGGCTGCCGCCAGCATTCGTCGGGTGATCTCGGTTCGTGCGGCTGCGGCCTCGTCCGACGCGAGCCTCCCTTGTGCGAGCTCCGTGTCGATATCCGCGAGCTGACGGCGGAACATTGCGACGGCAGCCTCGCCTTCGCTTGCGCCGCGCCCGGCTCGCCATACGAGCGGCCGCAAGAGGGCAGCCAGCGCCACCAGAATAAGCAGCCCAGCAACCATCCAGAACCAGATCATCGACGATCGCTCAGCAGCAGCGTGGCGCGTACGCTTTCGTCTGGGGTCAATTCCCGCACCGTAGGGTCGGGGCGGCGGCGCCGCGCCCGGAGCAGCAGCAAGCCTCCACCGCCGAACACAAGCACGGGCGGTGTCAGCCAGAGCACCCAGGTGAGCGGTGCGAAAGGCGGATCGAGCAGCACGAAGACCCCGTATCGGGCTGCGATGTAGGCAAGAACCTGCTGATCGGTGTCCCCGGCGACGAGGCGCTGGCGCAACAACAGACGCAGATCGTGGGCGAGATCGGCGTTTGATTCGTCGATCGATTGGTTCTGGCAGACAAGACAGCGCAGCTCCTTGCTGAGGGTGCGGGCGCGCGCCTCGAGCGCCGGATCGGCGAGCCGCTCCGAGGGTTCAACCGCCTGCAACGGAGGCCCCGCGCTCGCGACGAGCAGCACAGCCGCGAAGAGCAGCCGCAAAGTCATCAGGAGTCCACCGGACGCGTCGCGGCAGCGACTGGGGCTCGGACCAGCCGCGCGCGTCTGCGCACCCGCCGGTCGCTGAGCGAGACAAGGCCGCCCAAGGCGGCAAGGCCGGCGCCGAACCAGATCCACGGAACAAGCGGGTTGTAATACGCCCGCAACACCCAGCCGCCCTGGCCATCTGGATCGCCGAGCGCCAGATAGAGATCGCCAAAACCGTTGGTCGCGATCGCGGTGTTCGTCGTTTGGCTACGCGCTACCGGATACCAGCGGCGTTCGGGATAGAGAGTCATCGCTGCGATGCCGGGCCGCTCGACGAGAATCTGCGCGCGCTCGACATGGTAGTTGGCGACATCTCCTTCGGTTACCCCGACAAAGCGCAAGGTGCGGCCGGCAATTTCCAGCGATTCCCCGGCATGCATGCTCTCGATCCGCTCGCTGCGCCCGGCAGTCGAGACGACGATCCCGGCGATCAGCACGCCGACGCCGAAATGGGCGAGGGCGTAGCCCCATGTGCCGCGTGGCAGATGGCGCAGCCTGCGCCAGCTAGCACGCAGCGGCAGTCTTGCAAGGCCGCTGCGATCGGCGAGATCGATCAATACCCCGAGCATCGCCCAGACCGCGAGCGCCACTCCCGCCAGCGCTGCCGGTGGTGCGGTGTGGTTGAGGAGGAAGACGACCACAGGGGCGAGGAGCGCTCCGACGAGCGCCGGGGCGAGGCGATGCACGGCCGCTCTCAGGTCGCCGCGCCGCCAGGCGAGCACCGGGCCGATCACCATCGCGAGGATGCCGGGCGCCAGGATCGGCACAAAGGTCGCATCGAAATATTGTGGGCCGACGCTCAGTTTGACGCCGCTCCACACCTCGGCGAAGAGCGGATAGAAGGTGCCGATGAAAACGGTCGCCATCCCTGCAGAGAGCAGCAGATTGTTGAACACCACAGCACCCTCGCGGCTGACCGGCACGAACGGGTTGCCTCTTTCCAAGCCCGGCGCGCGGAATGCGTAGAGCAGCAAACCGCCGCCAACCACCATCGCGATCAGCACTAGTATGAAGACGCCGCGGGTCGGGTCCACGGCGAAGGAATGCACCGAGGTCAGGACGCCGGAGCGCACGAGGAAGGTGCCGATCAGGCTCATCCCGAAAGTCAGGATGGCCAGCAATACCGTCCAACGCTGCAGGGTCTCGCGCTTTTCGACGACGACCGCCGAGTGGAGGAGCGCCGTCCCCAAGAGCCATGGCATGAACGAGGCGTTTTCGACCGGATCCCAGTACCACCAGCCGCCCCAGCCGAGCACGTAGTAGGCCCACCAGCTGCCCAACGCGATGCCGATCGTCAGCCCGCACCAGGCGGTCAATGCCCACGGCCGGACCCAGCGAGCCCAGGCGGCGCCGACCCGCCCTTCGATCAGCGCGGCGATCGCGAAGGAGTAGGTGATCGAGAACCCGACATAGCCGAAATAAAGAAAAGGCGGGTGGAAGGCGAGCCCTGGGTCCTGCAAGAGCGGGTTGAGGTCGCGTCCGTCGGCCGGGGTTGGAAATAGCCGGTCGAACGGGTTTGAAGTCGCGATTATGAAGAGGAGCGTGCCAAAGCCCAAAAGGCCCTGAACCGCCAACGTGCGTGCCCGGAGGCTTGTCGGCAGCGCGCGGCCGAAGGCGGCGACCAAGCCGCCGAACAGGGTCAGCATAAAAACCCACAGCATCATCGAGCCTTCATGGCTGCCCCAGACGCCGGTCACCTTGTAGAGCATCGGCTTTGCGGTGTGCGAGTTCTCGAAGACGTTGCGCACCGAGAAGTCCGAGATGATGTGGGCGCGCATGAACACGGCGAAGGCGATCGCCACCAGGCCGGATTGCAGGAGTGAGGCGGGCCGCGCCAGATCCATCAGGGCCCGGCTGCGTGCCGAGGCGCCGACTAGCGGCACAACGGCCTGCACGAGAGCCACGAGCATGGCGAGGACCAGAGCGAAATGGCCGATCTCTACCAGCATCTCACGGCACCCGAGTCAGCAGCAAATTCCCGTGAACCGGGAAAATAACCGGGAAATTATCGGATTCGGCACCCTGCAGTCCCTGTTCTTTTCAAGAATCATTAATCGGGTCAAATACTTACACTCAATTTTACCAGGCAGTCGAACCGGGAACTTTGGCGCCGAACCGGGAAATATCCGGGAACCGCCGCGCATCCGGCTAACCGACGGCCATTCTCGCACGAGCGTTGCCTTCATGCGAGGCATCATGCCAGCGAGATGTGGTGTTACGATGGCGAATGCGAGCCCCATCGCTGGCTGGTCGAGCCGCTCCCAAGGACACCGATCCTCGCACATGTTCCCAGCCGGTTACTCAGAATTGTCGCGACGCCGACGATTTGCAGGAATCCTGATAACATTGAACGCGGCGCCTGTCAGGCCGCCGGGCGCAAGGTGAGCCGGCTCCACACATCGCTGAGGCCCGCCACCAGCGCTTCGATGTCGGCGTCGCTGTGCAATGGCGACGGGGTCAGGCGCAGGCGCTCGGTGCCGCGCGGCACGGTCGGGTAGTTGATCGGCTGAACATAG
>Ga0182035_10001120_pt1 | contig 13411 bp, 11 predicted proteins | sample flu12Cox44000170_FD_125969 | JGI IMG/M metagenome (GOLD analysis project Ga0182035, IMG submission 125969) | Lab enrichment of tropical soil microbial communities from Luquillo Experimental Forest, Puerto Rico - flux4day.12C.oxic.44.000.170 | ecosystem: Environmental > Terrestrial > Soil >...
ACGCGTCCAAACACCGCCCAGAAGATCTGATCAGTATGCCATCGGCCAAACTGTTTATCCACTGGTATTTGTAACCGGCTTCCTCGCTATTGGATATGAGATCACCTGGTTTCGCGTAATTGGCGTTCTTGTCAAAAACTCGCCTTATGCTTTTTCTTCGATTTTAGCAGTCTACTTGACTGGTATTGCGATTGGCAGTTATGGCATGAAAAAAGTTTTAGATCGATATGAAAATATCAACCTCTATAAGTTGTTTTGCGTACTGCAGTTTTTAATTGGCGTTGTTGTCTTCCTATCGCTAATCTCGTATTTCTACCTTACGAAGCACTCGTCCTGGTTCCAGACATTAACCGAGCTATCGTTCGGAACATTTGAATACCCCCACCCCGGGTGGTACATTAATGATGGGGGGGTCAAGGATATCCTTAAGGGTGTTTTTCGCTCGTTTGACGTATTTCTTTGGCCTCTAGCCTTCGTTCTAGCCCCGACAGTATTGATGGGCGCGAGCTTTCCCACAGTAGCCGCCGTCGCTTTGGTGGAGAAGGATCGCCAAGGCAAGACTGTAGGAATCGTGTACTTCTTAACTATTGTTGGGAACACCTTGGGTGGAATATTAACCGGATTTGTTCTCCTTCCATTTTTAGGCACCGAATTAACAGTAACCCTATTTATCATGATCGGCATTGCATTCGGAATGGGGGTGCGACAGTTCGGCGATAGGACGTTATCTATACCTCTTCGAGCAGCCACTACTATCGTGCTACTTATAGGGGTCGGGACGACCTTTCCACGGAAGGGAGAATTGTATGAAATCATGCATAGCTCAGCCGGAAAGAACCTCGACTTCGTTTTCGAAGAAGGTGTAGACGGCACTGTCATGACCTACCACCGCAATGAACGGGTACGGAACTTTATAAATGGTGCCGCTCATGGTGGCAGACCGGGCTATAACTTTTATTGTGAGGCGATTGAAGCGATGAGCCGCACGCCTAATCTCGAAAGTGCCCTGGTGATCGGCTATGGTACGGGATCGATAGTCGAAACGCTCCTCAAGAGTGATGAAGTGAAGGAGATCGTTTTAGTAGAAATAAATCGAACCTTAATTCGCAATCTCCGCAAGATACCATTATTTGCAACTATGTTGAATGACCCGAGAGTACATTTGATCATAGACGACGCGAGACGATATTTGTTTAACACAACGAGGCAGTTTGACCTTATCACCACTGACGCATTGTGGTCGTTCATGTCCTACAGCAACAATCTTTATTCGTATGATTTTTTTCGTCTGGTTCAGGCGCACTTGGAACCCCGAGGGGTGTACATGGCATGGCAGGATGAGCACAAGGTACTTCCCAAAACACTCGCTTCGGTGTTTTTGCGCGTTCAGATGTTTCAGATTTTTAGCATCGCGTCGGATGCCGATATGGCAATCAATCGGGAGAGACGGCGACGGCTACTTAACGGGTTTTCATCATCTGATCAAAAATCAATTCTGGAATTCGCTGTATATGTTGGGGACCAGTCGTATATTCAAAAGTTGACTGAACAATTTCCCGTAAATCGCGAATGGGAGCCGTGGACCGAATATTACTTAGGGCTTCGAGCCCTGGAATGGAGGCTTGGGGCTGCTCAGTCAGCGACGCCATAACCTGCACCTCATGTCCCGCTCCCGCATGGCGCGTGGCTTGACAGCCTGGCTTGAGTCGCCCAAGCCGCCGTCTCGGCGACTCTAAACCAGAGCCCTAGATGCTACTCTCGTGCAAAAATTGAGGTTTTCGTGCAGGAACTCCATTTACGCGCACAGCCCTGTCGTCGCACACGCTTTTAGCCGGTTCTGACCGCCCGTCTTGGCGGGGCATCACACCATGCCGAGCTCGAGCCTTGCCTCTTCGGTCATCTTCTCTGGACCCCAAGGCGGCGTCCAGACCAGCTTGACGCGGACGTCGGTGACGCCAGGAACCGCTCGGATCGCAGCCTCGACCTCGCCCGGCATGCTTGCGGCGACCGGGCAGGCGGGCGTCGTCAATGTCATCTCGACATAAACTGTGCCGCCCTGCTTGACGATCAGTTCGTAGATCAGACCGAGCTCGACGAGATCCATCGGGATTTCCGGATCCCGAACGGTTTTCAGCGCTTCGAGCACCGGCGCCATCAGCGCGGGATCGTCTTCGCCCCCTTCCGGACGCTCGACCTCGACTTCGTCAGCGGACCCTTGCGGTTCGAAATCGAACGGATCCCGCTCCATCTTACTACTCCGTCTTCACGGTGGCGCCCGCGCCGTCGCTCTTGAGCGCGGCCTCGAGCGCGTGCCAGGACAATGTCGCGCATTTGACCCGTGCTGGATATGCCTTCACCCCGGTCAGCGGCTCGAGCCGCTCGGCCTCCTCGGCCAGCGGCTCGGGCAAGGCCGCGGGCTCGGCGCCGGTGACGCGGGCCCGGAATTGGGCAAAGAGGGCGCGGGCCTCCTCAACCGTCTTGCCTTGCAGTATCTCGGTCATCAGGGAGGCCGCCGCCGTCGAGATGGCGCAGCCGCGACCCTGGAACGCGACATCGGCGATGCGGTCGCCGTCGAGCGACAGGTAGACCGTCACCCGGTCGCCGCACAATGGGTTGTGGCCATGCGCGAGATGGGTCGGATGCTCGATCTTGCGAAAGTTGCGCGGGTGACGGCCGTGATCGAGGATGATGTCCTGATAGAGTTCACGCAGATCCATCATCGGCCGAACATCTCCCGCGCGGCTTCGATTGCCGCGGCAAGTTCATCGATATCGCGCTCGTCATTGTAGACGCCGAGCGAAGCGCGGGTCGTCCCGGAGAGACCAAACCACTCCATCAGCGGCTGGGCGCAATGATGGCCGGCGCGCACCGCGACATGGCGCTGATCGAGCACTTGGGCGATGTCGTGCGGATGAACCCCATCCATGTCAAAAGAGAGAATGCCGAGCCGGCGCTGACCAGCACCGAGCAGTTTGAGACCGACAATGCGTGACAGGCGGTCGACGCCGTAACCGGTCAGGGCTTCCTCGTGCTCAAGGAAGTTGTCGCGCCCGAGCTCTTCGATAAAGTCGATCGCTGCGCCGAGACCGATCGCCCCCGATATGTCCGGGGTGCCGGCTTCGAAACGGTGCGGCGGATCCTGGTACTCAGACTTATCGAAGGTGACATGGAGGATCATCTCGCCGCCGCCTTGCCAGGGCGGCATCGCGCTGAGTAGATCGTAGCGCCCATAGAGCACGCCGATCCCGGTGGGTCCATAGGCCTTATGGCCGGTCAAGGCATAGAAATCGCAGCCGAGTGCCTGCACATCGACCGGCAGCCGCGGTGCCGCCTGGCTGCCGTCGATCAGAACCTTGGCGCCCCTCTTGTGCGCCATCTGCACAATGGTTGCGACCGGAACGACGGCACCGGTGGCGTTGGCGAGATGGGTCATCGCGACGAGACGTGTGCGCGGCGAAAGGCGCGCTTCGAAGCCGGCCAAATCCAGCCCACCGGTCGCGTCGATCGGCGCCACGACCAGCCGGATGCCGATCCGGTCGCGCAACAGCTGCCAGGGCACGATGTTGGAATGATGCTCGAGCACGCTGATCAAGACCTCGTCGCCGAGCTTAAGGAACGCCGGTCCCCAACTCTGGGCAACGAGGTTGATCGCTTCGGTGGTGCTGCGCACGAACACGATCTCGCGCGGGTCGGCGGCATTGAGAAAATGTTGTACCTTCTCGCGCGCCTCTTCAAACAATTGGGTCGAGCGGGCACTCAGACGATAGACGCCGCGGTGCACGTTGGCGTAGTCGGTGCGGTAGTAATCGGCGATACGGTCGATGACCGCGCGCGGTTTCTGGGCGCTGGCGCCGGAATCGAGAAACACCAGACCGGGGTTGTTGGCAAATATTGGAAACTCGCGCCTCAGCGCCCGCGGATCGAACCGACCCGGTCCCGGGTGGACGCTCCTCAGGGTTGCCGTCGTCATCCTCATTCCTCCAACATCGCCAACCGCCGGGCAAGACGCGAAAGCAAGTGCTCGCGCAGCGGCGGCGACTCGACCAGCTCGACCGCCTCCCGGACAAAGGCCTCGATCAGTAGGCGCCGCGCCTGCTCGCGCCCGATGCCGCGCGTCCTCAGATAGAACAGCGCTGCTTCGTCGAGATCGCCGACTGCGGCGCCGTGGCTGCACTTCACGTCATCGGCCAAGATCTCGAGTTCGGGCTTGGTATCGATCGCCGCGCGCGGGCTCAGTACCAGGTTGCGGTTGAGCTGGTGTGCATCGACCTTTTGCGCGCCCGGTCGCACCGTGATGCGGCCCTGAAAGGCGCCATGCGCCCGCCCGGCGGCGACGCCATTGAAGACCTCGCGGGTTTCGCCGCCCGGTGCCGCGTGGTCGATCGTGGTGACGATGTTCGCCTCCTGGCGGCCCGACAGCACAAAGGCGCCGTTGAGCGCGCAACGCGTCGCTTCGCCCTCGCTCACCACCGTCACCTCGTGCCGCACCGTCCGGCCGCCGAGCACCAGGACAAAGCTGGCCAGCCGCGCGGCGGGCCCGAGCACGGCCGGCATCTCGCCGGTATGCAAGGCCTCGGCCGCCTCCTCGACAATCGCGACCGTGGCGAGTTCAGCCCTGGCGGCAAGCCGCAGCTCGACCACGTCGTTGCGCCAGTAGCGGCCACGGCCGGTGAAGGTCTCGAAAATCGAGGCGCGACTACCCGCTCCGATCACGACGAGGCTTCGCGTGTGCAATGAAGCGCCGGTCTCGCCCGAGGCCAAGTGAACGATCTCGAGCGGTCGATCGACCGCGACCCCCGGCGCGATATCGAGGACAAAGCCGTCGGCGAAAAACGCGGCATTGAGCGCGGCGAAGGGCCGCGCGGCGTCCAGCGGCGGCGCTTCGATCGCGGACCGCACCAGATCCGGTCGCTCGCCGATCGCCGTGCCAGTTGCGCCGAGCCAGACACCCGAAGGCAGCCGCTCGACCGCGGAGAGTTCCGGTGCGTACCGGCCATCGACGAGGACCAGGCGATATGCCGCGTCGGCGAATCCGACCTCGGTGAGTTGAGCGCGGGCCGCGGCGCCGGCAATCGGGTGCGGCATGCCGGCCGGAAGCATCGGATTTTCTTCGAGCGCGCGCAGATCGAGATAACGCCAAGCCTCGCTGCGGCGGCTGGGAAAGCCGAGCTCGGCAAACCGGGCGAGGCTCCGCCAGCGTTGCCCGGCAAGCCACTCGGGCTCCCGGACATGCCGGTCGCGATCATCCCGCCCGAAAGCATCCAGGTAGGGCCGCGCCTCCGGTTTGACGGGGAAATCGATGGCAGCGCTCATCGGCATGTTCCGCAGCGGTCAGGCGGCGTCCCCGATGAGACCGTAACCGCGCCGCTCGAGCTCTAGCGCGAGCTCCTTATCGCCGGACTCGACAATGCGGCCATCCTGCAGCACGTGCACGCGGTCGGGCTCGACATAGCCGAGCAGGCGCTGGTAGTGGGTGATCATGACGATGGCACGGTCCGGGGCGCGCTGCTCGTTGACGCCGCGGGCCACCACTCTGAGCGCATCGATGTCCAGACCGCTGTCGGTCTCGTCGAGGATCGCCAGGCGCGGCTCCAGCATCGCCATTTGAAAGATCTCGTTGCGCTTTTTCTCGCCGCCGGAAAAGCCGACATTGACCGCGCGCTGCATCAGATCCTCACCGATATCCAATAATTTCAACTTCGCGCGCACTGCCCTGAGAAACTGGCCGGCATCGAGCTCGGGCTCGCCGCGATGGCGGCGCTGCGCGTTGGCCGCGGTACGCAGGAAATACACGTTGTTCACGCCCGGGATCTCGACCGGGTACTGGAAGGCCAGAAACAGGCCCGCGCGGGCGCGCTCCTCTGCCGCCATCGCCAGCAGATCATGGCCGAGATAGGTGACTGTCCCCTCGCCGACCATGCAGCCCTCGCGTCCGGCGAGAACGGCGGCGAGCGTGCTCTTGCCGGAGCCGTTCGGCCCCATGATCGCATGCACTTCGCCAGCGTTTACGGAAAGATCGATACCTCGCAAGATCTCGCGGCCATCTGCGAGCCGCGCATGCAGATTGCTGATCTCAAGCATCCGAGGAGCGGCGGTCATAAAGTCACCATCAACCGACGCTGCCTTCGAGACTGACGGCGAGCAGCTTTTGCGCCTCTACGGCGAACTCCATTGGCAGCTCCTTGAGCACTTCCTTGCAAAAGCCGTTGACAATTAGCGAGACCGCATCCTCGGCGCTCAAACCGCGTTGGCGACAGTAGAACAGCTGATCGTCGCTGATCTTCGAAGTCGTCGCTTCGTGTTCGACGCGGGCCGACGGATTGCGCACCTCGATATAGGGCACGGTGTGCGCTCCGCAGCGGTCGCCGATCAGCAATGAATCGCATTGCGTGTGGTTGCGGGCGTCCTGCGCCCGCGGCTGCACGCGCACCAAGCCGCGATAGGTGTTCTGTCCGCGACCGGCAGAAATTCCCTTCGCGACGATCGTTGAACGGGTGTCCTTGCCGATATGGATCATCTTTGTCCCGGTATCGGCCTGTTGGCGATTGTTGGTAATCGCAACGGAGTAGAATTCGCCGATCGAGTGGTCACCCTCCAGTACACAGCTTGGGTATTTCCAGGTAATTGCCGAGCCGGTCTCGACTTGGGTCCACGAGATCTTGGCCCGTGCCCCGCGACACGCGCCACGCTTGGTAACAAAGTTGTAAATGCCGCCGCGGCCCTCGGCGTCGCCCGGGTACCAGTTCTGCACGGTCGAATATTTGATTTGCGCGTCTTCGTGAGCGATCAACTCGACCACTGCGGCGTGGAGCTGGTTCTCGTCGCGCTGCGGCGCGGTACAGCCTTCGAGGTAACTGACATAGCTGCTGGCGTCCGCGACCAAGAGGGTGCGCTCGAACTGGCCGCTCTTAGCCGCATTTATCCGGAAATAAGTGCTAAGCTCCATTGGGCAACGAACGCCAGACGGTACATAGGCAAAGGAGCCGTCGCTGAACACCGCCGAATTCAATGCCGCAAAGAAATTATCGTTCTGCGGAACCACCGTCCCAAGGTAGCGGCGGACGAGTTCCGGGTGCTCGCGCACCGCCTCGCCCATAGAGCAGAAGATGATGCCGAGCTTGGCTAGCTCTTCCTTGAACGTGGTCGCCACCGAAATGCTGTCAAACACCGCATCGACGGCCACCCCCGCGAGCGCCTCGCGCTCCCGCAGCGGGATCCCCAGCTTTTCGTAGGTGCGCAGGAGCTCTGGATCGACCTCGTCGAGTGATTTCGGCCCCGGGCTCTTCTTCGGCGCGGAGTAATAGGTGGCAGCTTGATAGTCGATCGGCGTGAGATGAAGCTTTGCCCAATTCGGCTGCGTCATCTTCAGCCACGCGCGGAACGCAGAGAGCCGCCATTCGAGCAGCCAAACCGGCTCTTCTTTTTTGGCCGAGATGAAGCGGATCGTGTCTTCGCTAAGGCCGGGCGGAGCCTCGTCAGCTTCGATTTCGGTCACAAAGCCGTATTTGTAGCCCTCCTGGGAGAGCGACCGGACGGTTTGGACGGTATCTGTCGAGGCGGTCATGCAGAGTATCTAGGCTCGTCAGTTTCGAGCGAAGGGGTGCGCATGGGCATTCGAGGAACAAAGGCGGCCGGGGTAATCATTGAATCGAGTGAAACCGCTGCGAGGGCTTGTCCCACCGCGCGATTGATCGCCGCCCAGTGCGGGCGGGTCGGGCAGTACGTCGTGCGTGCGCATTCATCGACGTGCACGGAGCACTGGGTAAGACCGATATCGCCATCGATCGCGGCAACTACCTCGGCGACCGAAATCGCCTTGGCCCCGCGCGCCAGACGATAGCCGCCGGACGCACCACGGGTCGCCGTCACCAAGCCGGCGTGAGCCAAGCTCTTCAACAGTTTGGCAACGGTTGCCTGGGGTAGCCTCGTCGCGGTAGCAACCGCACCTGCGGTTAGTTGGCGGTCTGGAAACGCCGCAAGGTGGCTAGCGATAATGACGCCGTAATCCGCAAGCTTGCTGAGGATAATCATCGCTTCCTCGATGCCCGATTTGGGCGGAGCCAAATTCGGACTGATTTGGTACGTTATAAATCGTACCCGATTCAGCGAGGTCAAGCCCAAAATCTTAACCGGGATGGCCTGACTCGCTTCCGGCGAGAGCTGAGAGTGGCGTCTTCAAGCCTTTCGCTTGCTCACCGCCCTTCTGGTCACCACTTCGTTGTGATCCCCGGAGATGGCTCTGAAATAAGGACGCGATGAAGTTACTAGTCGTGGAAGACGACCGTGAAACCGCCCTCTACCTGGCCAAGGGTCTCAACGAGAGCGGCTACACGGTCGACCGGGCGAGCGATGGACGCGAGGGACTGCTGTTCGCAAGTGCGGGCAGTTACGACGCAATTGTCCTCGACCGTATGCTGCCTAACATGGACGGTCTCGCGATGCTCTTAGCCCTGCGCGCAGCCGGGATCTCCACTCCGGCGTTGATTCTCAGTGCGCTCGGCAGTGTCGACGACCGCGTCAAGGGCCTGCGCGCCGGCGGCGACGACTATCTTGTCAAGCCTTTTGCCTTCAGCGAGTTACTCGCAAGGCTCGAGGCATTGCTGCGTCGCGGTGCCGCAACCGTGTCGACGACAAAGTTACGGGTCGGAGATCTCGAACTCGATCTGTTAACGCGGACGGTCAGACGCCGCGACAAACCCATCGAGGTACTGCCGCGAGAGTTCCGCCTCCTCGAATATTTGATGCGCAATGCCGGCCATGTCGTTACCCGCACGATGCTGCTCGAGCACGTCTGGGATTATCACTTCGACCCGCAGACCAATGTCATCGACGTTCACGTGAGCCGACTGCGGCAGAAGATCGACAAGAGCTTCGACAGCCCCTTGCTGCACACGGTGCGTGGCGCCGGCTATTGTCTGCGCGCGCCCGAGCCGCCTCCCTCCCAATGATCGCTGAGAAGCTCTGGATGCCCACCCTGGGCGCGTGGACCGCCCCACAACGCGTGTTCGGCAATGCCCAGCGGCTGGTGCGGACGCATGCCTTCCGCCTCGCCGCGCTTTATTTCTTGGTCTTTGCTGCCTCGGTGTCAGGTGTTCTCCTTTTTGTTTACTGGACGAGCGCAGATTTCGTCGAGCGGCAAACCGAGGCGACGCTCGATGCCGAGATTACGGGTCTGGCCGAGCAATACGCTCAACGCGGTCTGAGCGGTCTCGTTCAGATCGTAGCGGCCCGCAGTGCCGGCGATCGGGGTGACGGAATGCTGTATCTGGTCACCAGCCCCGACGGAAGACCGCTCGCCGGCAATATCGCCGCATGGCCGGCGGGGGCGCCTGCCCGAGCGGGCCGGCTATCTTTCACGACCACGGCGCGCGTCAAGGAAGGGGTCGAGACCCACCCCGCGCAGGGCGCGTCGTTTATCATTCCCGGCGGATGCCGCTTGCTGGTCGGCCGCGACATCAGCGACGCAACGGCGTTCCGCAACCGGGTCAAAGTCACTCTGCTATGGGCCGGATTGGTCGCTCTCGGTTTAGGTCTTTTGGGCGGCACGGCGATGAGCCGCAACCTGCTGCGACGCGTCGAACAAGTGAACCGAACGAGCGAGCGCGTTATGGCGGGAAATCTATCGGATCGCGTTCCGCTCGAGGGGACGAGCGACGAGTTCGACCAACTCGCCACTAATCTCAACCGCATGCTCGATCAGATCGAGCGTCTGATGACCGCTATGCGTGAGGTAACCGACGATGTCGCCCATGATCTGAAAACCCCATTGTCGCGCATGCGCGTCAGGCTCGAACTGGCATTGCTCGATCCCGCCGACGGGTCCAGCCAGACCGAAGCAATTCATGCGGCGATCGACGAAGCTGATCGCCTGCTCGCGACATTCAATGCTCTCCTAAGCATTGCCGAACTGGAGTCAGGAACGCGCCGTGATAAGAGCGAGGCGTTGGACCTCTCCGAAATCGCCCGGTCGGCTGCTGAACTGTACGAGCCGGTCGCCGAGGAAAAGGGATTCGTCCTGTCGCTTGCGACCGAGACCGGGGTCAGAATTCGCGGCTCGCGGCATCTGTTGTCGCAAGCGCTCGCCAATCTGCTCGACAACGCGCTCAAATATGCAGGCGGCGGCGAAATTCAGATCGGCGTCTCGCACGGCGACGGCCGGGCCGTGCTTGAAGTAGCCGATCGCGGCCAAGGCATTCCAGAGGCCGACCGGGAAACCGTCTTCAACCGGTTTGTCCGTCTCGAGCGGAGCCGCAGCACTCCGGGAAACGGGCTCGGGCTCAGTCTCGTCCGAGCGGTCGTGCGCCGCCATCAAGGCACCATCGAATTAGTCGACAACCGGCCCGGGCTGCGGATCCGCCTCGAGTTCCCTGAGCTGGTGACGTGATTATTCGGGCCCCGGATCCCCTTCTGTATCGTTCCGCTGCGCCCGATCCTCGATGCGGCGGGCGGTTTCGATCATCATTTCACGCAGCTCGTGCAGCTCGAGACCGGCACTGCGCAGAACAGGCTCCATCACCTCATCCGCGAGAAGATCTTCGAGGCTCGGCTCATAGCGGCAGCATTCGGCGCGCTCGTCCATGATTCCCCTCCTTACCTTTCAGATGTAGGCAACATCGCCGCAAAGCGTGACCGCTTTGTGTCAGGGGATCGAAGATTTCGCGGCGGTCTGTAAACCGCCCGGCCGATCGTCGCAGGGGCTGCGTCAAAGCAGCGTCAAGCCGGGCCGGCCCTGATTACAGTGTGCGCCGTGCTCTGAGCGCGGCTGTCAGGGTGCCGTCGTCGAGATAGTCGAGTTCGCCGCCGATCGGGATGCCCTGGGCGAGCCGCGATACCTTGACCCCGCTGTCGGCGACACGATCGGCAATGTAGTGAGCCGTGATTTGCCCATCGACCGTTGCGTTGAGCGCAAGGATCAGCTCCTGACCGGGCTTCAGCCGGCCGACGAGACGCTCGATGTGGAGGTCGTCGGGGCCAACGCCGTCGAGCGCAGACAAGGTTCCGCCGAGCACGTGATAACGGCCACGAAAGGCCCCCGTGCGCTCCAGCGCCCAAAGGTCCGCGAGATCCTCGACGACGCAGATTGCCGTCTCATCGCGTTGCGGGTCGCGACATATCGCACACGGCTGGATCGTGTCGAGGTTGCTGCAAACCGGGCAGGATCGGACGGCCTCTGCCGCCCTCGCCAGCGCGGCCGCGAGCGGCTCGAGCAGGCTCTCGCGACGCTTTACCAAATGCAAGGCGGCGCGCCGCGCCGAGCGCGGGCCGAGGCCAGGCAGCTTGGCCAGCAGCTGGATCAGCGTATCAAGTTCGGACATCGGGGCGAGGGTCGACTGGGCAGCGCGCCGTCCTGATCAGAACGGCAGCTTGATATCGCCCGGCAACTGCAGGCCGCCCGTGAGCTTATGCATCTCCTGCTCGGCGTGAGCCGATACTTTTCGTCGGGCATCGTTGAATGCCGCAACGATCAGATCCTCCAACACCTCGACCTCTTGGGGGTCGATCAGCGTCTTGTCGATCTTTACTTTCTTGAGGTCACCCTTGCCGTTCAGCGTTAGTTGAACGGTACCGCCGCCGGCAACGCCGGTCATCTCGACAGCCTCGAGCTGGGACTGCATCTCGGCCATCTTTTCCTGCATCGCCTGCGCCTGCTTCATCAGCTGGCCGAGATTTTTCATGTTCCATCCTCTTCGATAGTCGTCTCATCCCCCGGGTCCAACCCCGGGGGAGGATCATCTGCCTCCGACCCCGCAGGCCAAAAGCGCTCCCGCACAGCGGCGATCGTCGCTCCCGGGAACGCCTCGAACACCGCCTGAACCAACGGATGTTGCTCTACCGCGTTCCGCATATCGCGGTCGCGGCGCTCCTCCTGCTCGCGCAGCGTGGGCTCTCCCGGAGCCGCTTCCGAACGGGCAACGAGCCAGCGCTCGCCGGTCCACTCACCGAGCAGCTGGCTGATGCGGTTGGCGAGATTGCTCGGGGCTCCGTCGGCAGGGCGAAATTCGATGCGCCCCGGCTCAAAAGCGATCAGATGCACATACTCTCGTAAATGCGAGCGGATCAGCGCTTCGCGCCGTTTGTCGAAAAGTGCCACGACTTCGGCAAAGCTTCGCGGCATCGGGTCGTATTCGACCGAATTCGTCGGCAGGGGATCTCTGAGCTCGTCGGGTTCGATCCGAGGGGCGGCAGCCAACGAGCCCGTCACGGTCGAAGCGGGTGTAACGGCCAAGAGGGGCTCCGAAGCCGGCGGAGCTTCCGCGACACTCACGCGGTTCGCGGAGGGCCCTCGTGTCCCTTCCATAACCGGGCGGCTGCCGGGAGCGGGTGAGGTAACGAAAGATCGGACGAGTTCGGCCGGAAGGGGCAGGTCGGCGACATACGCGAGGCGTACGAGCACCATCTCCGCCGCTTGTATCGGCGAGGGTGCTGCCTGCACCTCCTCCAGCCCCTTCAGGAGCATCTGCCAAACCCGCGCGAGCGCCGGTAAGGTCAGGCGTTCAGCGAGCGGCAAGGCGCGCTTGCGATCACCTTCAGCGATCAGATCGCCGATGCCGGCATTGGGCGCGAGCTTAAGTCGAGTTAGGAAATGGCTGAGATCGAGCAGTTCCTGCAGCACCATCAGGGGATCGGCGCCGTCCTGATAAAGGCGGTCCATCCGGTCGAGCGCGTCGGCCGCGCCGCCGCGCAGCACGCTCTCCAACAGATCTAGGACACCGCCACGATCGGCGACGCCGAGCATGTTGCGTGCCGCCTCTTCGGTAATCCGGCCGTCGGTTGATGCGATCGCTTGGTCGAGCAGAGACAACCCGTCGCGCACCGACCCATCCGCGGCTCGGGCGATCAGTGCCAGGGCGGCGGGCTCAGCCTCGACTGCTTCCGCCTCGACAATCCGGCGGTAGTGTTCGACGAGCAGCTCGACCGGCACACGGCGCAGCGAAAACCGCTGGCAGCGCGACAAGACCGTCAGCGGGACCTTCTGGATCTCGGTCGTGGCGAACACGAATTTGGCGTGCGGCGGCGGTTCCTCGAGCGTCTTCAACAGCGCGTTGAAGGCGCTCCGGGAAAGCATGTGGACTTCGTCGATAATGTAGACCCGGTACCTTCCCAAATCCGGCTTGCGGTACAGCAACCCCTCGGTCAGCTCGCGGATATCGTCGACCCCGGTGCGCGAGGCGGCATCCATCTCGACCACGTCGCTGTAGCGATCCTCGGTGATCTGACGGCAATTCGCGCACACCCCGCAGGGGGCGATGGTCGGCCTGCCCGATCCGTCCTGACCCACGCAATTGAGCCCGCGCGCCAGGATCCGCGCGGTCGTCGTCTTGCCGACACCGCGCACGCCGGTCAGGATGAAAGCATGAGCGATCCGGTCGGCCGCAAACGCGTTCGACAGGGTGCGCACCATCGCCTCCTG
>Ga0182035_10001125_pt1 | contig 13389 bp, 8 predicted proteins | sample flu12Cox44000170_FD_125969 | JGI IMG/M metagenome (GOLD analysis project Ga0182035, IMG submission 125969) | Lab enrichment of tropical soil microbial communities from Luquillo Experimental Forest, Puerto Rico - flux4day.12C.oxic.44.000.170 | ecosystem: Environmental > Terrestrial > Soil >...
CAGGCCGCCAGCGCGCGATATGTCGGTGTGAACGCAGGAACCTCCTCGAGCGAGACCCGCAGCACAGCCAACGCATCCTCGAACCGACGACTGACGAAATGAGCCGAGCCGATCCCGGCCAGATGGAAGCCCCTCTGACTGCGGGGATTGAGACGCATCGAGGTCTCGAAATGCTGGATCGCCAGATCGGGTTGACCGGCGAACAGGCGCAGCCAGCCGCTCCAATACCAGCCGTAGGCAAAGCTCGGATTGAGTGCGAGAGCACGATCAATCATGGCGAGGGCGGCATCGATATCCTCGCCGAAGCGCCCGAGCACCATGGCGGCGCGGCCGAGGACGCCCGGGTCATCGGCGGCGGCGCTCAGGGCCTCGCGGGCAAGATCAATCGCCGCGCGGCGATTTTCTTCCTGATCGTGATCATCAGTCCAATCGTAGTTTTCGAGGTCGACCCGGTAGGTCGCCGCCAACGCGAGAGCAGGACCGTAGCGCGGTTCGCGATCGATTGCCTGCTCGAGGAGATCGAGCGCCTGAGCGAGGTGCTGCCGCTCGTAGCTCGAAGCAGCCGCGCGCGCCCGCAGATAAAGATCGTAAGCAGTTAAATCTTTCGTTGGCCGTTCGGCTGAGTAAACGGATCTCCGCGGCTTGCAAAGTCGGCTCGATAACGCCGGCTATACTGAGTGCGACCTTATCCTGAAGATCAAAGACATCATCGAGCGAGCCGTCGAAGCGGTCGGCCCATAGGTGTGCCCCGGATTCCGCTTCGATCAATTGCGCCGTAATGCGCACCCGCCCACCACCCTTCCTGACCGAGCCTTCGAGCACGTACCGCACGCCTAGCTCACGGCCCACCTGCTTCACATCGACCCTGCGATCTTTGTAGGTGAAGCTCGAATTGCGGGCGATGACGAAGAGCCAGCGGATGCGGCTGAGCGCGGTGATGATCTCCTCGACCATGCCGTCGGCGAAATACTCTTGCTCGGGGTCGCCGGACAGGTTCTGGAACGGCAACACCGCGATCGACGGTTTGTCTGGCAGCGGCAGCACCGCGTCGGAGACCCCCACCCGCGCGCTACGCGCGCTTCCCTCCCCCGCTTGTGGGGGAGGGTTAGGGAGGGGGCGCTTTGGACCGACCCGGTAGACCCGTACCGGCCGGGCGATGTTTTTGACCTGTTGCTCCCCCAGATCCTCAAAGGCAAAAGGCAGCCGGTCGCGGACCTGGTCATGGACCGTGTTGGAGACGAAGACCCCGCCCGCATCGGCCAACGCTTCCAGCCGCGCCGCAATGTTAACACCGTCGCCGTAGAGGTCGTCGTCTTCGACGATCACGTCGCCGAGATTGATGCCGATACGGAACTCGATGCGGGTCTCTGCCCCAACACCCGTGTTCCGCTCGGTCATGGCTTGCTGCACCTCGACCGCGCAACGCACCGCGTCGACGACGCTGGCAAATTCCACCAGCAACCCGTCGCCGGTGGTCTTGACGATGCGGCCATGGTACTCGGCGATCTTCGGATCGGTGAGCTCGCGGCGCAGTGTTTTGAGGCGGACGAGCGTGCCCTCCTCGTCCGCTCCCATCAGCCGCGAATAGCCCGCCGCATCGGCGGCGAGGATCGCCGCGAGACGGCGCGTCTGGGTCATGCCGGCTCGCCGATCGCCAGGCGCAGACCCGATAGATACAGCTCGCGGTGCTGGGGATCGCGGAAGGGAAGCGGATAATTCACCATCACCTCGTCTGTGATCACGCGCAGGCGTGCGATCGTCGCACGCGCCTCGTCGAGCGACCCCATATGGGCGCAGCAAGCCGCAAGAAAACGATAGGGGGTGGGGAAGACCGGCTGCTCCTCGACAGCTACCCGCAGCCGCGGAACGGCCTCTTCGAAACGCCGGCCGAAGAACAAGGCGGCACCGATCAGCCACGAACTCCCGCGCGTCTGGGCGCGTGGACTGAGCCTCAAAGCCTTACCGGCATGCTCGATCGCCAGATCCGTTTGCCCGGCCCATAATCTCAGAAAGCCGCTGATGTGCCAGCCGCGGGCATAACTTGGATTGAAGGTCAGAGCGCGATCGACCAGCACGATCATCGCATCGATGTCCTCGCCAAAATAGGCGAGCGCGTAGGCCGCGTCAGCCACGACGCCCGGGTCGTCTCTCGCCACCGCCAAGGCGCGGTGCCCAAAATCGATGCCCTTCTGCCGGGCCGCATCCCGATCCGGGGCGGAGGCATCGGTGGCCAAATGCATGCAGCATTGCGCCGCAAAACCAAGGGCCGGGCCGTATTGCGGGTCGCGGGCGATGGCCTCCTCGAGCAGCGCCAAAATCTGCCGGATCTGCTTTTGGCGGTGGGCGGAGAACATCGCATAGGCACGCAAGTATGCATCGTAGGCACTGAGATCGCTTGTCGGTCGGTTGGCGGACCGCGCGTTCTCGGCCGCCTGCAATGCCGGCTCGATGACGCCGGCAACGTTGATCGCAACCTGTTCCTGCAATTCGAACACGTCTTCGAGCGAGCCGTCGAAGCGGTCAGCCCAAAGGTGCGCGCCGGTTTCCGCTTCGATCAGCTGCGCGGTGATGCGCACGCGGTCACCCGCCTTGCGCACCGAGCCTTCAAGGACGTAGCGCACACCCAGCTCGCGCCCGACCTGCTTCACGTCGACCGCTTGGCCTTTGTAGGTGAAGCTCGAATTGCGGGCGATCACGAAGAGCCAGCGGATGCGTGAGAGTGCGGTGATGATCTCCTCGACCATGCCGTCAACAAAATATTCCTGCTCCGGGTCGCCGCTCATATTGGCAAATGGCAGGACCGCGATCGACGGCTTGTCGGGCAATGCGAGCGGCGCCTTCCCGGGTGCGGCCGTCGCTTTGCCGGGCGAGATCCGATAAACACGGACCGGGCGAGAGATATTCTTCAGACTCTGCTCGCCGATATCCGCAAAGGTGCACTCGAGCCGGCCCTGGACCTGGTCGTGCACGATGCCCGAGACGCAGATCCCGCCGGGCTCGGCGATCCCCTCCAGTCGCGCGGCAATGTTGACGCCGTCGCCATGAATGTCGTCGTCTTCGACGATCACATCACCCGAGTTGCGCTCGTCCTCCGAGGTTGCATCGCTTCGTGTGGCTATCCCCTGCTGAAATGCCACGGCGCAGGCGACGGCTTCGACGACGCTCGGAAATTCGACCAGCATTCCGTCCCCGGTGGTCTTGACGATGCGCCCCTTGTGCTCGGCGATCTTCGGGTCGATCAGATCGCGGCGCAGCGTCCTGAGGCGCGCCAGGGTGTCGGCCTCGTCCCGTTCCATCAGGCGGCTGTATCCGGCGACATCGGCCGCCAAGATGGCAGCGAGCCGGCGCTCGACCCGCTCTGCGCCCAAAGTTGCCCTCCGTGGCGGCGGCTCGCGGCAGGCCGGACCGCCGGTTGGTCTCTACAATCGCACTCTGCGCCTCGGCCGGAGGTGGGATCAAGCGGGCTCGACACCCCCGCTCGTGAGGGTGAGAATGCGGAGACGCCGAAACGGGACATCGGGGAGGAGGAGATGGAGAGGGTCGCGGAATGTCATTGCGGACAGTTGCGGGCGATCACGTCGGGAGAGCCGGACAGCGTCTATGTCTGTCACTGCAAGGCCTGCCAGCGCCGCACCGGCGCCGTCATTCACAACGGCAGCCGATGGCTGAAGAGCCAGGTGCGGATCGAAGGCGAGCACAAGACCTACGGCCGGATCGCCGACAGCGGGTTCGAGATCCGCTTTCATTTCTGCCCTAACTGCGGCAGCAGCGTCTTCTGGGAAGGCGACCGCAGCCCGACGACTTGCGGGATCGCCGTCGGCTGCTTTGCCGATCCCGATTTCCCGGCGCCGACCTCGTCAGGTTGGGAGGAGTCGATGCACCGCGGGTTCGGGTTGCCGCCGGGCACCGTGCGTTTCCCCCAAGCTCGCTCCTGAAGGCCAGCGTCGATGAGCGCGGCCGACGCCAATCCGTATGAACTCGGGCTCGACAAGAACGCGGCCAATTACGTGCCGCTGACCCCGATCGGTTTCCTGCTGCGCAGCACGGCGGTCTATCCAAATCGGCTTGCGGTCGCTTATGGCGAGCGGCGCTACCGCTGGCGCGAGACGCTCGAACGGTGCCGCCGGCTCGCGTCGGCGCTGGCGGCGCGTGGCGTCGGGCGCGGCGACACCGTCGCGGTGATGGCGCCCAACATTCCCGAGGCGTTCGAGGTCCATTTTGGCGTGCCGATGGCAGGCGCGGTGCTCAACGCGCTGAACATCCGCCTCGATCCGGCGACCATCGGCTTCATTTTGGCCCATGGCGAGGCCAAGGTGCTGATCACCGACACCGAATTTGCGCCGGTGGTCGCCGAGGCGGTGGCGCAGCTCGACAAAAAACCCCTCGTGATCGACATCGCCGATCCACGAGGGCCGGGTGGCGACCGGCTCGGTGAGATGGATTACGAGGCGTTCCTCGAAACCGGCGATCCGACCTGGCCGGAGCTGACTCCCAGGGACGAATGGGACGCGATCACCCTCAACTACACCTCGGGCACAACCGGCAATCCGAAGGGGGTCGTCTACCACCACCGCGGCGCTTATTTGAACGCGCTCGGCAACATCCTCGTCTGGGGCATGCGTCAGCATCCGGTCTATTTGTGGACCCTGCCGATGTTCCACTGCAACGGCTGGTGCTTCCCGTGGACCATCACGGCGATGGCCGGCACCCATGTCTGCCTGCGCCGGATCGAGGCAGCGGCGATCTACGAAGCGGTCGCGCGCGAGCGGGTGACTCATCTGTGCGGCGCACCGGTCGTCATGAACATGCTGCTGAATGCCGGGCCGGGGCTGAAGGGTTCGCTCGAGCGCCGTATCGAGATGATGACCGCCGGGGCAGCGCCGCCCGCTGCCGTCATCGAGGGGATGGAGGCGCTCGGCTTTCACATCACCCATGTCTACGGCCTGACCGAAGTCTACGGTCCCGCGGTCGTTTGCGCTTGGCATGACGAATGGGACGCGCTGCCGCCCGACCAGCGGGCGCGGCTCAAGGCGCGCCAAGGAGTGACCTATCCCGTGCTCGACGACCTGATGGTCGCCGACCCGATGAGCCTCGCGCCGACGCCGTCCGATGGCGCCACGATGGGCGAGATCTTCATGCGCGGCAACATTGTCATGAAGGGCTATCTGAAGAACCCGCGCGCCACCGAGGAGGCATTCGCGGGCGGCTGGTTCCATTCGGGCGATCTCGGGGTCATGCACCCCGACGGCTACATCGAGCTGAAGGACCGCTCAAAGGACATCATCATCTCGGGCGGGGAGAACATCTCGACGATCGAGGTCGAGGACGTCCTCTATCGGCACCCTGCCGTGCTCGAAGCCGCCGTCGTCGCCCGCCCGGACCCGATGTGGGGCGAAACCCCCTGCGCCTTCGTGACCCTGAAGCCCGAAGCAGCGGCCACGGCCGACGAGATCATCGCCTTCTGCCGCGAGCACCTGGCGCATTTCAAGGCACCGCGGACCGTCCTGTTCGAAGCGCTGCCGAAGACCTCGACCGGCAAAATCCAGAAATTCGCGCTACGCGAGCGCGCCAAAGCAACCCTCTGAGCGGAAGCAGAGGGCTGTGTTTATCGGTCCGGTACGCCCGCCCTGCGCAGCCCGATGAAGTAAGTGGCCTCGAACAAGGCACGGATCTTCGGCCCGCCGAATGGTCCGACCGCCCGGAGGCGAGCGATGCTCGAATAACGATCATCGCTGGCCAGATTGCGGGCTTGCGTGAGTTCGACCGCTGCCGGTCCGATCTCGCCTCTGAGGCCGTAGGCCGAGGCGAGATAGGCATGGGGAAGCGGGTGGTCCGGATTGGCGCGGCGCGCCTTCTCAAACCAGGAGATCGCCTCATCTATGCGGGATTGCAGCAGATGCACCTGCCCAATCCAGTAATAGTATAGCCAAATCCTCGGATCGCGGGGACTGAGGCGGATCGCTCGTTCCTGTGCTGGGATTGCCTCCTCGATCGACCCGGTTATAAATTTGCAATAGCCGACAGCCGCTATTGCAAGTACCCAATTGCGGTTGATGGCGACTACCGTCTCGTACTCGGGAATGGCCTCTTCGAACCGCTGCTGCGCGCGCAGCACTTGGGCTTTGGCGAAATGCTCAAGCGCTGTCCCGGGAAATGCCGTCAAGGCACGATCGGCGAGCGTTTCCGCCCGTGCGAGATCGGAGGCGGCCGTGTCGGTCATTTGATCGAGTACGCGCGCTGCCAATTGCCACGCCAAAAAGCTTTGCACCTTCTGTGAATCCGCGTCGAGCGCCAGCGCGCGCTCGTAAAGCGCGATCTGCTCCGCGTAACTGCGGCGTGTCGGCACGTTTCCCAGGTATAGCGCTCGTGCTCGGAGAACGTAATCGAGCGCATCGGGTTTGACGGCCGGCCGGGCGGCCTCCGCGCGGACCAGTTCAACATGTAGCGCGACCGCTATCTGGCTCGTGATGTCGTTTTGCAGAACGAACAGATCGCCCGCGTCTCGGTCCAAGCGGTCGGCCCACAAATGTCGGTCGGTTTCGGCGTCGATCAGCTGGGCGCTGACGCGCACTTGGTTGCCCAACCGCTGGACGCTCCCTTCCAGCACATAGCGAACTCCGAGCTCGCGACCGATCTGCTTGGTGTCAGAGGGCCTGTTACGATAAGTAAACGCGGTATTGCGCGAAATAATGGAGTAGCCCGCGAGCCGCGACAGATCGGTCGTCAGGTCCTCGGTGATGCCGTCCGCAAAATACTGCTGTTCACGGTCGTCGCTTAGATTGAGGAAGGGCAGGACCACGATCGACAGGCGTGGCGCAACGGCCGGGGTGGGAGCCACGACCTCGCGCTCGATTGGCCCTTGGCCGCGCCCGCCGCGCCTATGCACTTCACCCGTGAACTGGTAGCCGCGCCCGGCGACTGTGCGGATGAGGTCCGGGTCCGCCAACGCCATCCGGAGCGCCCTGATCTGGGCGCGCAGATTGCCCTCTTCGATGACCCGGCCCGGCCAGACGCGGCTGATCAGCTCGTCCTTGCTGACGACCGACCCGTTGGCCTCGATCAGCGCCACGAGTATGTCGAAGGCGCGCCCGCCGAGTTCGATCGGCCGGCCGTCGGCGAGAACTTCGCGGCGATGCGGCAAGATCCTGAAACGGCCGAACTCGACGCTCGCCGGCGCTTCGGACACGGGATCCACGGCCGCTGATTGTAGCGCACCTTTTCACAGGATTTCACGCCTTTTCGCTCGAAGGCGTTGACAGGCCCCCCAAGGTTATGCACGCCGCCCGACACACCAAACGCCATGTCGGCCGTAACAGCAACACAGGTGCGTGAGATGAAACGCGATCACCAGAAGTGGAAAATCGTCAGGATCAGTCCGTCATGGCAGTTCTTCATCCTGTTCAAATGGCTACTCGTTGCCTTGTCGCTAGCGGCGGTGCCGGGGCAAGCGGCGACTCACAGCAAAGGTAATGTGACGTTGTTCGTTCATGGATTTGGTCCTGGCAATATCGGCTGGAGCCCTACCGAAGGCAGCCTGACACTCGCGAACGCCGTCAATTGCTCAGGCTATTGGGGAGATTTGCCGAGCTTGATGCGCCGGCAAGGATATACGGGTCAATTCATCTTTGTAGCCTGGTACCAGAACGCGTCGAATTGCGACGTCAATCTGCATAATTGGGGCACGTACGACGAAACTCTTTCCTGGGTCGACGTCGGTGCGGCGCTATCGCAGTACATCTACAAGAACTTCACGTCCAAGGGCATCCCCGTGGACATCGTGGCTCATTCGATGGGGGGCATGGTCACTCGATCGGCGATTTACGGGGCAAGCGGTAAGGCGCCCCCTTACTGCTATTTAACGATCTGCGACGCGTTTTCGCCGCCGATCGACGTCGGAACCGCCATCACCGCCGGGTCGCCGCACGCCGGCTCAAACACGTCGGTAGTCAACACCTGCGCTAACCTGGCAAGCAATCAGGAGATCTGCAAAGAGACACTACCAGGCTCCAAGTCCGAGATTTGGATCAACGGCATGGATTCCAACCATAATATCATTCATTCCGAGGCGCGCCATCCTCAGGGAAAATCCGGTACCCAATGGATCAATATCGCCGCGGCGGATACAAGTCTGATCCATTACCCACCGTTACCCTGCTGTGAAAATCCGATCTCAGATGGCGTGATCGACACTCACTCGGCCATATCGATGGCGATCCCCGGCTCCGATCAGCTTATTGTTCCGGGAGACGTCAGCCATCTCGAATTTTTCTCTGCAAACAAAGGCGCGAACGATGCGGACGGCGCAAACACCATGATCGTCGCCGCCCTCCAGCAGGATTATGCGTGGGCCAGGAGGAATTTTATTGGGCCAAGCTGGACGCTCTTCAATTCGGGATTGAGCGTCGGAGACAAGCTGACCTCGGCCAATGGCTCGTACATGCTGCTCCAGCAGGCTTCGGACAGTAATCTCGTGATTTACGACAACGCCCACCGCCCACTGTGGGGGCGCGGCGGCCCCTATGTCCAAAACGCCCGCGCCGTCATGCAAGACGACGGAAATCTGGTTACTTATTCGGCCTATCTGCCGGCGGTCAGTGGCAGCGGAAGCGCAATCTGGGCGACCAATACCGCTGGCGACGGCCCATCCTATCTCGGCTTGATGGATGACGGAAATCTGATCATTGTCCAGACGCCCAATTTCGCTCGGCACTTCCCAAAACAAAATGTCACCCAGCCCGGTGGGAATTATGGAGGCAAGGTGACGTGGCAAGCGTTCAAGGGTCCCAACAGCCCGCTTGCCAGCACCAACTCGAGTTCGACGCCTGGCGGTTGGTGCATGGAAGTTCCGGACGGACAGATTTCGGATAACGGTCATGACCCGGTGAGTGTAGCCATCTGCAACGATTCGCCTCAGCAGAATTTCGTGATCGCTGAAGAACACGGAAGCATCCGTGCGTTGGGCCGCTGCCTGACCAACAATGGCCTCGGCCAGTCCGTAACGATGGACGCCTGCGATGGCCAATCCCACCAGAACTGGGCTTCCGAATTTGGCGTGATACGACCCGCCGACGGGTCCAAAATTTGCGTCGCGGGGCCTGGATCGCAATTTGTTGAAGGCCGGCCTTTGGTGATGGCGTCGTGCGACGGGTCGCCGGAACAGAGTTGGGTCGAACCGCGAATCAAGAATTTCGCCGGCTCCGGCAAATGCCTGGGTGGTGCCAATCCCAATGTCGACGACAATAACAAGGCGGTCCTGACGACCTGCACCGGCCAAGTCAGCCAGCAATGGTACACGTCTGGCTGGTGGAGAAACGGTGGCTATCGCAGCGCGTTCCAGACGAAGAACAACCAATGTCTCGACGTGCCTAATCAGAACTTCGTCGGCGGGCAGCAATTGCAATTCTTCCATTGCAACAACACCCCGGCTCAAGACTGGATCTGGTTTAGCGACGGCACGATCCGTCCGGCAGCACAGCCGCAGCTCTGCATCGACATCAAGCAGTCGAATTACAACGATGGCACAGCCATCCAACTGGCGACATGCAACGGCACCCAGGCACAGCAATGGGATCCACCAGGCGGGCTCTCGCCCAATGCTTCGCCGGCGACCCTGCCACCAGCGTAGTGTTCAGAGTCATTTACACGATTCGTCAGGCATTGATGCACCAATCCCTCGTGTAAAATCCCGCTTCACCGGCGAAAGCCGGTGCCCACGGCAAACATGTGTCCCGGCTTTCGCCGGGAAAGCTGGCAAGGGGGGGCGCCCGGCTGAATCAACTGAATAGTTCTGAGCACTGACAGGCGGCAAAAAAATACAGAACCGTCGTCATTCCGGCCCGGCCCCGACGGGCCGTCCCGGAATGACAAGCGAGCTTTTCAGCACCCGACCGGTTTCGCCTTCAGCAGCCAGTGGGTTCCGGCGATGACGGCGATCTGGTGATCGTCGACACAAAATGTGCGGCTTGGCGCCGTTGACGTTGTGCCCCCGCTTGAGGGATGTTAGGGTCCGTCAGTTCAGCGAGAATATCACTGCGTTGCGGCAGAGTTCTAAAAGGGCCAATCCTTGTGCTCGCTGCTGCCTCGCATACGGCTTCGCAGACAGTGATCGTAAGCCAAGTTTTCACACGGTTTCACGCCTTTTCGCATGAGATGCTGGATCGACGCACCAAGATTATCAGCGCAGCCCAACACGCCAAAGCGCAGTGCGGCTGTAACCGCTAACACAGGTGCGTGAGATGAAGATCGACCATGCGAAGTTCATCGGTTTGTACAAAGCGCAATACGGTGCGCTCAACGACAGCCAAGCCTCAGGAATGGACAAATTGCTCGAGTTTCTGGAGCAGGACAAAGATGTAAGCGACGTGCGCTGGGCCGCTTACATGCTGGCTACGGTCAAAGAGGAGTGCGCCGATGAGTGGCAACCAGTCGAGGAGCGCGGCAAAGGGCAGGGGTATCCCTATGGAAACCCTGTTCCGGTCACTGGCAGCGACGGCAAGACCTATGTAAATACCTACTACGGTCGGGGTTACCCGCAACTTACCGGGGCAGACCTCTATCGAACGATGAGCCAAGACCTTAATCTGGGTGATCAGCTTCTGATCCACCCCGAGCGGGCCCTCGACCCGACCACCTCCTATAACGCCTTGTCGTTTGGCATGCGCAAGGGGGCGTTCACCGGCGTGGGGCTCGGCGACTTCATCAATGGCGCGCAGTGCGACTACATCAACGCGCGCAAGATCGTCAACGGCCTCGACGCGGCAAAGCCGATCGCCGATTATGCTAGCGCGCTCGAAAGTATGCTGAGACAAAGCTCCAGCGGAGAAGCGCCAGGCCCTCGCCAATATCACATCGTCAATGCCCCGGATGGCGTGAACGCGCGAAAGGGACCTGGCTCAAATTTCCCCGTTGTGCACGGCGCCGCCAACAACAGCCAGATCGATATCGTCTGTCAGGTGCATGGAGAAGTCGTCAATGGCAGCAACATCTGGAACAAGTTGGCGGACGGAACGTACGTCACCGATTTTTATTGCGACACCCCCATCTTCAACGATTTCAGCCCGCCGCTCCCGGTCTGCCAGGGTGAGGCCCGGCCCACGCCGGTTCCGCCACAACCCTCACCGGTTCCCCCACAACCGAGCACCTATCAGCACCACATTGTCAACGCCCCTGACGGGCTGAATGCGCGAAAGGGCCCCGGCACCGCCTTTCCCGTCGTACGTCTCATCCCCAACGGCGGTGCGATCGACATCACTTGCCAGGTGCATGGCGAAGTGGTCAATGGCAGCAACATCTGGAACAAGCTGGCGGATGGGAGCTTCGTCACTGACTTCTACTGCGACACCGCTAGGTTCAACGACTTCAGTCCACCGATCCCGGTCTGCAAGGATGCGCCGCAACCCCCGGCCCAGCCGGGTATCAAAGGGGACGACTATCCCTACAAAGACAGTCAGCCCGATTTTGACGGGGGCGATCGGTGGCAGTTCTATGCCAGGGAGTGCACCTCTTTCGTGGCATGGCGGATCAACCAGCTCGGCGTCAACTTCAGCAACCACATGAAGGGCCCTAACGGCATGGCCGGTACCTTCGGCGACGGCTACACCTGGGCTGCTAACGCCCGCGCAATCGGGTTCCGCGTCGACAATACGCCATCGGTCGGGGCCATCGCCTACTACGGGCCCAATGTTTCCGGAGCGGGATCTTCCGGTCACGTGGCTTACGTCGCGCAGGTGAACGGTGACGGCACAATCGTTATCGAAGAGTACAATTGGTCGCCGTTCCCTTACGGTTATCACCATCCGCCCCGCGTTATTCGCGCCTCGGACGTCAGCAACTTCATCCATATCGTTTCATAAGGCGCGGGCGGCCAGGGGTGCAGCACAGCGCTGCACCCCTGCCATTGCGGACAGGCACTGGCGGCAAGTGAGAAGCCCTCCCAAGCCCGACCGGATGCCCATCGCCCCTCTTGATCCAATAGGAAAAAGCATGACTGAAAAACTCGGTATGTTCGAGGCCGCTCGTCTCACAATAGCGATTGGGGCACCCGCTGCGAGGATGGTGCTCAGCATCTCGCCAGTGGAACAGCCCGGCAGGGAGCATCTCTCCATCGATGTTGCGCTGATTGAAACCGAAACGCTACCTGAGCGCTCGAAGCCCCGGGGCGGCGAGCCACCTGGGCCCGCGCACGATTGGCAGGAGGACGTCTACGGCGAGAACGGCGAGAGAATGCCATACCACCCTGCCCGTCCCCGGCGACCAGGTTCTCGCCCGCTCACCGGGGATCCCGCGCACTGCGATGACGTACGCGATGCCGTTCGGCGAGCGCCGTAATGAGTTTCGACGAATATGAGGACCGGTTTCGGAGGTTGGCGCCGTCGTGGTGCCAGATCCTGATGGTCACGCACAACCCGATCCGAACACGGCGGCGTAGACGGCGCTGGTTGGTCGCGGCAGGCCTGATTGTAGTGATGATGCTGACAGTGGAGGTTTCGTCGCATCGCGCCGCTCACGGTCATGTTGGAGGCGAGTCTGCGGCACCGGCGGGTTTTGACGCGCTGCCGAGCGGTTTCCGGCGGATCCTCGGCTTTATCCGAAATGTCGGAAACAGACCGCGGCCCATCATACACTGCACGCTCAAAGGAACCGTCGGCTGAGTCTGATCGTTGAAAGGAGGACGATCATGGTTACCCGAGCTCCATTTTTAAAGACTAGGTACGGCGGCTACTACCACCGCGAGGTCCCCCAGGAGGACGCCGAGCTCACCCATGTCGGGCCCGGCACGCCGTGCGGCGAATATATGCGCCGGTTCTGGCAACCGGTCTGCTTTTCCGACGAGCTGCGCGACCTACCGCTCCGAGTGAAGATCCTGGGCGAGGAGCTCGTGGTGTTTCGTGACCAGAGCGGCGCCGTCGGATTATTGGAGCTGCACTGCCCGCACCGGGGCACTTCGCTGGAATTCGGGCTGATCGAGGCAAAAGGAATACGGTGCTGCTATCACGGCTGGCTGTTCGCGGGCGACGGAACGATCCTCGAAACACCGGGCGAGCCGATGAACAGCACCCTCAAAGACCGGCTCTATCATGGGGTTTCGTCATTGCAAACACTCGGCAGACCATGGCCGGATTCGAGAACGAACACCTGGAAGTTGCTTGAATCGCCGAGGAAAGCGATCCCCGTCGGCATATTCATTAGATGTCGAACGGCCTTTCCATCCCTGCAGCATTTCCACCAAAGAGACAAATGACCGAGGAGACAATTCCCATGAAGGCAATCGTGGTGACGGACCAGGCTGCGGGAACGGCCGGGATGAAGCTGGTGGAGCGGCCCGAGCCGCAGGCAGCGATAAACGACGTCGTCGTTCAGGTTCATGCGTCGGGATTCACCTGGGATGAG
>Ga0182035_10001126_pt1 | contig 13388 bp, 11 predicted proteins | sample flu12Cox44000170_FD_125969 | JGI IMG/M metagenome (GOLD analysis project Ga0182035, IMG submission 125969) | Lab enrichment of tropical soil microbial communities from Luquillo Experimental Forest, Puerto Rico - flux4day.12C.oxic.44.000.170 | ecosystem: Environmental > Terrestrial > Soil >...
CCATGAAAGACGACTTGGGCCCCGTAAAAATCATGTGACCCGCGGCCCCGTTTCGAGAGTTGCTCTCGCTAGAGGAACTTTTCGCACCCAACCCATCGTAGCGGGCCAACGCCTACGCTCGGGTGAGATAAACTCCAATTTGACCGCTTTGGAATCGCACACGTTGGTGGGGCACCGTGATGCTAAAGGAGCTATGTGCCGTTTTATATTGATTGCTTTCTTCTCCGAGTACGACATCACTGGGCCTGGCCAGACCATCTTCGTCTAGCACCCACTTCTCCCGTTATCCGTTTACCAGGGTGAACTCGCCAAGTTGCTATTTCGACGTAAATGCTCCTGTCGGTTGTTCCATCCCCATTGAAAGAGAAACAGGCCTGCCCCGGCGCACCAGCCGAACCAAGCGGCGAAGAGCGCTCTTTGGGCGAGGCCGTACACTGGCTTCACGTGAGCCCAAACCGGGCCGCGCCTGTCAAACGCAGTCAGGTTCAGTGCGATTGCAGCCCATACGAACACAAACATGATCCAGGAGAATATAACGAGCGTTCTCGCTCGCCCGTCGCGTCGCCATGTAACTGCCAAAAACAAAGGAGCCTGGTACCCAATCAATTCAGAAATGCCAAAGACATTGTGAAGCGGATGGGGGTAGGCGAAAACGCCGACTCCTGCAGCAGACAGGGCCATAAACCCTATTACGTATGCTGCCAACGTTGAGTGACCGGCTTGAACCGATATGTTGCGAACAGCGAACGCAAAAACTAGGATGCACGCCGCCACGCAACACAACAGGATGGCGAAAGGAACTCTGGCCGGTGAGCCAGTTTCTCCAATCTCACTGACCGTTTGGCGCATATGACTATAACCAGGGATCATCAGCGCCAACCCAGCCAGGCCGAGAACAAATACGGCCGCCGCCAGAGGCCCAAATAGACAGCGATAGTTCTGTCTCAAGAAAGGGGTCTCGAATTAGTGGTGAATAAACGCTTCCAGCCAAACATGTTTTATTTTGTTTCCTTTAGTCTGTCCCCGCAATTTCAAGGAGGTGCGGCTTCTTACCGGACAAGCGGCGGCCATCATAGCAGGTTTCTGAAAGGCTCAAATCAATTACAGGCAACCTGAGAATTACGCGACTTGCGAAACAGCCGGATCAACATACTTGACAAGCAGCACCTCGTTGCCGTGCTCGCTGTAGATGAGCTCGTCGACAAGTTTCTTTGCCAACAGAAGCCCGAAGCCACCCGGCCGAAGACCTTGCGCTTCTCGAACGGCGACGTGGCTTAAGAGATCGTCGGCTGGGCTGTTGATGGCGGAGTGGCGAAGCTCTTCGAGCGAGAAGCCCTGACCGGGGTCCTTGACGCGGCATGCAACTGCGCGACGAGCGCGAATGAACGAGATCTCCACATGTTGGCTGGGGTCGAAATTCCCGCCATACTCCATCGCGTTCAGAAGAACTTCCTTAAACGCCGAGATGATTCCTTCGGGAATGTCGGGATCTCTGACCCCACGAAGGAATTGGACTAAGCGATCGGCGGTGGAGATGTCGCAGCGAGCCGCCAAACGAACCCAAGCGGGCGTGGCCGACAGTACTTCGATCCCGTCATCCCAGCACGGCGAGGCCATGGCGGCACGCACCATTTCCGCGAGCTCAGAAGCATTGAAGGGAGCCGAGAAATAACTGAAGGCTCCCTCGCGCATGGCAGAAATGACGTCTCCTGGAGTAAATTTGTCGGTGAGGATAATCAGGCGAACGTGAGCGCGAGCACTCCTTATTTTGCGCAGAAGCTCAACATCATCTGGACCGAGCATTTTCCGTCCGGTGACGATCAAGTCGAATGGCTCGGTTGTCGCCAGAGCGAGCGCATGTTGATTGTCAGCGGCGCGGCGAATGGTCCAGCCGTCGCCGGCCAGAACGCCTGGGACGAGTTCATCGATATCCCTACCGGACGCCACTACGAGCGCCGTCTTTTGCTGAGCCGGAGCTGCGCTACTGCAGGGGCCTGTCATAGACGAACCGCCTGTACGATGAAGCATATCCTCGCGACCGGAGGCCGGCCAGGGTCTGCGCCTCAGCCTCAAAGCTAGAGATAGATTCTAGAAGGCGCAGTACCCTGAACACCTCGAGCACGCGGCCGGGCGTAGCACTCTCAGGTCGCCACCTTGATGTCTCACAGCATTCTTTTGTCACGTTCACGGCATTCTTGCAAGCTTATTCACAAATAGCGATGATAACCCCGGATTAGCTTCCTTTGGAATGCGCAATGACGAGCCGCTCGCAAGTTTGATTCAAAGTTCCAATAAGTTCGAACTGGCAAAGTCCCCGCGTCCGAATTAACTTCGGCGTTTCCACGGCGCGAAGAAGCATCAGAAGAATTTGCCGGGCGAGCATTTCAAGTGCTACGCTGATCACACGGTGTTCCATGGACCACGCATGGGTTGAGAAGGTTCTTACCGGCCTCATCGTGTTAGGCGTCGTACTCATTGCAATCCTTCGGGCCGGTCTAGGCACCGCCGCTGCGGCTGCACTCGGCCACCTTTCAATGTCAATGATTCCCGCACGTTTGCGGCGCTTTCTCTTTGGAGAACGAAACGCCCACACCAATTGAAGCGCTGGCATGGGTCCTGATGGTTCTAACTTCTTCGGTTACGGGAAGACCATGAGCAACCCTACCCAGACCGAGCCCAAAGGCGGACCACTACCGGGCTTGCTCAGACCCCCGATTGTGTTTCTGGCTGCGATTTTGTCGGGGATCGCGCTGAACCGCGCCTGGTCACTCCCTTTCATGCCATCGACTTTTGGGTTGCTCGGGCCCCTTGTCACTCTTTGCGCCGTGCTGCTCTTCCTGCTTTCCCTCCGAGAATTTCGCGCAGCTGGCACTTCTGTGCGGGGATCCGAGCGCACCACCGCAATCGTGCGAACCGGTCCTTACCGGTTCAGTCGCAATCCCATCTATTTGTCTTTCATCCTGCTCGTGCTCGGATTGTCAGTTTGGCTGAATGACCTTTGGCTGCTCGCAACGCTCGTTCCAGCTGTCGGCTTCATTGCGGTGGTTGTGATCCCGCGAGAAGAACGGTTTCTCGAGCGCAACTTCCACGACCAGTATTCGAGCTACAAGTCCAGCGTCCGCCGTTGGTTGTGAGACGGGGCCGGGGCCGGAAACGTGCAGCCGTTTTGACATCCTGTCCGCCCTAGAAAGAGCGACGATTCCTACGAGGTCTGGTTTGGATTTTAACCAGAGCAGTTTCGGCGCGTTCCTGTTTCGTCGATCGGCCTTACAGCGCCGCATCTCCGCAGGCTTCAGGTTCGGGCCTGCCCGGCCGTAGGTCTTGCGATAGAAAAACCATTCACGCACCTAAAGCCTGCGTCTCATATCTTTCTCAAGAATAAGAACTGAAAAGACCGAACTTTACGGCGCATTTGGGTAAGGACTTCGCACGCCGATTTGGAGTCTTCCTCGGAGTAGTCCCCAAAGGAACTTGGGCGATAGCCGGTAGCAGGACTTGTGCTGAACTTAGAACTGGGTTGAGCTTGTCGGCGCGTGTCAACGCCTCGTAGAACCTCCCCGGTCTTCGGGCAGATTAAAGGTTAGGCCTAAAAGAAGGCCTTTGTTGCTCTCATTTTGGCTTTTCGTGCCCACTCCAGGTTTTTCCCAGAGAAATTTCGCGAGGAACGCCTAGGAACGACGCTAGCCACGGCGCCGTTGCAGGCCCTTGGCCCGCTCAGCGCCAAAGTACCGCCACCTCACTAGCAAAAATGCCAGTGTCCACAGGAATGCTCTTCATAGGACCCTACAACAGGATGAAGATGAATCTCATTCGCGCCATTGCATTGGGTTGTGAGTTGCGATCTTCTCAATTTGCGATACTCCTGTTCTCCGGACTGCTTGTTGTGGCCGCTTGTGGTCCGGCGCCGCAAACGTCAGCCTCCATTCCCTCAAGTGACGAGTGGCATGAATTCGAGGGGACTTGGACCGCTGCCGGCAACCGCTACACGATGCGCCTGGGTACTGACCGGCAAGCCTCCATTGCCAACTTTGACGGATCACTGCTGCTCGCGGGACCGTCCCGCCCAGCGGTAGGGTTTCGTTGCGAAGCGATCGTGCTCAATGACAGCGTCAGCGGCATGGTTGGCCGAGCGGTTTGGACCGATGAACGAGGTGACCAAGCCTACAGCGAATTGCGAGGCGAAGGCACCGCGACAAGCAACAGGATCGTAGGGACTTTCCTCGGCGGCACCGGGCGGTACTCGGGTGCCGAGGGCACCTTCGAGTTTTCATGGCGGTTTGTACTTGAAAATGAGGACGGAATCGTGCAAGGCCAGTCGATCGGGTTGAAAGGGCGAGTCCGAGTGCATCCGCCGCAAGGAAGAGGCAACGTGGAAGGAACGGGACAGTGACCCATCCCGGCTTAATGGCAAAGCGCGCATTCCCCTTCGCGCTCGCGATTAGCATCTGGCTCGCGCCAATCCCAGCCGGGCTGACGGCACAGGCTTGGCACCTTTTCGCCATATTCGTATCTGCAATCACGGCTGTCCTCCTTGGGGCCTTTCCGTTGCTGACGTCGACGATGCTGGCGGCAGCTGCAGTCGTGCTTAGCAACACTATTTCGGCCGAAAAGGCGTTCGCAGGTTTTGCCAACCCGAGCGTGTTGCTCGTGGTGATTGCGTTCCTCGTCGCGCAGGCAGTCGTCAAGTCCGGACTGGGCCGGCGGATCAGTCTTTTCATGGTGAGCCAGTTCGGCCATTCGTCCATGGGACTCGCGTACAGCATCGTGCTCACTGATGCGGCGATCGCGCCGGCTTTTCCAAGCAACACCGCGCGCGGTGGCGTGCTGTATCCCATCGTGCTGTCGGTAGCGCAGGGGGCCGGTTCGCGGCCGGACGACTCCGAAGGTCGCCGCCTTGGCGGCTATCTGATGTTCTGTTCAATGGCGAGCCTGGCAGTCTCATCCGCTTTATGGATGACGGCAACGTCGGCCAATCCCATCGGGATTCAGGTGGCGCGGGAGTCGGGCGTGCAGATCGGTTTCGGGAAATGGCTCGTCGCCGCGTCGGTGCCTGCACTCACTGCGATCCTATTGCTACCTTGGGTTGTCGCCCGTCTTTTCCCTCCTAGGGTTGGGGAAACTCCGGGTGCTTCGGTCGCGGCGCGCAAAGCTCTGGCCGCATTGGGTCCGCTATCTCGCGACGAGTGGATCACGGCCATTGCGTTCGTGCTGATGGTTTCGGGCTGGGTCTTCGCGGATGCACTCAAGCTGAGTGTGACGGTCATTGCCTTTGGCGGTTTGGGTTTACTCCTGCTGGCTGGGGTGCTTACTTCGGCGGACATCGCGACGCAAGGCGACACGCTGGCCACGTTTCTCTGGCTCGCCGTTCTGTTCGCCTTGAGCGGGCAGCTCAACGAACTTGGGTTCATGGGGTATGCTGGCCAGCGGTTGGCCTCGCATATGGGCGGCCTGTCATGGCCAATAACCTACGTGGCGCTGGTTGTTATCTACGTAGCGATCCATTACATGTTCGTCAGCCAATCGTCGCAGGTGCTTGCCCTCCTGGGGGTGTTTCTTGATGTAGGTATCAGAGGTGGCGTCCCCGCTCCCTTGATGGCCTTCGCTCTGCTTTTCGCGAGCAGCTACTTCTCGGTGATCACGCCGCAGGGAGGCAGCCAGAATGTCATCTTCGTCGGCAGCGGCTATCTCACACAACGCGAACTCTACCGGCTTGGGCTGCTGACGACTCTCCTGTTTCTGGCCGTGTTCCTGGTGATCGGGACCGGCTGGATACTTTTGGTGATTCACTGATCGTTTCCCGGCGCGGAAGTGCGAACGCACGCCGAGCCCCCGGCTCACCGCATGTTTCCGCGAGAACGCGCGTCCGATAAAGCGCTAGCGTTACTCAGCATCTACGCTAGTCTTTGGCGAATATACCGTTTCCTTATCGATCACCACCGAAGGACAATCCCGGTTGAGAACCTAAAGCTATTCTGCGATCGGCTTGCAAACTGCGTCATCACGTAGTCTGCCTGAATCAGGCGCCAATGCAGCCCGTGGATCATCTCTGCGTCGATGCCGCCTCCGAGCGCCAATGCGAAAGACCCATTTCCAACGCCCCCGGTGCTGTTATGCGCTCCACCAATGAGTAAGTGACCGAAGGGCGATATGCTTGAAGGTATTGAGATTTGCGGTCCAAAGAGATAGGTGTACGTCGATGTGCCGATCCCGTTGATTGATCCATAGTGCCCGTCAACATCCGCCACCCCGCCAAGCCATTCCCTGACTTTGTATTGTCCCGCGATCTCCCAGCCGTTCAAGTTGGAACTCTGGAAGTGCATATAGGAATAGCCGCCAAACAGGTCTACTTTTTCATCTTGTGCCTGCACCGAAAGCGACGAAAGGGCACACAATCCCAGCAGCAGTAATGTTTTCCGCAGCATAAGAAATCTTCTCCCTTTCAAACTCTGGATTTTCAGAATGGTTAAGCTTCCTCGATGAATCTCTGGTTCGTTCGCTTATCGCCTGGGTTATTCATGCCTTGTGGGTTCACCTCCCGTATTTGGCGGTGGGGCCATGGGGTTGACAGAAGAGGCGCCTGTGATCGCCAGCTCCGAGGGCTTGCACTTCGGAGCGCTGACATATCCGTGCACGAAGTCCTTGGTGATCCGGTTCACCACAACCAGCACCGGCTGCGATTGATTCTCCCTGTGGATCCAGATCGGCTCGTACAGATTCACTTTTTTCTTCATCAGCGGGTTGTCGTCCACGATCATGGCCATATCGAAGCTGTTGTGCTTTGGATCGGCCTTGCGCAGGGACAGTGGGAGCGGCCCGAAGCGCTGGAATTCCTTGGATTTTGCCAAGTCAAACTCGAAATAGCTGCGTTCTCCGCGCTTGGCGAGCGCCACGACTTCTTCGTGTGTCTTGGCGATCGAACCATTCAGTTCGTCACGCCTTGAATTGAGGCTCCACTCGAGCTCTCTCTGGTTCTTGGCCACGAGATCCTGTGTTTCCTTCAATTGTCTTTGCTGTTCTGTCAGTTGCATCTGCAACTGTTTGTAGCGCTTGTCGACGCCAGCTGTCTTGGCTGTTTGTTTCCTTGTGGTTTGCACCCCGGCTCCTACCGCTACTTGCTGCGCTGCAGCCACGTTGTTCAGTTTGTCGGCTACATTATTCAGTTGTTGCTGCAGGTCGTCGATGGTTGCGTTGGCCACTGATTCTTGAGCCGCCAAATGGCGGACCTTGAGGTGCTGCCGGTAACCATAACCGAACGCCAACACAACAACAGCTAGCACGAGCATGAAATCTATCAGCCAGCGTTTTCGTTCAATCGAAGCTGCTACCCCGCTCGGAGCGTTTTCACTCGTTTCCGGATATTCTTCCATCCCAACCTCCCCAGGCCCCCGTTTTGCTCGGGACGGATCTTGATTAGGTTCTGCCGACGCTGGCCTTGTTCGGACCTTCCGGCTAGTAAGTAGAGCCAGCAAGATTGATGACGGTCACCTGTCAGAACTTACAGTTTCTAGAAGGAGACTCAGTTAGGCAGCACCCTCTCTCCATTGCACCCGCGGCCGACAGATTCGACCACGGGTGCGTACAACGCAGGTACGAACGACTGCCATGTATCTGCAACAAAACAATCAGCGAAAGGTTCTGAGGGCAATACGAAAAACAATCGCTCTGCTGGAATCCCGAAAGCGTGAGCCAAATCGCGTTCTGTGGTCAAGGGCCCGAAGACAATCGCGCGTATGCGTGAGACCCGCAGGAGTCCTCTGGCTTCAGGGACCCTTCAGGGAGGGGAGGACGTCACTCCTATGAAAGGAGCCCGCTATCTCGTTGAAAACAAAACATCGGTCCCGGCTCCTTTCATCCTTGGTTGTGGTCCTGAAAGGACCATGAGCTACTCGTAGCGCAGTGCGCGCGACGGATCAACTCGCGTAGCACGCCTCGCCGGCAAATAACAGGCAACGAAAGTTACGACGATCAGGAGCGCTGCTACCATCGCGAAGGTGAACGGGTCGTAGGAGCTGACACCGACGAGCAGGCTCTTCAGCAACTGGGCGACTCCCAGGGAGGCCAGCAGCCCGATTCCGACGCCGGTGCCGACGAGGAGGATCGCTTGGCGAAGCACCAATGCAAAAATTCCCCAGGGGTGGGCACCCAAGGCCATGCGGACACCAATCTCATGGGTGCGGCGGCTGGCGGTGAATGAAATTACTCCGTATACGCCTACGACCGCGAGAAGCATTCCAAGCCCGCCGAGGGTGCCCGCAAACGCAGCGCCCATTCTGAAAAGAAAATAGCCGTTAGCACCGTTCAGGGACTTCTCCATCGTCATTACGTCAAACAGGGGCATATTGGGATCTAGTTCGCGGACCTGCGTTTCGACGACCGGAATCAGCGTTTCCGGAGCAACACTGGTCCTCAGTTGCAGGACGTGAACGGACTGATAGTCTTGCTGCTCCGGCACAAAGAAGACAGCCCCTGGCGGGTCGAGAATTCCGTTGGTCTTTGAGTCGCGGACCTCACCTACGACGGTGAGGGGCGGGGTCGCAGCGCTCGCGCGGCTAAAACGCTTGCCGATAGGGTCCTGGTCAGGCCACAAACGCTTTGCGAAGGTTTCGTTGACGATGGCCACGAGCGCGGCGGCGCTAGTGTCCGCTTCGGTGAAGGTACGCCCGCGCAGCATCTTCATACGCATGGTGACGAAATAGTCGGAACTGATGCGATTGACACTCGCCCTGGGCACTTGGCCGGACGGGCCGGGAACTTGGCCTTCGGGATAGATCGAGGCGCCGTCGTTGTAGTAGCTCATGGGCACGGAGTAAGCAAAGCTGGCGGACTCGACGCCAGGTAGAACTTTGACGCGGCGCAACAACTCTCGGAGGAATGCCTCGGCGCGCGGACGTTCATAGCCTTGCAAGCTGAGATTGATTCCCACGTTCAGCAGATGGCTGGGCTCGAAGCCGAGATCTACGGACTGGGCTTTGGCCAAGCTGCGCGTGAAAAGCCCGGCGGCCACCAAGACAATCAGCGAGCCTGCAACTTGCGCAGTGACCAAACTGTTGCGTAGCCACTGACGGCCGTCGTTGCCGATCATACCGCGACCACCTTCGCGCAGGGTCCGAATCAAATCGGTGCGCTGAACGCGCAAGGCCGGCACCAGTCCGGCGAGGATACCCGCGGCAAGGGCGACGGCCGCCACGTAGGTGAACACACGCCAGTCAAAGGTAAATCCAAAGCGCACCGGAAAATCGCCAACCGGGCGTAGGCGGTCCATGGCGCGGCACACCCACATGCCCGTCAGCGCACCAGCCGCGCCACCCGCGATCGCCAGGAGAACGCTTTCCGTCAGAAGCTGGCGAATTAGGCGGATACTTCGAGCGCCCATGGCTGCACGGACGGCGATCTCCTTCTGACGCGCGGCTGCTTTCACAAGCAGCAGGTTCGCGACGTTGATGCATGCAACCAAAAGGACGAGTCCGACCAGCAGCATGAAAACCGTGGCCACTACGACAATGGAATCAGCCACCGAAGGTTCTGGACGGGCTAGCCTTTCCGGAACAACGCGGGCGACTTGATCCTTGTCGGATTGCGGATACTGTTGAGCGAGCCGCTTGGAAATGATCCCGAGAGCTGCCGTGGCCTGCCTGGCGGTCACGCCGCTTTTCAGCGTGGCCAGCGTGCGAAAATTGTGATCTGCCCGATCCGTGAAGAAGTTTGTGCTGTTCGAGCCGGCGCCGTACATCCCGATAGTCGAGTAGGCGTCCATGTCGACGATGGAGTAGGGCCCGGTGAACTCTTTCTGAACAACGCCGATGACGGTCATAACACGCCCGTCGACGCTGACGGTGTGACCGATGATGTTGGGTTCGCCAGCAAAGCGATGTCGCCAGTAGCTGTAGCCCAGGACCACTACAGGAGCGGACCGCAGCGCGTCTCCCTCACCGGGCTGGATCAGGCGCCCCATCACGGCGTGAAGACCGAGCATTGAGAAGAAATTGCTAGGGACGTAGCACATCACGATGCGGTCGGAGTGGCCCTGCCAACCCAAACCTGCCAGGTCCAAGTCGAAGCCGGTCATCTCCGTAAACACATCGTTTTGTTGCTTGTAGTCCAGATAGTCGGGATAGGAAAGTGGCTGGGGGTCGCCATTCTTGTCGCTTACGGCAACTACGGTAAGGCGCTCGGCATCTTTTACCGGCCAGGGGCGGAGCATGAAGGCGTTGGCAATGCTGAAGATAGCGGTGTTGGCGCCGATGCCTAGGGCGAGTGTCAGAACCGCGATTGCCGTGAAGGCAGGTGCCTTCGCGAGCATTCGCAACCCGTACCTCGCGTCTTGAAACAGCGATTCCACATCCCTCCACTTCGCCGGCGCCGAACATGACAGAAACGAACTCAGAGCTCCCTATCGTAGACGAAAAACGGTCTTCATTTGTTTCACAAAGCATCTTTGGCGAGCAGGCCCTTGGTTTTCCACGTGAATGACCGGGAGAGTCAAACTATCCTTGTAAGAACCTTCGTCAACCATGCGAAGTCGTAACCGGCAGCAGAGCTCAAAGTTCCAGTCCCAGGAACTTTTGTCCGACGACCTCCGTATCATCGGAACCGACTGCGGTGGGGTGTACCTATGGAAAGCTTTGTCAAGGACTTGCGGTTGGCCATCCGAATGCTGGTCAAGAGGCCGGGGTTCACGGCCGTCGCGGTGCTTACGTTGGCACTCGGCATCGCCGTGAACGCTACGATTTTCAGTCTCGTGAGCGCTTTCCTGCTGCGGCGCCCACCGGTCCACGATGCGACGCGCGTTGTGGCCGTTTCCTCGGTCAACCCGAATCCCGTCTTCCTGCCCGACGCCTCCCCCGTCTCCGCGCCAAATTACCTGGCCTGGAGCAAAGGGAACCACGTATTCTCACAGATGGCCGCTGTCGATCCCTTCCGCACGGTCAGTTTGACGGAACAAGGTCAAGCGGAAGCGCTCCTCTCCGGCGCCGTCACGCCCAACTACTTCAGCGTCCTCGGCGTCGCGCCGCAACTCGGACGCACGTTCTCCGAAGGAGAAGACCAACCCGGGCGCGACCACGCCGTCATTCTTAGTCACGACCTGTGGGAACGGCGTTTCGGCTCGGACCTCGCGATCGTGCATCGCACCATCCGCGTGAACCGGGAAAACTACACCGTTGTCGGAGTGATGCCGGCAAACTTCCGCATGCTCGGCTTCACGGAAAAGCTCTGGACTCCCCTGGTGCTGAGCGCCGCAGATCAGACTGAAGCCGCGCGCAAGGACCACTCCTTGTATCTGTTCGCGCGCCTCAAACCCGGCGTAACCCTCGAGCAGGCTCGCGCCGAACTCGCGACTCTGGCCCGCCGCACCGAGAAGGACTTCCCCGAAACCGAAAAAGGCTGGGGCACTATGGTGCGCACGTTGCCGGATTTCCTGGTCTACAATTTCAGCATCCGCAACGGCTTGGCAGTGATGATGACCGCCGTCTGCTTTGTCCTCTTAATTGCCTGCAGCAACGTGGCCGGGCTGCTCTTGGCGCGCGCAGCGGGTCGCCGGAAAGAGCTGGCCATTCGCATCTCGCTCGGCGCCAGCCGCCGTTCGATTATGCAGCAGTTGCTGACGGAAGGTCTGCTGCTTGCTTTGTTGGGCGGGGGCGCGGGACTCTTACTCAGTTATTGGGGCATTCAATTTGTGCGCACCAACATGAACTTCAACGACGCCATCAGCGCCGTGCCGTTGAGCCTGGACTCGAATGTGTTGCTGTTCACAGTGGCTGTTTCGCTCGTTTCCGCCGTGTTATGCGGCTTGGCGCCGGCGCTCAAAGCCTCGCGAACGGACCTCACTGCAAGTCTGAAGGACGAGAGTCGAGCGGCTTCCGCCGGCCGGTCGCATCACCGTTTGCGCACCGTCCTCGTCACGGCGGAGATCGCTCTCGCATTGCTTCTGCTGGTAGGGACCGGACTGCTCGTCCGCGGAATCTATCTCCTTAGCCATCAGAATCTGGGCTTCCCACCCGATCACCTCCTGACTGCGGCTGTGACCCTCGACAAAACTCGATACCAAGACTCGTCCCAGCAAGCCCGCTTCGTTGAGGATATGCTTCCACGTCTCCAGCAGATTCCTGGCGTCCGAGCCGCGGCCATTTCTTCGGACTTGCCTGCAAACGGGCCGGGCAGCGTCACCTTCCTGGTAAAAGGAGAGCCCGAGCCCGAAAACCACCGGCCCACCACGCTCGATGTGGTCGTGACCGCCGATTATTTTCGCACGGCAGGCATTCCGCTGCTGCGCGGCCGGACCTTTGCCGAAACGGATAACGCGGGGGCGCCGCGGGTCGTTGTGGTGAGCCAGGAGTTCGTCCGTCGCTTTTTGAAGGATCAGGAGCCGCTCGGGAAACAGATCCGCTTGGATGTGGTCGGCGCAACGCCGGAGTGGAGCGAAATCGTCGGCGTGGTAGCAAATGTGAAAACGTTTTTCGAAGGGGTTCGCGAGGACCCGGCAGTCTACGAGGCATTCTTGCAGCGGCCAGTGAACTCATTTTCGCTCATGCTGCGGACCAATTCCGATCCGGGCGCTTTTACCTCCGCAATGCGCAATGCAATGGCGCAGGGGGATGCCGATCTTCCTCTCGATCGGGTGATGAGCATGGCCGCTCTCATCGAGCGCGAGGAGCATGGAGACTCATTCTTCGCGCGAGTGCTCGGCAGCTTCGCGATGCTCGCGTTGCTCCTTTCGGCGATCGGGATTTACGGGCTTATTGCTTATTCTGTGGGCCAGCGGACGCACGAAATCGGCATCCGCATGGCGCTGGGGGCGGGAAGCGCGGACGTACTGCGGATGGTTTTGCGGGAAGGCATGAAAATGGCGGCAATCGGTGGGGCCATTGGATTATCCATGGCGCTGCCGTTGCCCAAAGTTTTTGAAGCCATGTTTTATGACCTTCGCCTTGGCGAGCCGAAACTCTACTTCATCGTCCCGGCGGCGATTTTCATCGTGGCCTTGTTAGCGACTTACATTCCCGCGCGCCGTGCTACGCGTGTTGACCCCATGGCAGCTCTACATCAGGATTGACAAGTTCCCCGCCCTAGAAAGAGCGAGGATTCCCACGAGCCAGTGCCACGCCTTCGGCGTGGTTGTGAGAAACTCCTTCCGACACGTCGGTGGCCCTTCAGCCCGTCCATCGTCTAAGTCTTAGGACAGTTAGAATCCGGTGCACGACCTAATTCGGGGCGACTTTGGCCTGATCCTGGCGACGCGCCGGGCGGGTAAAGTAAGAGACGGCTAGGAGCACCAATAACACCAGCGGAGAGAATGCTCTTGGCCCATCTCCAGCAAGATAGTGGGCAAAAAACGCAGAGATCCAAGCGAATGTGAATCCGGCATAGGCCCACTCTTTGAGCTTGGCCAC
>Ga0182035_10001162_pt1 | contig 13246 bp, 10 predicted proteins | sample flu12Cox44000170_FD_125969 | JGI IMG/M metagenome (GOLD analysis project Ga0182035, IMG submission 125969) | Lab enrichment of tropical soil microbial communities from Luquillo Experimental Forest, Puerto Rico - flux4day.12C.oxic.44.000.170 | ecosystem: Environmental > Terrestrial > Soil >...
ACCACGGGTAACGTACTTGAAATGCCCTATGTGCTGAATCATCACACCTATTGGCCTCTGCCTTTCTTCTTGTGGGAAAAAGGCAACTCACATCTTGTAATCGTGGACCCGGTGTTTGATCAGTTCATGAAAACCACGGCGCAGAATTACAAACTTGCTGAGACTAATTCAGTTTCGGGACTTGCGGGAATTGAAATCGGTCGACTTTCTCAGAACTGGATGTTCTATGTTGGCCCAGTCCTGACATTACCGGTACTCATCGGCCTGCTTTCAAGCGTCTTCTTCAAACCGCGACTGCGGACCGCAATATGGTTGGCTGTGTTTACGGCCGCCGCCTGTGCACTGTGTCTTTACAACCTGTTGCACTATGCGGCGCCGGCGACAGTAGTCGTATATCTTCTCGCCGCCGAGGGCTTACGGTACCTATGGGAGCAGAGAGAACGCGGCCATCAAGCTTTTGTCATCGCAGTCTGCGCGACCGTGGTGGTGGCATCTCTGGCCAAGCAGACCGGGAGTTCTGCAATAAACACCGTGTTCGCCTTTCCCAATGTCCGGACGCTGATAGCTCAGCAATTAGTGAATAAACCAGGAGACCACCTGGTTCTGGTGTCCTACGACATGCAAAGCCATTATCCGGGAAACGAGCTCGTCCACAACGGCGCAAGCTTCGCATCCGAACGGATTCTGTGGGGACGCTCCAAAGGAAAAGAGAATGATGTCGATTTGTGCAAATCTTATCCCGGCCGCACCTTCTGGAGCGCAACAACGGACGACACGAACGTCATCTTGAGTACTCTCGATCTATGCAAATGAATCGTTCCCAGGACGCTTGCGGGGAGCCGCCAGCCAGCTGGGTGGCAGAGGCTGGAATTAGCCCGTGCTCAGACAACGCTCTGATCGCGTCTCTTTTGATTGGGGTCAACCTGCTGGTATTTGCCCTCGTTCAGAGCGGTAATTTGCGATTCGAGAAGGGAGACTTCAAGATGTTCTATACGGCAGCGATTGCGCTTCGCTCCGGCCAGAACATCTACAATCCTGACGGTTACGCTGCCATTCAGCGCAACATTGTTCCGTCGTTGCCACTTGTTGACGTTAAGCCATATACCCACCCGCCTTATGAGCTGCTGGTCGTCCTACCTTTCTCATTTCTGCGCTACGAGGCCGCGTGCTGGTGCTGGACGTTACTTGCGCTACTTTTGGGTGTTGCCTGTGGACGGCTTTTAGGAAGCTACTGCGCAGTTCTAGGGATGTTCCCGTTCCTCATTGTCCTTTGGGAGCAGCAGGATTCCACATTTGCATTACTCATACTGATTGCCTGCTGGTTTGCTGTTAGAAACGGACGCGACGTATTGGCGGGTCTCATTCTCGGCCTTGCTCTTTTCAAGTTTCAGATCATCGTGCCGCTGGCGCTGGCGCTTGCCTTTTGGCGTCCAAGATTGCTGAAAGGCTTCGCCATCTCGGGAAGTACTGTCTTTGCCCTTTGCCTGGCATTGGTTCGACCGACAGGCATGATAGCTTACTGGCATTACCTTGTGGGTATGACAGGCGCTTCGTATACATCCATTAGCGCTTATCACATGGATCCGCGGCACAATGTCGCACTCCGTGGAATCATTTATGCGTTGGTCGGTCCCCATGCTTACGTAGTTTCAGTAATTACAGGAATCATCGGGCTGTTAATTCTTAGAGTTGTCTGGCGGTTGATGAAGAACCCCGAACCGTCGTGGGAAGTCAAGTTCGCAGCTGCCGTGATTGCCGCCCTGTTGCTCAGTTTCCATCTTTTGGCTCACGATCTCATACTGCTAGCGCTTCCGTTTGTCCTCTTAGCGGGCTCAGTGGCTCGTTGGCCGCTGGCTGCTCTCTATGCTGTACCGATATTGTTCGTTCCACACGCGTCTGCATGGCTTGCGGTTGTTCCAATATCAAGTTTGGCAGTCATGATGGTGGTTTACTCGGACAGACCACCGATCCTCATGCGTCATAGTTTGGCCAAGACGAAATGCCATCCAACAGCAATTGCCCGAGGAGCTGCATGTGATTAACGGACACCGAGTTATCGTTGTGTTGCCGGCTTATAACGCGGCTAAGACGTTGCAGGCCACCGTCGCCGAACTTCCGGACACGGCTGACCAAACGATTCTGGTCGATGACGAAAGCTCCGACGAAACTGTATCCCTTGCACGCAGTGTGTACGTCCACGACAGCAACTACGGCTATGGACGAAACCAGCAGACGTGCTATCGAGAGGCACTCGCCTGCGGGGTGGACACTGTGGTAATGGTGCATCCCGACTACCAGTACACGCCATTGTTGGTACCTTCCATGGCAGCAATGATCGCGTGTCGCGTTTACGATGTAGTGCTTGGTTCGCGAATTGTCGGTGGCGGCGCTCTCAAAGGGGGCATGCCACTGTATAAATATGTCGCTAACCGCGTACTAACCTTGGTCGAGAATTTGCTTCTGGGGGCGAAATTCTCGGAGTACCACACCGGCTATCGAGCGTTCCGCCGATCTGTTTTGACCACCTTACCTCTACTAGAAAACTTCGATGGTTTCGTATTTGACAACCAGATGCTGGCGCAGTGCGTTCACTTTGGTTTTCGCATTGGAGAAGTATCATGCCCGACGAAATACTTCGAGGAAGCGTCGTCGATTAGCTTTCGGCGGAGCATACGATATGGTATTGGTGTGCTCGTAACCAGCCTGCAATACAGGATGGAACGGTTAGGATTAGGTCGTTTTCGTATGTTCAGCAAACAGGGTAGAAAGCTGGATCTAAAATACTATGGATCGACTTTACCACTAGACTCTGTGCCGTCCGAAATTCCACATCACGACAGGGGCCTTCCCCTGTCGGTGTGGCATAAGTGTCGCGCAAAAGAAAGGAAGATAACAAATGCCTAAGATCGTCAAGGAAGAGACCAAGATAGTGCGAGAACACCCGACCCGGCGTGGGTCCGACCATCCGCATTCTTTCAAGCCAACTGTCGGCTTTCGTACCTGTCGGATATGTGGCCTTGCTAGAAGCCACAAAATCCATGTACCGAGGGATTATGCTATCCAGTAGAGGGGGAAGCTCGCTCTGGGTACCACCTGGTTGGGTGAGGAAGTGTGTGCGAGCTTGGTTTGCTCGAACGAGAGAAGATAAACGGGTGCACCGTTTAGGCAGTTATGAAGGTTAGTCCGCCTGGAGCGTGAAGTTGACATTAATCTGAGTGTCAGCTTCGATGGGTTCCCCGTCCTGATAATAGGGGTTGAAGTGCCACTGTTTCGCAGCGTTTACGGCTGCCTGGATCAGCATGGGATGGCCGCTTACCACGCGCACAGTTTGCACATTTCCATCCTTCCCAATTACAGCCTGCAAGACCACTGTGCCTTCAATGTGCGCTTGCCGGGCCGAAGCCGGGTACAGCGGCGCGACTGGGCGGATCACCAGGCCTTGTGCGCCGCCTGCTGAAATTCTCGGTTTCTGAGCGGCAAGCGTCGACTGCGCGGCCGAATTGTCCTTTAGAACGCTGGTCGTGTTGATTGGAGGCGTATTCTGCAAGCTGGAAGGAACGGGACCGGGCGTTTGCGTTGCACCTCCAGGGGAAGCGGTCGCCTTGTAAACACCGGCAACATCATTCGAAGCCCTGATTGCCGGTTGGCTCATCGCTCCACCGCCTTGCGTTCCGGCCTGGCTTGCGGACAGTGTGGTCGGAACCGTTCTGACGACGCCTCGGTCCTGCGGCCTGAACTCGCTTCTGGTCAGCAGCGGCTGACCAGCGGCGTGCGTTCCAGAATCGCTTGACATTTCAGATTGATCGAGGCCTTGGTTCGCCGAACTGTGGGTGAGGTCGTTCTCAGCAACTTTAGCCGGAAGGGTAGGATTCCGGTGTGAGCTCCACTCTAGTGCTCCGTATGCCGTAAGAACCGCAAACGCAGCAATCGCAATCACCATCCACCATTTCTTTCCTCTAGCGTCTCCAACTCCAGTCGTGATTTCGAAGCTGATCGCCGGTGTGGTGCCCGTTTCGGGTGAAGCGGGGCGTTGGGCTTCGTCCTTGGCTCGTGGAGCAAGGTCATGGCTTGGCGTAAGCGTTTTCGACTCAATCATCGATTGAGCTAACCTATCGGGCACGTCTGGAACTCGCGACTCTCCACCCTGTTCTGGCGACGTCGCTGCTTTCAATGTGACTGTTATAGGACTCGACGATAACCCAGGGTCGTCAGAGTTACCTGTCTTTGCGCGACGTTGTTTCTGGGACGATACCTTATCGACTGACTTCTCTCGCTGTGGTGGTGCTTCGGCAAGCGGCGACTTCCCTGCGACCCACATATCCAACTCTAGATTGGCTACAAAATCATCGAGGTGGGCAAAACTGTCTCGAAGAGTCGCAAGCGCTTCGGCATCTTCGGGCTCTCTCAAACCACATGCCCACTTGATCCATTGGTCGGCCTCCGGACCCGGCAGAGTTGGTGATCCTGCCTCGGACTCGGCCCGGGACCGTAACTCGGAAATCGCTTCCTCACGAAGCCGGTTCAGTTGATTTACACGGAGTGCCCGATGGTGGAGAATATTGCCGCTTTCCAACTCCCTCGCCAGGGCCAAAAGACGGTGCCGCAGCTGCTCTCGAACGTCCTGAGCCGGGTTCCCAAGTTCCGCTCCGTTCGACAAAGGCGCCCCAGCCCCGGTTTTGGCCACCCACATGCCAGGCTCGAGGTTGGCGACGAAATCGTCGAGGATTGCAAATCCGGTGCGAAGAGCCTGAAGAGATGCCGCATCTTCAGGCTCTTTCAAGCCGCACGCCCATTCGATCCAATGATCGGCTTCAGGGCCAGGTAGAACTGATGGCTGTTTCCCCAACTCGGCCTGCGATCGTAGCTCGATGATCGCCTGCTGGCGGAGTTGATTCAGTTCCTCTACGCGGACTGCTCGACGGTGCACAATCGAGCCACACTCCAACTCCATCGCGAGACCCAGAAGACGGGAGCGAGCAGCCGAAATGTTCGGGATTTCCGCAAGCAGTGCGTCCAGCTCCTCCCGGCTCTGCCATGCAGCCTCAGGTAAGACCGACGCCACAAGAGAGCGCAGGTTTCGATTGGATTCTGCAGCTACACTGAGCTGCTTGATGATTCCCTCGACGTCGACAGATTTGACTGCCTTGAGTGCTTCCAGGCTTGCGAATGGAAGAGACAAAGAGTCGTCCAGCGAAGCAAGGGCGTCGGGAGGAAGCAATGAACTCATGTCAATGTCCCTAGACCGGGGTGGTCACCTTGACTACCCACATATGAGGTTCGAGGTTGGCAACAAAGGTGTCGAGGTGGACAAATCCGTTCCGAAGGGTCTGGAGAGCTTCGGCATCTTCGGGCTCTTTCAAGGCACACGCCCATTCGATCCAACGGTCTGCTTCGGGGCCGGGCAGAGTTGGCGGGAGTCCAGCCGCCTTGGCCTGGGCTTGTAATTCGTTGATCGCCTGCTCACGGAGTTGATCCATTTGCGTGACCCGCACGGCCCGGCGGTGCACGATCATGCCGCGCTGCAACTCGGTCGCAAGGGTTAAAAGACGGGAACGAGCCCCCATGATCCTATCGATCTGCCCAAGGAGCGCGTCAAGGTCCTCTCGATTCTGCCATGTGGCTTCAGGCAATACGGACGTCACAAGTGAACGCAGGCTTCCTACAGCTTCTGCGGCCATCGCAAGCTGGTTGCTTACTTCTTTCACATCAACTGACTGGGCCGCCTTCAGTTTTCCCAAGCTATCAGATAGCAGCGCTAAAGAATTATCTAAAGACGTACAGATTGGTTGGCACATTGTACTCATGTCTATCTCCTAAACTACGGCTTTCGTTCCGGCAAACCACATGTCGGGCTCCAGGTTGACTATAAAATCGTCAAGGGCTGCAAATCCGCTCCGAAGAGCGCGAAGAGCTTCTGCATCGTCAGGCTCCTTCAAGGCGCATGCCCACTGGATCCATTGGTCGGCCTCAGGTCCCGGCAGAATTGGCGGTTCTTCACCGGGCTCAGCCTGAATTCGTAACTCTAGGACCGCCTGTTCACGGAGTTGTTCCATCTGTTCGACCCGTGATGCCCGGCGGTGAACCATGCTGCCGACCTCCAACTCCATCGCGAGAGCCAGAAGGCGGGAGCGGGCCTCCGAAATCTTCTGGATCCGCCCTACCAGCGCATCAAATTCCTCTCGGCTATGCCATGAAGCGTTGGGCTTTACCGACAGTACCAACGAGCGCAGGTTTCGAGCCGCTTCTGCAGCCGCTTTTAACTGTTCAATGACTTCAGCAATATCGACGGATTGCGCAGCCTTGAGTTTTCCCAGTCCTTCGGCGAACAGTGCCAGAGAATTGTCCAGAGATTCATGGCTGTGAGGCCACAATGGATACACGGCAAGCTCCTAAGTCGGAGATTCTTCTTTCCTCGCTCTCAACTCTTCCCGCGACCCCAAAGCATCGTGGGAGAGAATCGTGACACCTCTCCGGCTCTGCTCTGAGCGCTATCCGGGACACACTCCTGTCCTGCCATTCAATGAGCTGCGATCAGTGTTCGACAACCTATGAATGCAACCAACATGCCAAACATGACTCAAGCAATTCCGCTATTTATCCAAACTTTAGATGCAACTGTTTGCACCAAATGCGACCACGACCTTGAAATATGTGATTAGCATCAAATTCCGATATTGGTGACTCGGAAAGAAAACTCCATGGCTGAGCTCTCTGTACACCAACGGCATGAACTGATTCACCAGCCGGCGTGGAGATCGTGCGGATGAACTGCATTGCTCTCTAGCCTGAGAGATGTTTTGACATAAGAAGACAGGACCTGTCCAATTGTCGAGGCATTGCAGAGTTATGCCGACGCGAAGCCAAAGATGACTGCTAAGCCGAGCAATATCGTTGGTGGGCTCAAGTTGTCGCTATTCGCTCGCTCAGATCCCTGCACACAATTTTCAATTGCCTGGTTGCCCTTTGGTGCGGAAAGCGCCGCTGCCGCAACACCTACTCTCCCATTCCCGACTGCACCCGATAGCAGAGGCGGCCTCACCAAAGGTGCAGCGATCATAGCCCAGGAGAACACATCCACGAACAAAACTTTCTAATTCACGAATATTGCCTGGCCATCGGTAGCTCAATGCCCGGGACCGCAGGTCTGCCGGAAACGGCCTGTTCGTCACGTTGAGCTTAGCGGTATAACGCAGTCGAAAGTACTCTATTAGGTCAGGTATATCCTCGACCCGGTTCCGCAAAGGTGGAACGTCGATCGTTACTACTGCCAGACGGTAGAACAACTGACGTCGAAATCGACCCAATTTCACTTCCTCACGCAAGCTCCGAATATTGGCACTGATGATCCGTACACCTTTGCCCTCCGAGCATTGGTGCGACATCTTGGCCAGATCACGTTCGGCAAGTGCATTCGTGACCTGGTATTGGAGCCGGGGGTTGAGATCGCTCACCTGATCAAAAAAGAGGGTGCCTGAGTGAGGAGATCTGTTTTCTGTGGCCTCGCAACAGGAACAGTGGGTGCGGCTTAGCTTTGGAAGGGCGAACAAATCCAGGCAATCTAGCGAGCTGGACAGTGCGGAACAGTTAACCCGCATGTAAGGCCCTTCCAGCCCGGGCGAATATTTGTGGATGAACCGTGAGAGTAGGCTTTTGCCAACCCCAACCTCGCCCTGCAACAATACGGAAACCGAGGTTGAGCAGACTCGCACCAGCTTATGCTTGAGATCCTGCATCGCGAGTGATTTGCCGAAAAGCACCCATTCCGGCGGGACATCGCTAAGAAGCCGGTTGCTACACACCTGGTTTACCTCGATCATGTCTCCACTTCCACTTAGCAACTCAGCGGCCAATGCCGTCGCGACTTGGCGTAGCGGCCTACAGACATATGCCTTTTGTTTCCATACATTTATCTCAACGACGACTTTTCAGGCGAGTTCTCCGTGTGCAAGCTGTTTCACTTTGTCGTCCTGCCGACGCAATTTCGTCTGACCGATAGGGGGTCCCGAGAATCGATCCCCCGCCCAACAGCGACTCCCTTCAGACAGTCAAAATTCTGAATTTGATCTATCGATTTTGGAATAACACAGGTCGCTCCTCCAAGTATGGTGATCCCTGCAGTTTATGGTCATCCCTGCAGTGTGCCGGCAAGACCGAAGGCCCTTCCGCCAAAAGAACAAGCCACCCCTGGGGCGGAAGCAGCTCAGGTACCCGCGGCCCAATTTGTGGAGACTGGTGCTTTGCCATGAATGAACACAGCTACCGCACAAATCTCTCCGGCTCTACGCAAGCTCAACTCAAAGCACACGCCGAAGGCCCTATTAAGCGAACAAGTAGGGCACCGGTACCACTGACCTACAGCCACAACATGATTGGAAAACGCATGGCCCGGCTTTCTGTCGCGATCATCGATGACGATGCTAGCGTTTTGAATACCGCACGAACAATTCTGTCCGAGGAACAATACGAAGTAGCTACATACGACTCGGGGAGGCACGCACTCCAATGTCTGCAAAATGGTTCGCGTCCCAAGATCGTCCTGGTCGCCAGTGAACTTCCTGACATTGACAGCGTCGATCTCATCCGGCAAATCCGCCAAATCAACGTTCACAGCTGCGTTGTGGTGATGTCAAACCTAGACAAACTTGGAGAGTTAGTGGCCGCCATTCGCCAGGGTGCACGAACAGTACTGCGGAAGCCATTTCTTCCCGACGAAATACTCAAGGTCATCTCGCAGCTGACGACGGAAAACGATGCACACCCAACGGTTGACGGTGTTGAGGTACAGGTTGGCGACCACCTATCGATGGTTTACGCTAGCTCGGTGATGCAGGAGATTCAACAGCAGGCCGCCCTCGTGGCGCGAGTTAATCTTCCAGTCCTGATTTTGGGCGAGAGTGGCACTGGCAAGGAAGTTATGGCCCGCTACATCCACAGCCAGTCGAACCGAGCGAAGAACACCTTTCTCAAAGTAAACTGCGCCGCGGTCCCCTCCGAGTTGCTGGAGAGTGAGCTATTCGGCTACGAGTCCGGAGCATTTACCGGCGCCGGCCGATCCAAACCAGGTAAGTTTAGGCTCTGCCACGAGGGCACGATGTTCCTGGATGAGATCGGTGAAATGCATCCCAGCCTGCAGGCCAAATTGCTGCAGGTTCTACAGGATGGGACCTTCTGTCCCTTGGGAAGCCGTGTTACCGAGAGGGTAAACGTCCGCATTATTGCAGCGACCAACATTAATATGAAGATGGCCATCGCCAACCGGACGTTCCGTGAAGATCTCTATTACCGGCTGAACGGCTTTTGCGTTCAACTCCCGCCCTTGCGCGAGCGCCGTGAAGATATACCTTCCCTGTTGCACTACTTTTTGCGGAGATATTCGCATGAGTTGGGTCTGCTTGACGTGCAGCCATCGCTCTCCGCCCGCCTGGCAAAGACCTGTCTGCGTTATGACTGGCCGGGTAACCTCCGGGAGCTGGAAAGCTTCGTCAAACGCTACCTCGTATTGGGCGACGAGCAGCAGATGATCGATGAGCTGACACGGGAGATGGACGACCGCCGGCAAAACACTGAAATCACCGCTGAGGCAATACACCAAGCCTTGCGACTCTCCGCTGGCAATCGCACGATGGCGGCGAAGGCACTCGGGATCTCCTACAAAGTCTTGCTTCACAGATTACGTCTATACGGTATCGAACCGGCGCCTCAGAATGCGTGGCTGGTTTGACAGCAAGCTCAGACAATGAAATAGGGATCTCCGTGAATTTGGAGCTATAAATTACACTCAACAGTGCTCGTTCTGAGCATAGTTGAGATTTTCCAGGGAAGCTACTGATGACGGTGATCTGTGATGAATTGCTGCGATAGTACTTACTCTAGTCGTAAGGGTTGGTTCCAAACCATACGATATTAGAATCTACTCCCGCCCATGGGCTAAGAATGAGCACGAGGATCGTTGTATATGATCGAACCACTCAGCGATCGAGGCCTCTCGTCGAAAACATAACGCCAGAATATGATTCACAGAGTGCACCTTGGGCAGGCATAAAGCTTGAGCACTACAAGTCTTGTCCTACTGAACGTCCGGAAGTAACAACCGACTCCTATCTTGCTTGTCTCTGTTTGTCTGGAACCGGCCGGGCCGACTACGCCCCCTGCAAAGCGAACGAATTTCTCGCCTTGTATGAGCCTGGCAGCGTCTCTTTTACCGGTCCCGGCATGGTGCCTCCGTATCGCTTTACAGGAGACATCGAGTTCCTTGTAATGGAGGTTGCGCCCAAGTTTATCGTTTGGGCAGCGGATGAACTAGTTGCGAGGAAGCCCATCGAGATCGCACAGTGCTTTGCCGTCAAGGACGAGCGACTTCGGCACATTCTATTGACAATGCACCATGAGCTTCTCAATGGCTTTCAGTCAGGGAGGCTTTTTGGCGAGTGTATAGGACTGTCATTTGCCACCGCTTTGTTGACCAGGCATTCCGTTGTCCCGCTCCGCTCCAGGCAATATAAAGGCGGCCTACCTCAATACAAATTGAGGCAACTGTCAGAGTATATAGACGTGAATCTTGCATCTAGCTTGTCACTTTCCGAGATGGCAGATCAGCTAGACATGGGGCCCTGTCATTTTGCTCGTGCTTTTAAGGAGTCCGTAGGAGTATCTCCTCATCAATATGTGTTGCGCCGCCGTATCGAGCGGGCACTTCAACTCCTTAAAGGAACTCAACCCAGTCTGGCAGAGATGTCGCGCGAACTAGGCTTCTCAAGCCAAGGACACTTCACAACTGTGTTTCGCCGGCTCGTGGGCGTTTCACCCAGCAATTATCGCGAGCAGGTTCGCTCGCTCAAGAGCATCCATCTTGATTGACTTGAGCGGCATAAGTTGAGACTCGGCCGTATCGATAGGTGACAATGCCGAGTATAGAACTCCTTAATATTCGTCGACGAAAATGGCATTGTGCAGCCGATTTTTCTGGCTTATACATGCATTCCACCCTTATTACAGTGATGACCAGATCGGACACATCGGCTCGCGGCCTGGGTCGTCGGAAGAGTCATCGCCGACCATCTCCCGATAAGTGACAACTGCAACATTCCTTGAGACCCATCGCCGGCTTCGTGCTCATTGGCGCCAACAAAACTGTGTATCCTCGCCTGCCGTATTAACGCAATCAGAGCGCACCTCAGCTGAATTGATTAAGGCGCTCTAATTCGTGCCGCGACTAGCCGCAAAGTCTTCATCGTCGCAGTCCATGAAGTAGAGGTGGTTGGATCTCAGCTGTTCATGGCGCCCTCACTGCTGCGACGGTGCCGCTGCAGCGGGGTGCGTTTCGTGTCACCAGGGTGGGGCATTCAATAACTCGAACGTGGAGTGTGATTTTGCACGTTGGTTGCGCATCCCGGTCCGAGCTGTGGAAATCAGGGTTGCCTGGTGCAAATCTCCTTCACATTCTCGAAACTTGGATCAAAAGCGTCTAGAAAGCCGATATTCAGTGATATATATTTGGGGCTTTGGAGACCTGATTATATTGCGCCCAAGAGAATTGAATCAGGTGTTAGGGAGTCGCTCGCCCTCACTGGCCGGAGGGTACCAAGATGGCCGCTAATCGAATCCTCTACGTCAGCTACAATCCTGAGACGTTGGTTCGAGACGAGCAGTTACTCATACGCGCCGGGTACGAGGTCGATTCGGTCTTCGGCACCGATGGTCTCATGGCCTGTGGATCGGTCGGCGATTATGCGTCCGTCCTCATTGACCATGCCTGTCCCCTCGATGACCGCACCAAGGTCATCTCCTGGCTAAAAACCACATCCCCGGAGGTGAACATTCTACCTGCTGACTGGGTTCAAGAGTACGCGGTTGGCGATAGTCCTGCTCCAGCATCTGCGGCCTACGCCCCCTCGGAACAAGCTGTCATCCAGACCTCTACAGAATCGTCGCAAGCTAGTGACAGCCGACTATCTCCTCGCGTAGAGGTTCACCAACATTCACAGGCCGGCTCGCAAAAGGAAGTAGCCTTGGAGTTTCGCCTGCTGTATCGGGGCAAACTACCGGCCGGGAGCTCGTCCGACCGCAGGCGCAAGCAGCAGATACACATGATTCGCAAACAGTTCCATCAGCAACTGCAACTGCTCTGGCAGCAACACCGCGCGCTCTCCGGCTTTCTTGCTCATCCAGCCCAATCCTCGGAGCAAGAATCGTTCAGGCCCATGTTTGAGATGAAAGCCGATAACTTTGCCCGCTGCGGCTATAGGTTTCTTCCGCTCGTCTCCCGCGAGACAGGACTAGGCTGCGGTCTGGAGATTTTGCTTTTGCGACGCGATGACCCGGCAGGTCTGATTAGAACCGCCGGAGGCATGGAGAACAGGCTCAACCTCTTACTGGCCGCTTTGCGAATGCCGTCCACCTGCGACGAAGTAGGGGACGTGCCCGATGTGCACGAAGATCCCTTCTATGTATTGATGGAAGATGATTCTCTCGTCGATGAAGTAACAATTAGCACTGATCGTCTGCTCACCCCATTGACCTCGCAAGATGCGCTACAGGATGTCCTGCTCCTCATTCATGTAAAGACGACGGTGCTAGATCTAGGAGTGTGATGTCCCGCTTCTCGACAGCTCACCGTTTCAAACATCATACACATTAAAAGAGCCTTATCGACACGGTTTCTTCAACAGATGGGTGTAGACCTACGATGGGTCGACGCTTATTTGCACGCTACCAGTACCTGGCACCATAACAACGTCATAACCCTTGCGTGGTAGTAGTCGCTCCTGCGGCACTAGCAGCTGAGGATCACGATCGTTTCGTTCTCGGTCTGTTCCGGGTGATTCGAGTCCAACGCGGATCACCGCACCAATAGATTCCAGCCAGAAGGAATCTGCTTAAGGTGTTTTCGGCACCCTGAGCGCGCCGCTAGTCTAGTGCGTTGTTTTTGCAAGTCTTCAAAAGAACGCAAAATATCAGGGGTCGTCTCGTAGTTATTGTTCCATTGTTCGAGGGAGAGCAGGGACAATGGGCGATGAACTCTATCAGGGCGCTCACAGTTCATCCCAAGTTGTCGTGATCTGGTAGTTGGGGAGCTCTCTCTTCGAAGTTGATCATCCCACGTGGACAAGGGGTGACCAAAAGGGGAGTCTTTTCCAATGCAAGATGAGCCTGAAGGAGGAGTCGGTTTCTAACACAAGATGAGCCTGAAGCAGGTGGCATGCTGAGGATTGACCACCAGCGTGCACGAAGCCGAGAAGCTGAGCCT
>Ga0182035_10001166_pt1 | contig 13236 bp, 9 predicted proteins | sample flu12Cox44000170_FD_125969 | JGI IMG/M metagenome (GOLD analysis project Ga0182035, IMG submission 125969) | Lab enrichment of tropical soil microbial communities from Luquillo Experimental Forest, Puerto Rico - flux4day.12C.oxic.44.000.170 | ecosystem: Environmental > Terrestrial > Soil >...
ACCGAATAACAGGCTGTAGTCGAGATAACCCGACGCTCGGAGCCCCGAGCGCCGCCGGCGTCATGTCCGGAGCGCGATGACGGGATCCACACGCATCGCGCGGCGTGCAGGCATGTAGCACGCGACCAGCGACAGCGCGGCCAGCAGCGCGGCCACGCCCACGAACGTCAACGGATCGCGCGCGCTGATCCCGAACAGCATGCTGCGCATGAGCTGCGAGAGGCCAAGCGATGTCGCCATGCCGATCGCAATCCCCGCGATGATCAGGCGGCCGCCCAAAGCGAGGACGAGCCGGATCACGTCGAGCCGCGTGGCCCCGAGCGCGATTCGGATCCCCAGCTCGCGCGTCCGCTGTGCGACCGCGAACGCGGTCACGCCGTACAGACCGGTTACTGCCACGACCAGCGCGAGGGCGCCGAACAGGCCGACCAGGAGCAGGGTGAACTCCTCACGCGCCGTCGCGGCCGAGCGAATGCGATCCAGCGTCTGCACACGTGCGATCGGCAGTGTGGGATCGGTGGCAGAGACGGCCGCGCGGACGGTCGGCGCGACGGTCGCCGGATCGGCGCTCGCCCGTACGACCCAATCGCGAATGATGTCGCCCGTCCCCGCGTCCTGGGAGGCGGCCAAGTAGATCGCCGGACGAGGCTCGCGGACGAGATCCAGCTGTCGCACGTTCCCGACCACGCCGACGACAGTCAACCACGGGACCGATTGATCGTCGGCGGGCCCCAATTTGAGGCGTCGGCCGAGTGGATCGCGACCGGGCCAGAACGCGCGCGCGGTCGCCTGGCTGATGACGATGGCGGGGCGGGCGTCCGGCGTGTCGCTCCACGAAAGATCGCGACCCTGCAGGAGAGAAATGCCGAGCGTCGCGAAATAGCCAGGCGTGACGGAGCGGAAATCGACGAACTTCACCTCCCCTGGCGTGGGGGGCGGGTCGCCTTCGATGTTGACGCCGCTGCTGCGCCCCGAAACCGTGAGGGGCAGGAAGCTGATTCCGGCCGCGGACTGCACCCCGGGCGCCGCGGCCAGACGCTCTCCGAGCTGCCGGTAGAACGTCGTACGTTTCTGCGGCGTGTCGAACCGGCCGGGCGGCGGCACGACCCGGAACGTCAGCGCCCGATCGGCGTGAAACCCGAGCGGCACCTGCTCGAGACGCCAGAAGCTGCGCAGGAGCAACCCTGCGCCGACGAGAACGACGACGCCAAGCGCTGTCTCGGCCACGACGAGCACGTTGCGGGCGCGCGTACTCGACGGGCGGAACGAGCTGCGCGCGTCGCCTTTCAGCGAATCGTTGAGGTCTGCCCGTCCCGTCTGCCACGCCGGCGCGATGCCGCAGATCAGGCCCGCGGCAAGGGCGATCCCGAAGTTGAAGAGGCCCACGATCACGTTGATTGACAGGCCGGTTGCCTGCGGCAGGCTTCTCGGCGCCAGCAGTCGCAGGCCGATGACGCCCCAGGACGCGAATGCAAGCGCCAGCGCGCCGCCAAGGAGCGCGAGCAGGGTGCTTTCGGTGAGCAGCTGGCGCAGCAGTCGCCCTCGGCCCGCGCCAAGGGCTGCCCGGACGGCGAGCTCACGCTCCCTTGCCAGCGATCGCGCCAGGAGGAGGTTTCCCACGTTTGCGCAGACCATGAGCAGCACGAGGCCAACCAACCCCAGCAGCATCAGCAGGGGCGTCTGAACCTGTCCGACCGTCTGCTCGCGGAGCGACATGACGCGAGCCCCCACGCCCGTGTTGGATCTCGGGTACTCACGACTGAGCTTCGCGGCGATGCCGTCGAGCTCCGATTGCGCCTGAGCGAGCGTCACGCCCGGCTTTCGTCGCGCGACGACGCGCAGGAAATGGCTCCCGTGGTTTTCGAGCTGCGTCGGGGTCAGAGCGATGGGCACCCAGAGACGATCGTCGGCGTCCGGAAACGCGAATCCCTGCGGCATGACGCCGATGACCTGATAGGGCACATCGTCCAGATGAATCGTTCGACCCAGGATCGAAGGATCGGCGCCAAAATGTTCGGCCCAGAGGCCGTACCCGAGGACGGCCACGGCCGGACCGCCCGCTCGATCCTCGTCGTCGCTGAACGTCCGGCCGAACGCCGCATCGACGCCGAGGATGGCAAACAGGTTCGCCGACACGGCCTCGCCGTCGATTCGCGCCGGCTCGCTCACGCCGGTGAGATTCCATGCGCGAAAGGAGATCGCGGCCATCCCGGTGAACGCTGTGCTCTGTCGCCGCCAGTCGTTGAAGTTGCCGGGCGCCGGCGTGTTCTGACTGTTGGTGTACGCCGGGAGCGTGACGTTCTCCCACACCATGACCAGCTGCTCGGCGTGCGGGTACGGAAGCGGTCGCAGCAGGACCGCCTCGACGACGGAGAACATGGCGGTGTTCGCGCCGACGCCCAAGGCGAGCGTGAGCGCCGCGACGATGGTGAAGCCCGGGTGCTTGCGGAGCATCCGCAGGCCATAACGCGCGTCCCGCGCGAGCGCGTCGAGCGCCGCCCGGCTGGACATCTCGTAGACCTCCTCGACGATCTTCAACCGGCTGCCGAGGGCGCGACGAGCCGCATGCTGCGCCTCGCCGTCGCTCAGGCCTCGGTCGCGCTGCTCTTCCGCTTCGATTTCCAGATGGACCCTGAGCTCGCGATCGAGATCATCTTCCTGCATGAGCCCCTCACAGGCGTCTTCAGGCTTTCGCCCCGGAAAGCACCGCCGCGATGGCGCCCGTCAGCCGGTTCCACTTCGACTGTTCGGCCGCGAGCTGCTTCCGTCCGAGCGGCGTGAGCCGGTAATATTTGCACTCGCGTTTCTGCCGCGCGAGCGTCTCCCACCTGGCCGTCACCCATCGCTTGCGTTCGAGGCGATGCAGCGCCGGATACAGCGAGCCGTGTTCCAGCCGCAGGACGTCGTCGGTTGTCCGCTGGATGTGCCTGGCGATTTCGTGTCCGTGCGCCGGCCCGAAGATCAGCGTCTTCAGGATCAGCATGTCCAGGGTCCCTTGCAGCAGCTCGGTGCGTTCGGAGGTCTTCGCCATGAAGGAAGCCATTCTACCCATATTGAGGTAGCGCGTCTACCCTCACCGCGCCCCTGGGGGCCCAGGCGAGCCGGATCATTCAATCGCAAGAAGCGGATGGCGGGTCGCTCCGTGCTCCAGCACAATGGCAGGGGGCCGAGTTGTTATCATGGACCGAATGGTCGACGACCGGGTGGCGGATTCCGAATCGGCAGCCGGCTTCCGGATCGATTCGCTCGCGTGGGGCGACATCGAACAGTCACTGGACACGAAAGGGTTTGCCGTGCTGCCTCCCCTCGTTTCTGCGAGCCACTGCACGGAGTTGCGTGCGTTGTACGACGATGCCGCACGGTTCCGGAGCCGGGTTGAAATGGAGCGATTCAGGTTCGGCGTAGGTGAGTACAAATACTTCGCTGCGCCGCTGCCCGAGCTCGTTCGACGATTGCGTCACGAGCTGTATCCGCATCTCGCGCCGATCGCGAATCGGTGGATGGCGACGCTTCGAGAGAAGGTGCGGTATCCCGGAGCGCTCGACGAGTTTCTCGAGCGCTGCCATCGCGCCGGACAGCGGCGGCCGACGCCGTTGCTGTTGTCGTACACGGCCGGCGGCTACAACTGTCTTCACCAGGACATCTACGGCGAGATCGCCTTTCCGCTGCAGGTTGTCTTCGGCTTGAGCCGCCCTGGCGTCGACTACACCGGCGGCGAGCTGCTGCTCGTCGAGCAGCGGCCGCGAGCCCAGTCGCGCGGCCACGCCGTGGCCATCGAGCAAGGGGCTGCCGTCATCTTTGCGACGCGCGAGCGACCGGTCCCAGGCGTGCGCGGCGCTTACCGTGTTGTCATGCGACACGGCGTCAGCACCATCACCTCAGGCGCTCGCATGACCCTCGGCATCATCTTTCACGACGCCAAGTAGCATCGGCAGGGTTGAGCCCAATTAGGCCGGCTCGATTGACCCTTTTGACCCATTAGAGGGGTCTTGACTTTCGTTTTTTGTTCGCTATCAAATGGTCGGGTGAAACGACTCTCGCTTCTGCGGCCGGCCGCCCTGGCCGAGGCCCCCAGCGCCTCGCCCAAGCCGGATGCTGCGCCAGATCTCGCATGGAATCTTGACGCGCTGTCAAGCCGCCTGGTCGAGCTGTCAGGGTCCGAGAGCGCAGCCCGCTTGAGCGCAGCCTTCGGCCTCGTCCTCGAAGCACAACTTCGCGCTGACCGCGCAGCCTGGGTCACGCTGAAGTGCAGCTCGTTCTTTCCCCCCGATGTGGCCGACGGCGGCATCGATCTCGAGGCCTTGCCCGTCGTGCGAGTGCCCGATGCGCGCGCCGCGGGGCGTGCCGCTGATCATCTCGTCAGGTCCAACGCATTTGGGCTTGTCGTTCTCGATCTCTCGAGCGGGCCTTTTCCCGACGGCCACACGCGCCGGCGGCCGCGTGAAGACGACCACTGGCCCATGACGCTTCCGGTGCCGTTGCTGACGCGGCTCTTAGGGCTTGCGTGCGCGCACGATGTGGCCGTGCTGATCCTGACCAGGAAATCGTCTGACGCTCCCTCCCTGAACTCCCTGATTTCTCTCCGCGCCGAGGCGCAGTGGTCGGGAGACGACGGGCGATACGAGGTGCGCATCAGCGTGCTCAAAGACAAACGCGGCGGTCCGGGCTGGACCCATCTCGAGGCGTGCCGTGGACCGGCTGGCGTGCGTTAACATCGCGGCGCTTCCGCTTCAGCTCCTGCTCAGGACCGAGCCGGGATGGATTCGCGTTCCAGCCGTCGTGGTCGAGGACGATCGGCCGCAGGCCCTCGTGCTGTTCGTGAACGCGCATGCGCGCCGGCTCGGGGTGCGTCCCGGGCAGTGTTACGCCACGGCGCTCGCCCTGGCCAAAGATCTGCGCGCCGGCACGATTTCACAGCTACAGATCATCCGGTCGGTCCAGACCCTCGTGGACGGCCTGCGTCGATATTCGCCGCACGTGGAGCCATCTGTCGAGATACCGGGGGTCTTCTGGCTCGACGCGCAGGGACTCAATCGGTTGTATCCCTCGATGCAGGACTGGGCGCAAGCTGTGTATCGCGGGCTTCAAGGCGCGGGCGTCAGGGCGGCAATCGCGGTCGGCTTTTCCCGCTTCGGCACCTACGCCTTGGCCAGATGTCATCAGGGCACGACGGTCTGCGCGGACGCGGCCGAGGAACGCGCGGCGGTCCAGCGTGTCCCGCTCACGTCTGTGGATCTCGATCCCGACGTCCGAGCGCGTCTCCACGTGCTCGGTGTCGAAACCGTTGGAGAGTTCCTGCGCCTGCCGGGCCATGGCATCCAGCAGCGATTCGGCGACCGAACGCACGCGCTGTACCAGCTCGCGTCCGGCCGACGGTGGGCGCCGCTTGTGCCGGTGCCGGCGGACGAACCGCAGGCACGAGAGATCCATTTCGATGCGCCCGAGACCAACACCGAGCGACTGGTCTTCATCGTGAAGCGCCTGCTCGATTCGCTGCTGGCGGCCCTTGTGCGCCAGTCGCGCGCCGTGGTCGAGCTCACGTTGTGGATGAAGCTCGACGACCGAACGACGCGGACCGAGCGCATTCGACCGGCGGCCTCGACGCTCGATGCCGCCGAGCTCGTGACGCTCGTCCGCCTCCGTCTCGACACGCTTGGCCTCTCGGCAGGGATCGTGACACTGCGGGTGCTGGCGGAGACCTGTCCCGCCTCCTCTCATCAGAGTCGACTGTTCAGCCGTCATGCCTGTCGCGATCTCGATGCGGCGAACCAGGCGTTTGCGCGTCTGCGCGCGGAATTTCACGAGGACGTGGTCGTGCGCGCGCGTTTGCATCCCGCGCATCTCCCCGCCGCGCAGTTTGCGTGGGAGCGTCTCGATCGGATGCCGGTCCTGGCAGCTCCACGAGTCGTGACGTCGCGCCCGCTCGTGCGGCGCATCTACGCGAAGCCGGTGCCCATCCGCAATCCGCAATCCACAACCCGCAATCCGCAATCCACAACCCGCAATCCGCAATCCGCAATCCGCAATGGAGAACGCCCTCTCCTGGGTCCCTACGTCGTGTCAGGAGGATGGTGGGCGGGCGGTGTGCATCGCGACTATTACTTCATGCCGATCGATCGCGGCAACCTGGGGTGGGTGTACTTCGACCATCGCGTGAGGGGCGTGTTCCTGCAAGGCTGTGTGGAATGACGGGGGAAATGGCCGTGCCGCTCTACCTCCCCTTGTGGTGCAAGAGCAACGGGTCGTTCCTCGAGGGCGCCAGCCATCCTGAAGATCTCGTCGATTGCGCGGCAGAGCTCGGCCTGCCTGCGCTCGCGCTCACGGACCGCGACGGCGTATACGGCATCGTGCGCGCACACATGAGAGCCGCGGAACGGGGCCTTCAGCTTCTGATCGGCGCGCAGGTGACTGTCGAAGATTCCACGCTCGTGTTGATAGCGCAGGACAGAAGTGGCTACGCGAACCTGTGCCGTCTTCTCACCGCGGGACGCCGGCGCCGGCCGAAAGGCGAGTCAGCCGTCACATGGGACGAGGTCTGCAGTCACGCCAGCGGCCTGCTGGCGCTGTGGGGGGGCGATGCGAGCCTTCTCGTCCGCGAACCGGAGCCGGACGAGGTGGCGGGGAGCGTGCGCGACGCATTCGGCGATCGCCTCTACGCGATGGCGGCGCGCCATCGCCGCGACACCGAAGTGGCGGAAGAAATGCGCCTGCGGGCGCGAGCCACCCGCTATGGTCTTCCCATTGTCGCCGCGGTGGAAGTGCTCTACGCCCGTCCCGCTGAGCGCGCGCTGCAGGACGTGATGACGTGCATTCGTCATGGCGTGACGGTCCACACTGCGGGCCGGTTGCTGAAGCCCAACGCCGAGCACGCGCTCCTTGCCCCGGATCGGTTCCAGGCGCTCTTTGCCGACGATCCAGCGGCCGTCGCGCTCACGCGTGAGATAGCCCACCGCTCGGCCTTTTCACTGAGCCAGATTCGGTATCGCTATCCCGCAGAACGGGTGCCCGGAGGCATGACGTCTTCAGGGTGGCTCCGCCAGCTCGCACATGAGGGCGTCCAAACGCGATGCAGGGGCGAGGTGCCGGAACACATCGCCACACAACTCGAAAAGGAGCTGTGTCTCATCGATGAGATGGATTATGTCGGCTACTTCCTCACGATGCGCGACATCGTCCAGTTCTGTGAGTCGAAGGCCATCCTCTGTCAAGGCCGGGGATCGGCCGCGAACTCGGTGGTCTGCTACGCGCTCGGCGTGACATCGGTCGATCCGACGCGGATCGATCTGCTGTTCGAGCGATTTCTCTCCAAGGAGCGGAACGAGCCGCCGGACATCGATCTCGACGTCATGCACGAGCGGCGGGAGGAGGTGATTCAGCACATCTATGAGAAGTACGGCCGCACCCACGCCGCCATGGTGGCGAACGTCGTTCGTTACCAGCCGCGATCGGCCGTACGCGACGTCGGCAAGGCGCTGGGTCTCTCGATGACGGCGCTCGATCGGCTGGCCAAGCTGCTGTCGCACCATGGAGGGCTTACATTCCGGGGGGCAGGGGCCCCCGGAGTGATCGAAGTCGCTCTTAAGCAAGCCGGCCTCGATCCTGAGACGCCGCTCCATCGCCTTCTCCTGAAGTTGAGCGAGGCGATCCTGCAAGCGCCGCGGCACTTGTCCATCCATCCCGGCGGCTTTCTGCTGGGGCACGAGCCGGTCCACGATATCGTGCCGATCGAAAACGCGACGATGGCCGATCGCACGGTCATTCAGTGGGACAAAGACGACGTCGAGGCCGTCGGGTTGTTCAAGGTGGACATCCTCGGCCTCGGCGCGCTGTCGCAGCTCGATCGGTCGTTCCACTTGCTCGAGCGGCATCGCGGGTGCCGTCTGTCGATCGCGTCCATTCCCGAAGGGGACGAGGAGACCTACGAGATGATCTGCCGCGCCGAGACGGTCGGCATCTTCCAGATCGAGTCGCGCGCGCAGATGTCGATGCTGCCCCGGTTACGTCCCAAGTCGTATTACGACCTCGTCATTCAGATCAGCATTGTCCGGCCCGGCCCCATCTCCGGCGACATGGTCCATCCCTACCTGCGCCGGCGCGCCGGCGAAGAAGACATCATCTATCCGCATCAGTGCCTGGAGCCGGTGCTGCGCAAAACGTTGGGAGTCCCGCTGTTTCAGGAGCAGGTCATGCGCATCGCGATCGTCGCCGCCGACTACACGCCCGGCGAGGCCGATCAACTGCGGCGCGACATGGCCGCCTGGCGCCGCTCCGGACGACTCGAGGGGCATCGCGAGCGGCTCGTGTCGCGGATGCAGGCGAAGGGGATTGCCCCGGACTTCGCGGAGCGGATTTTTCACCAGATTCAAGGCTTCGGGGAATACGGCTTTCCGGAAAGCCACGCCGCCTCGTTCGCGATCATCAGCTACGCGTCCGCGTATCTGCGGCGGCACTATCCGGCGGAGTTCACCTGCGGGCTTCTGAACGCGCAGCCCATGGGGTTCTACTCGATCGCCACGATCGTCGAAGACGCCAAGCGGCAAGGCGTTGAGGTCAGACCCGTGGACGTGCAGTGGAGCGAGTGGGACTGCACGCTGGAGGAAATACCTGGCAAGGCCGCGCCTGGTGAGCCCGATCCCCGCTTTGCCGTGCGCATGGGACTGCGCTTCGTGAAAGGGCTCAGCGAGGCGGATGGAGAGCGGATGGCGGCGGCGCGCGCCGAGTCGCCGTATACGTCGCTGTCGGATTTCGCGCGACGGACCCGGCTCAGCGAACGAGCGCTCGCGAGGGTCGCCGAAGCGGGCGGCTTCGACACGCTCGATCTCGCGCGGCGGGCCGCATTGTGGGAGGTGCCCGGCGTGGCGCGCGACGCGCGCATGCCGTTGTCGCTGACGAGCCAAGAAGAAAATACTCCGGTGTTCACGCCGCTCGATGCCGCCGAGACGGTCGGGTGGGACTACCGGTCGTCTTCTCACAGCGTGCGCGGGCATCCGCTGGCGGCGCTGCGGCCGGCCCTCGAGCGGCAGGGGCTTCCCGATGCGCGAACCGTGCGGACGCTGCCCTCCGGCACGCGCGTGCGCTATGCCGGGCTCGTCATTTGCAGGCAGCGCCCGTCCACCGCCGCCAACGTCACGTTCATGACCCTCGAGGACGAGACCGGCTTCGTGAATCTCGTCTTGTGGGATCGGGTGTTCCAGTCGTTCTCGGTGCTGGCGCGGATGGCACATTGGCTCGGCGTGACCGGAACGATCGACGCGCAGCAGGGCGTCGTGCACGTCATCGCTCAGCGCCTGTGGATCCCTCGAGGAGTCCCGGCCCCCGAGCCTCTCGAGAGCCGTGATTTTCACTGACGCTATACTGCCCGGTGCCGGATCCACGGCCCGCCGGACCGGCCACAGGTGACGCCTTGCTGAACGGAGTTGGCCTCGACGCGGCGGCGCGGCGCCGGATGATGGTCCGTGCCGTCACGGTTTCGGCAATCGGCACGACGATCGAGTGGTACGACTTCTTCCTGTACGGCGTCGCAGCGGCGCTGGTCTTCCCGCAGAAGTTCTTCCCGAAATCGGATCCGTTCACCGGCACGCTGCTGTCATTCACGACGTTCTTCGTCGGGTTCGTGGCGCGGCCGGTCGGTGGAGCGCTGTTCGGCCACTATGGGGACAAGGTTGGCCGAAAGGCCCTCATGATCATCACGATGCTGACGATGGGGCTTGCCACGGTCGGCATCGGGCTCGTGCCCGACTACAGCGTCATCGGCAGTTGGGGCGCGGTGCTGCTCACGATCGGCCGCGTGCTGCAAGGGCTCGCCGTCGGAGGGGCCTGGAGCGGATCGGTGCTGCTGGCCGGCGAGTGGACCGATCCCGCGCGGCGCGGCTTCAGCACGAGCTTCGCGCAATTCGGCGCTCCTGCAGGGTACCTGCTCGCCAACGGCGCCCTGGCCTTCATGACGGCCGTTCAGTCGGACACGGCGTTCCTCGACTGGGGCTGGCGGGTGCCGTTTCTCCTCAGCCTGGTGCTCGTTCTGGTCGGCCTGTGGATCCGGATGGGGATTCTGGAGACGCCGGTATTTGCCAGGTTGAAGGCGGAGCAGCGCATCGAACGGGCGCCCATCGTGGAAGTGCTCCGCAGCAACTGGCGCGAGGTCGCCCTGACGGCGCTCGTGCGGACGGGACAGCACGTGCCGTTCTACCTCTTCGGCACCTACATTCTCAGCTACGGCACGACGGTGCTCGGATTCAGCCGCGCCATGATCCTGGTCCTTGTGATGATCATGTCGTCCATTTCCTTGTTGACGATTCCCGCGTTCGGGTACCTTTCCGACATCTATGGCCGCCGGACGATCACGGCGATCGGCTGTGTCGCGATGATGATCTTTCCGTTCCTCTACTTCGCGATGCTCGACACCAGGCGGGGGCCGCTCGTGTTTCTGGCAATCCTGATGAGCCTTCCGCTCCACGATCTGCAGTACGGGCCGCAGGCCGCGCTGATCTCCGAGAGCTTCCCGGGTCGGATCCGCTACAGTGGTTCGGCGCTGGGCTATCAGCTCGCGTCGCTGACTGCAGGGGGGCCCGCGCCGCTTGTCGCCACGATTCTCTATCAGACGTACAAGACGTCGACGGCCATCGCGATCTACATCGCGCTGTCAGCGCTCATCAGCCTCGTGTGCCTCGGCATGTTGAGAGACCAGGCGGGCTCGCTCGACGAGCACTAGTCGAGAACGGCCCGCCCTTCTTTACTGTCTGGCCTGGTCGTGGCTTCCCGCGCTGAACGAGCTCGGAATCTCGAATCCTTTGCGGTACTCGCGGGTCAGCAGACCATCGGCCTGCTGGTCGCCGACGAACTTCTCGGCCTTCCCGTCGAATACCAGCGCCCGTCCCACCAAGTACGAAATGTTGCCGAGATGGGGCAACGAGGATGACAGGTGCCCTTCGAGAACGTCGCAGGTGAGCACCTTCGGATCGCCCGCGCGGATGGCGTCGATGAAGTTCTGGTAGTGCGGATACTCCGTCGTCGTGAGACCGGTCGGCTCTTGGTTCGGATCGGCCGAGTCGGCGCCGGGGCCCTTTTCGTTCTTTGGCCCGAAGTAGGACTGCCATTTGCGCCCGCTCTCCTCGATCCACAGCCAGCCGTTCGAGCCGTAGAACAGGTTGCCGATTCTCACGCCGGCCTCGTCGTTGGTGAAGCCGCCGCGCGTCGCGAACTCGAGGATCTTGCCGTCGGCGTACTCGAAGACGCTAGTCTGGGTATCGGGCGTTTCCTGGGAGGACTCGGCGCCGAAATATCCGCCCACCGAGCGAATCTTGATCGGGTGCTCCGCTTTCTGCAGACCCCAGCGCGCGATGTCGAACTGGTGCGGCCCCTGGTTCCCGCTGTCGCCGTTGCCGTAGTCCCAGTGCCAGTGCCAGTTGTAGTGAAAGCGGTTGCGATTGAACGGACGTTTCGGCGCCGGCCCGAGCCACAGATCGTAGTCGACTTTCGACAGATACTCCTGATCGTAAGTCGGTTCGTACGACTTCGACGTCACCGTCAGGGCGTACCTCTCGCCGGGCGCCATCGGCCCGTCGGCGTATTTGCCGATCGCGGGTCGCGGTTTATAGCAGAGGCCGCGCGCCATGGAGACGGTGCCGAGGCCGCCGTCGTGGATGAACTTGATCGCGTCCCGAACGGCCGGGCGGCTGCGGTTCATCGTGCCGACCTGCACGATCTTGTTGTAGCGTGCCGTCGCTTCGACCATCTTGCGGCCTTCCCACACGGTGTGCGACGACGGTTTCTCGACGTACACGTGTTTGCCCGCCTGCAGCGCCCAGATGGTCGCGAGGGCGTGCCAATGATTGGGAGTGGCGATGACGACCGCGTCGATGTCTTTGTCATCGAGGACCCGGCGCAGATCCTGGACGAATCCGGGCTTGAACGTCGGGACGTCGCTCAGGCGCGCGTCGTTCTGTCGCGTCGGCGCCAGGTTCGCGTCGATGTCGCACAACGTCTTGATCTCGACGTTCGGCAGCTTGGCGAACCCGCGCTTGAGCGAATTGCCCTGCCCGCGGATCCCGATGCTGGCGGTGACGACGCGATCGTTGGCGCCGAGAATGCGGCCGCCGACATTCGGCGCCGCCGGCAGCGTGGAACCGAAAAGATTCGGACCGATGGCAACCCCGGCTGCTGCCGCCCCCACGCGCGTCGCGAACTCGCGTCGCGAAATCCCATTCGACTCCTGAGGATAAGGGCCCCCGGACGCGTCGTCGTGCTCTTTGGCCACGGTTGACTCCTTGGCTTCTCGGCGTAAACCGCCGGGCAGCATGGTAGCACCTGGCGGTGTAGTCTGCCTACGCAATCAGCGGCTCGACCGCCGCGCGCGCCCGTTTCGCGACGTCGTACGGGTCCATGGCCTGAATGGCTGGGTTGAACATCTCCACGGACGCTGCGCCCGCGTAATGCTTCCCCTTCAGCACATCGAGGACGCGTCGGAGCGGGACGATGCCCTCGCCCGGCCAGACGCGGTTGGGTTGTCCCTGGATTTCGCGCGGCGGATCGGCCGGGACATCCTCGAAGTGCAGGTGGTGCAGCTCTCCGTCGGCGAGCAGCTCGAGATCCTCGAACTTGCTCACGCCGCCCCAGAAATGAAAGATGTCCATCATCACACGCACGTTGGGATGGTTCGCGTTGTGCACCAGTGTGAGTGCGGTCGGGAGGCATGCAGCGAACCGAGACGTCCGGGAGAATTCGAGCATGATCGAGACGCCGAACGGCTTGGCGATCTCGCCGGCCTCACGCAGGTTGTCGGCCCCGCGCTTGTAGTCGTCCGCTGTGTACGGTCCTGCGCCGGCCGATGGCGCGACGATACGATCGCAGCCGAGGGCCTGTGCCAGCTCGGCCTTCCATTTCAGATCGTCGAGGCTCCGCGCGCGCGCGTCCCCGGGCTCTGCGAGCCCGATCTGGTTACTGGACGAGACCGCTTTCAGGCCCAGGTCGTCGAGTAGCCGCTTCGCCGCAGCGACAGACTCCTTCTGCGCAAACTCGCGGACCTTGGTCAGCTGCGGCTCGACGGCGCGGATGCCGGCTTTCGCGTAGCCCTCCATCGCGGTCCGAAAATCGAAGCGGTCCGAGCTCGCTTCATGCATGCACAGGGTCAGCGAGCCTGACGGTCTGGTTTGCCTCAATGCCGGCACGGCAGCGAGCGCGACGAATTCGCGTCGGTTCAAGCGTTCTCTCTTCTTCCCGACGCATTATGCCATATTGAGC